>ERZ808051.800-NODE-800-length-27929-cov-4.060965_pt1 | contig 27929 bp, 19 predicted proteins | sample MGYA00380199_ERZ808051 | MGnify/ENA primary metagenome ERZ808051 (study PRJEB31490, sample SAMN06133391) | mouse gut metagenome | isolation source: J11 | host: mice | place: China: Chengdu | collected 2015-05 ...
CCATTCTCCCTCGTCCATCCACCGGCCGTCGTCCCGCCATTCCCCATCGTCTTTCCCCTCCCCGTGGCCGCCCTCGCAGCGTCTGGGGCAGTCTTCCGTGCATTCTGTGTCATGCCACTGCATGTTGGGGTGCCACTGCATGTCCTCATGCCACTGCCAGTCCGCGTGCCACTGCCAGTTGGGGCTCCAGCTGCAGCTCCACACGCCCCAGCTGGCGGAGGGCTTCTGCGGGTTTGACGGCAGGGGCGGCACGGAGTAGCCGGGATAAGTGTCCGTTGCCAGGGGGTCGGGCGGGATCCGCTCGCTCAGGTCAACAATCCTGGCAGTGATGGTGTCCTTGGAGAGGGTTCCCCTGCTGACTGTGACGGTGATGCTGACGTCCTGGGGCGTGGCCGGCGTATGCCATTTGACCCAGACCAGCTGGCAGTCGTCCTTGGGGATGACGATGTTGTTCACCTGGTAGTCTGTCCCCAGGATATGGAAGGTCACGGTGGCGGGGTTGTCCGGGGTAAGGTCGGTGTCCGTGGACAGGGTGACGGCGGTGATGACGTCCGTGTCCACCCGGTAGTCCGAATCGGGGAGGGCGATGCCGCCTTCGGGGGAATCGCCGCCGGGGCCGTCCGGGGAAGGTGGCTCATTGAACCAGACGATGCCCACGCCCAGGCTGTTTATGATGTCCGTGTTGGACTGTGTCCCGGTGGTGCTGCCTCCCCATGCGCCGATCCCCAGGTCGTCATCCTCTAGGAACATGGAGAGGGCAAGGTTCTTATGGGTAAGGGAGGTCATGGTGCGGCGTAGCGCCCCTCCGGAGAGCTGGTCGTAGAGGGCGGCCTCCGTGGCGGTCATGCAGTAGTACTGGCCGTTGTGGGTGAAGTAGGCTATGGGCTCCACCATCAGCTTGTACCTGCCGGAGACCATGGCGTCATAGTCCATCCCGGCGGCTTCCGCCACCATCATGCAGGCATACTCGCTGCAGAAGTAGCGCTTGATGGCCTCGATGCTGTTCCTGCCCGTGGAGCTTACGATGGTGGGCATGGGGTTGGCGGGCTGGATGCAGCTGTAGGAGCCGCCGGCCTGAATCTGCAGGCTGGCACCGTTCTGGTACTGTAGCTTGCTGACCTTGCCGAAGTGGAGGACGGTGCCTGTCTGGGCCTGGTTGGAGAAGTCCATGGGGGTGGAGACGGCGGCGCCGCTCTCCGTGTCGATGACGGTGATGCGCACGCCGTCATTGCCGGGGGTCCATTTGTTCTCTGAGGTGCCCTGCCCCATGCCGCCGCCCCCTGCGTCCATGTTGCCGTTCCCGGTGGCATGGGCCGTGGTAGGGAGGCAGAGCAGCAGGGCAAGGGTGAGGAGAAGGGATGTTAGCCTTTTCAAATAGTATCACGCTCCTTTTCAATTGTTTTTGATGGCATAAAAGAAAGCTGCCATGGGCAGGCAGCTTCCGGTTTCACGATATTCAATTGTATTCCGTTATGTGTGGTTTGCACAGGCTTACATGTTCCCCACCATCTTGTCCGGGTCTCCGGCGCTGTCCATGGTGGACTGCTCTACCGTGCTGGGGACTACCCATCCGAATACGGGGTCATATACGGCTCCGTTTTCACCTGTGGCTCCGGCAGCCGGGGTATCGGGCTGTGCGGGCGGGGCGGTGGGCTCCGGCTCCAGTTCCTCCGGGGTATAGGAGGGAGGCTGTTCCGGGTCTGTGGCATCCGCTTCGGCTGTAGGAGCTTTGGGCGGTTCCGGCTGCAGTGCTTCCGTCTCCGGGGTGAAGTCGATGGTCACCAGCTGGTCGGTTTCCCCGGTCACCATGGGGTAAGCCTCCAGGATGTCGTCTGGCTTCTGCTCCTGGGCGGCAGTGGAGCCGGCAGGGGGTGTGCTGTTCCCGTCGGAGTCAGGCGTTGCCCGGGTTTCCATGGGAGCGGTGGGGGAGGGGGTCTCCTGCCATTCCTGGGCAATGGGGCCAGGTGCGGGCTCTTCCGGCTGGAAGTCGGGCTTTTCCTCCCTGCCGAAAAGGAAGCAGGCGGCGAGGATGCCGATGCATGCAGTGGCAAGGGCGGCTGCGGGGAAAGCTTTGGTCTTGAAGATGTTCTTCTTCATAGTGTATGTCCTCCTTTTTTGCTGTTTATATACCCTATACGAATCTGCGGGCGGTTTTTCAACAGAATCTGAAAGATTTCTTTCAAAATTTTGTATTATGGGATCCGGTGAGCTCTATGTGCTGGGTGACGGTGGGGTACTGCCGCCCGAACATACGGATGTAGAACTCGGCATCGCAGGTAAAGGTGTACTCCACGCGGCTGCCCAGGACGCGGAACCGGAGCCGGATGTTCCTGATGGTATAGTCATCCGTGGAGAGGGGCACCTTATTGGCCAGCCCGTCCGTCACGGTTTCTTCCAGCATGGCCACATAGCTGCTGTCGGAGTAGAGGGTGTTCAGGTATTCGCTGAAGTTGGTCTCCCTCTGGGAGCGGAAGGTGTCCGCATAGATGCTGGCGCTTAAGTTGTTCAGCTCCATCTTGGCGCCGTTTCGGATGTTGATGCAGGTGATGCGGATGGAGGCGTACAGCAGCAGGAAGGACACCAGCATCACTGCGCCTACGATAAAGAAGCAGGTGTAGATGGTGATGTCGCCTTTCTGGCTGCGGAGGAGTCCTGCAGCCCTGCTGTAGTTTCTATTCCGCCGATTGTGTTCCGCCAGTCTGCACTTTGGGGTGTAGGTGGGTTCGGTGGAGCTTTGTGCTGCTGTTTTTGAAAAAAATGGCATCATCATGGGCACCTCACTTCCAGTAATGCTCGCTGACGCCTGCGCCCCTGGAGACAATCCGGATGTTGACCAGGTTGAAGTTCCAGAAGCCGCCCAGCCTTGCGTTCCCCGTGATGGTGATGTAGAAGGGGCTGCCCAGCTGGATGGCCCGGCTCATGCCGCCCGGGGTGGGGGACTTGTAGGAGGCATCAATGGTGTAGGTAATGTTATTTGCCCCGTTAATCTGGGAGCAGAGGTACTGGAACAGGGCATCGGTCTCCCCATTGGTGCCGCCGGAGAGCTGGATCTGCTTCACCATCTGGTCGGCGCAGTGGTCGAGCTGCTGCTTGGTGGAGATGATGCCGAACAGGTCGATGATGAAGGCCAGCAACAGGACGGTGATGAAGATGAATACCACTGTGCTGAAGTAGTTGGCTTCTCCGCTGTTGTTTTTCAATAGCTTTTTCACATTGGGTACTTTTACGTGAGGAAATGCTTTTTCCTGTAACTGACCCTGTTTTATCGTATTACTGTTGGAGTGGGACAGAGGACTGTCGGCAGTTGGGATTGCCTTGTAGATTCTCATAAGCAAAGTTAAAACCACCACCTTTCTAACTAAAGACAGCCGTTTCCTGAGATGGGAAACGGCTGCATTGCAAAATTTTGACTGTACCAAGTATAGCAGATATGGATTTGCGGGGAAAGAGCAAAACTGTGCCAATGTTGTGCCAATTTTTATCAGATTCATTATGTGATATAGGCTTTTATCGGAAGGAGTTTTAGTTGCTGTTTAGTCTAGTCCTTTTGTATGGCTAATATAATTTTCACTCTTTTTGTAGCAATAATCATTACCACATAAAAAACAAGAAGATAAATAGGGAATATCCCCATATTGATAAACTGCCCCAGAACACCGCAGACAGCAGGTGCAACCATAATCCCGATGTAGGACATAGCCATCTGTGTCCCCATAACTGATTGTGAAATATCTGCCCCGAAATTCTGAGGGGTAAGATAATTGAAGTTCGGAAACATAGGGCCGTTTCCCAGACCAACCATAAAAAGGCATGCTGCGGAAATACCGGAAGATAACGGAAGGAGAAGGCCGATAAGCGCAATTCCTAAAATCCATTGCCCTATCCGAATGATTTGCCAGCTGTTTAAACGTGCAGCGAGGATACCGGATAAAAACCTGCCCAACGCCATACCCATGTAATACAGCATGACCATTCTTGCAGCTGTTACTGCATCCATATGCTTGTATTCTACCAGATAGGTGCTTCCCCATCCGCCGCAGGTGCATTCGATGGCGCATGAGGTGATGAAGAGGCACCACATAAGTTTGACGCCGGGTATCTGCGCAATCTCCCTGAATGGAAGTGTTTTTGTAGCATGTTCTGTTTCGCCGGTATCCTGGCTATGGGCCTTTTTCCAGATGGACAGGGTAAGAAACAGGATGAGCGCGATGCAGAGCTGTATTCCGAAAGCAATCCGATATCCGCCCCGCCATCCGGCGCTGCTGTTAATCACTAATGATAATATGTACGGGCTGACGGTAACCCCGATACCATAAAAGCAATGAAGAAAGCTCATGTGTGTTGCGGAATAGTGCAGCGAGACATAGTTGTTCAGTGCGGTATCGATAGCTCCGGCTCCTAGTCCCAAGGGGACTGCACACAGGCATAACAAAAAGAAATTGGCTGAGAGGGAAAATCCCAGCAGTGCTAGGGCGGTCATTGCCGTACTGAAAGCCGAAACTTTGTTTGTACCAAACAGGTTGATTGCTTTAGCGCTTATCAGGCTGGAAATAATGGTTCCGGAGGAAATGATGATGGAGACAAAGCTTGCAAAAGAGATGGGTAGGCAGAAGTCTGCATAAATAGCCGGCCATGCTGTCCCGAAAAGGGAATCGGGGATTCCCAGTCCGATAAATGAAATGTATATTACAATCAATAAACTTGTTGCCATGTTTTTTCAACCTCCTACTTTTTTGGGTTTATTCTTTTGCCCATGGATGGCAGAGATAGTCTTCCATGATATTGACAGGCTTAATTAGTCGTTAGGGGATGTTTGCTGTTGCCGATATTGCCCGGGTGTCATATGGTATGTCTGCCGAAAACTGTGGATGAATTGAGAGACATCTTTATATCCCACAGAATCACATATCTGGTTTAAGGGGAGCGATGTCCTCTGTAGCAGATCAGCAGCCTTTTCCAACTTGTATTGTCTTAGGATATTAGAAAAGGTCTGTCCTGTCTGTTCCCGAAACATTCGGCTGAAATATGACTCGTTGTAATGAAAAAAAGCAGCAATTTCCTTTACGGTGACAGTTTGATAATGATTGGCAATATAGCTAAGGATGTCAACAATTTGAGTGCTCTTTTTTATGCGAGGCATCAAAATTGTCGAATTTTTTCCGTAGTTTTGTAGTATATAAAGGAGCAGGGTTTGGAGCAGATGAAAGCAGAGCTCACGGAAATAGAGATTCTTATTTTGTTGTTGGTAATACATACATAGGATGATTCTGGAAATGAAATCATCATTGTTGCATTCAAAAGATACAGGACAGGTAAAACTCAGCAAATCCGGAATGGTCATTCTGCGGAAAGTATTTGTACGCACCTTAATCGTGAGACATACACTGCTGTCTATTGGGTACAGGGTATGAGTCACATTTGGGGGGATATAGATAAAGTTTCCTGTATGCTGCTTAAAATTGAAGCCGTTGACATTATGAATACAGCTTCCGGTAAATACAAAAGAGCATTCGCAAAACTCGTGCTTATGGGGAGCGATGTCAATGTAATGAAGTAATCGTTCAACAACAATATTTTCGTCAGGCGGAAAGAAGTCTTTTTCTGTCAATCCTCCCATATGATATTTTTTGTATTGTTTCCGGATTTGATTTTGGATAAGCACGGATTTAGGTTGCATCAAGTCTTTGATATTTTTTTGATTCGGATTATTTATAAGATATATATATTGTGCATAATCCATATTATGGTTGTATAGCATATAGTATTCCCGTCCTAGGGTTTCCTCTTCTGTAAGCCTTTGAAGCTGTTCCAGCAGTTTTTCATACTCCAATATTTCCATGATGTTATCGCTTTGCCTCCTTCATAGGCAGTATACCATATAAAAAGGTAAGATTCAACCAATATAAGAGGTAATATATCAGTATATTATATCTGTTCACTATCTGTTAAACTTTATTATGAGGCATAGTCTTGCTATTCTTTGTAACATGGTGAAGGTTGATGAAAATATTGATGGTTTTTCGGGTAACTTTACGGTTAAAGGGGAGGACATATTGATGACAGATATAAATGAGATAAAGGAAAGGTTAAAGAAGGTTTCTATCACAGATGGCGAGATTGACAATATAGAAATGATAGTTGGAGGCGATATGGACTCTGTGCCTGGCATTCCGGTCAGAGATGTGCCGAAACATATAAGGGTTGATGTTACCTGCAGGCCGGAGGAGGGAAGCAATATTCATATTCAGGTCTGGCTTCCAATAGTAGCATGGAATGGCAGTTTTCTTGGAATAGGAAATGGTGGCGCAGCGGGAATGATACTTCCGTTTGTAATGGTTGGACCCCTAAAGCTTGGCTTTGCAGTGGCAAGTACTGATATGGGAACTTCCGCAGGAGCAGACTGTGGAATTGGAAACAAGGCTGTCTGGCGGGATTTTGGATACCGTTCCACACATCTGATGACTCTGGCAGCCAAATCAATTATTGAATGCTATTATGGTGTTTTGCCGAAACATTCTTATTTCAACGGGACTTCCACAGGAGGACAGCAGGCATTGTCGGAAGCACAGCGATATCCAGAGGACTATGATGGGATACTGGCCGGTGCGCCGGCTTATGACAGGACGAACTTGCATATGGGTTTTGTATGGGACTGGCTGGCAGTGAATAAAGCGGAAGGCGGCTTGTTCACCAAACAGGACGAGGAGCAGATTGTAAAAATAATTCTGGATAAGTATGGCCATATGGGGGAGCGTCATCCTGGTGACAGCTTTATGTACCGGCCGGATAAAATTAAGGTGGAAAGAGCAGCCTTTGAAGGTTCCGGATTGACGGATCGACAAATTGAGGGATTGATGAAAATATATGGCGGTGTATCAGACCCGGTAACCGGTAAGCGGATATTTGAGCCTGTTATGATGCCGGGCAGTGAGGCATGTGATTTGGGTTTGGCACACAGATGTGAACATCCGGGGTTTGAACAGTCGTATTTCTATATTTTCCGGTGGATATTAGGAGCGGATTTTGATTTTAAAAATTTTGATTTTCATAGAGACGCGAAAAAAATACATGAAGAACTGGATGAATATCTGAACGCAACCCAAACGGATTTAGCAGCTTTTCGTGACAGGGGAGGAAAGCTTTTGGTAATCCACGGGACTGCTGACCCCATTATTCCCTATACCAGCTCAATACGCTATTATAAGCAGGTGAAAGAAAAAATGGGCGATGTTGATTCTTTTTTCCGCATGTTTCTTGCGCCGGGAATGGGACATACTTCCGGCGGGCCGGGTGTACAGGATATTCTGTTTGGATTCCCGGCCACACCCAAGGATTGCAGGCATCTTGGTATTCTTGCGTTAAAGCAATGGGTAGAAGATGGCATTGCGCCTGATTGTCTGTATCCTATAGCATTTAAGGACAATAATCCAATGAATGCATTTTTGGATTCTACTTTCGGATATGAAAGGGTGATATATCCTTTTAAAAGTGATGATAAAGGGTAGGTTACAGCAGAAAACTGGCTCAAACATAAAATAAACGGAGGTTATATTGATGGATAGACAGAAAAAAATGACGATGAAGACAAGATTGCTGATTTCCCTGCTCAAGCTGATGCGTTTCCCGGAATTACCCAGTAAACCTCAAAAAGGGAAATTCTATCGAATACCTCTTCCAGGATATAAGAGTGCCAACGGGGATATCACTCACGGCAGTATACGGATTGGAACAGAAAATAAGGTGATCGTAATGTTTCATGGAGGCGGTGTCAGCTGGGACGAGTATATGGCAGCCCGTCCGAACAGTACTTACGAGGAATCAGATGGTCAGAGGTTTTATGCCAGTGATTCGGAATTTGTAGCTGATATTGTGACAGGGCATGGCGTTGCAGGGGGAAAGAAAGAGAATCCTTTTCATAACTGGAGTGTAATAAGTATCCTTTATAACACAGGGGATTTTCATGTGGGGCAAAATGATTTCCTGTACAAGGATTTTGATGGGAAAGATGCTGTTCTGCACCATCATGGATACAAAAATTACCGTGCCGTTATGAAAGAAGCGCTGAAGTGGATTGGGGATGAACCGGAAAAGCTTTTAGTGACAGGTTTCAGTGCAGGTGGATTTGGGGCTGCGCTTCTGGCAGATGATGTAATGAGCCTTTTCCCAAAGTGCCAGGACGTAATCTGTTATCCTGACAGTTGCTTTATGTTGTATGGAGGTTGGAGAAAGGCTGCTGAGAAAGTCTGGAAAGCTCCGAGTGATATATATCAGTGTCTGCATAGTAATAATATTACCTTGGACAGTCTGGCAGCGCTAAAGCAAAAGCATGGTGAAAAGGTGAAAATATTGTTTTCCTGTTCTATTCGTGACTTTGAATTATCGAAATACTGGAATTATGTGGACAGTGGCAAGCTTGTTACAGATAGGGAAACGGGAAAGCGCTTTCAGCGCGATCTTGAAGAAATGTGCAGGCTGTTGAAAGAAAAGATACCAGATGTAGGAATTTATATTTTTGATACCCCTGTCAGTGGAAAAGGAATGGAAACTTTGGCGGAACAGGGACTTACTATGCACTGCATTGGTCTTGCAAGGGCAGCGGAGCAGCAGAGGACTGAGGGAAAAACGGTAGTGGAGTGGGTATGGAATGCGGTGAATGGCAAAACGGAATGTATCGGGCTAAAGCTTTTGAAGAAAGCATAACAGGTACTTCTTTGCATAGTGTCCATATTGCAGGATAAGAAAATTGCAAAAACAGTGAACAGGAAAGCTTATGGGGGTAATGGTGTTGATTTATGATATGAAGGTAAACCATGTGGAAAGTCCAATGGGCTATTTTATGGACAAAGTGGTTTTTTCGTGGAAGGTACGCGGAGTTACGGGGAAAAAGCAGGAAGCCGCCAGAATCGTAGTATCAGGGGATGAAGAACAAAAAGATGTTATTCTGGATACCGGATTTTGCGAGGATGCAGATAGTCTCGGATGGAAGCTTGTTATTGAGCTTCGTCCTCGGACAAGGTATTTCTGGAGAGTGATAGTTCTCACAGATAAAAAAGAAATGGCACAGAGCGAAACAGCATGGTTTGAGACAGGGAAACGGGAGGAAGAATGGAAGGCGGTGTGGATTGGCTGTGACAGCACAGAACCACGGCATCCTGTTTTTGAAAAAGAAATCTGTCCCCGGGGAGAGATACGCCAAGCTAGACTATATATCTGTGGGCTCGGCCTTTATGAAGCATGGTATGCGTCTGCGGAAGGCAGGCGTACCAGGATTGGGGAAGAATATCTTACGCCATACTGCAATAATTATGACGAATGGGTCCAATATCAGACATATGATGTGACGGAAATTTTGCGGGAAAAGGGTACGCTGTCGGTTCTTTTGGGCAATGGCTGGTACAAGGGGCGATTCGGATTTCGGGTTCGGGAAGAGAAAGGATATTACGGAGATGCATGGAAACTGATTGCGGAAGTGGTACTGACCTATATGGACGGCAGTGAAGAGATAATTGGTACGGATGAAAGCTGGACGATGCGCAGAAGTAATATCATCTTTTCAAGCATATATGATGGGGAGAAGATAGATGATACGCTTCCAAGCCTTACACCGGAATCAGCTGTCAGGTGCGATCCGCCTAAAGGAATGTTGACAGAGCGGTATAGTCTTCCGGTAAGAGTACAGGAACATATAAAGCCGATCTCCCTTCTGCATACTCCGGCAGGGGAGTGGGTTTATGACATGGGGCAGGAGTTCGCAGGCATCTTTCGGATGAAGGTTAAAGTTCCAATAGGTGAGAGCGTTCATATTCAGACAAGTGAACTTTTGCAGGAAGGCAATTTTTATAATGAAAACCTGAGAACAGCCAAGTCGGAATATTGGTATATTTCGGGAGGAGAGGAAATCTGGCTGGAACCCCATTTTACATATTATGGTTATCGTTATGTGAAAGTGGAGGGAATTCCGCATCCGCAAATAGGAGATTTAGAAGGGCTGGCGATTTATAGTGATGTCAAACAGGTGGGAAGCATTGAAACAGGACATGAACTATTGAATCGGTTTGTTTCAAATGTGCGATGGGGGATGAAAAGTAATTTCGTTGATGTGCCTACTGATTGTCCACAGAGAGACGAACGTATGGGATGGACCGGGGATGCGCAAGTGTTTCTGCCGACAGCACTTTATTTGAGTGACAGCTATGCATTTTACCGAAAATATCTCTTTGATCTCCAGACAGAGCAGAAAAGCCTTGATGGGGCAGTGCCGGATGTGGTTCCTTCCTTTGACGTCAAGGAGACTTCCAGTGTTTGGGGAGATGCGGCATGTATTATGCCATGGAAGCTTTATCTGATATATGGCGATTGTTCCATCCTGGAAGAACAGTATGACAGCATGAAAGCGTGGGTTGAATATATTCGGAAAGTTGATGGGGATGAGCATGGCTGGAGACATGTGTTTCACTTTGGAGACTGGTTGGCATTAGATGGACATATCAGAAATAAACCAGTTTTATTGGGAGGAACAGACGAAGAATTCATTGCCAGTGTCTACTATGCGGTAAGCGCTGGGCTTGTGGCAAAGGCGGCGAAAGTATTGGGTGCAGAGACAGATGAAGCAGAGTATGGACGCCTTGCGGCCGATTTGTTTGCCCAGGTGCGCAGGGAATATTACAGCGAAAGCGGGAGGTGCTGTTTTAGGACGCAGACAGCACAGCTCCTTACATTAGAACATCACCTTTCAGAAAATGTGCAGTTGATAAAAAATCAACTGAAAATGCTTATCAGTGAAAGTGGGGGAAAATTGCAGACAGGATTTACCGGAACGCCACTGCTCTGCAATGTATTATCGCAAAATGGCATGGATGAGTTGGCATATCAGTTGCTCTTAAATGAGGAATATCCTGGTTGGCTTCATGAAATAAAGCTGGGAGCAACTACGGTCTGGGAACATTGGGACAGTCTGGATGATGAAGGAAAGATTACTGGCATTGATATGAACAGTATGAACCACTATGCGTATGGTTCAGTGATAGAATGGTTATTCAAGTATGCGGCTGGCCTTTCCTTTGCGCAGGATGTTCCAGGGTGCAGAAAAGTGATTTTCCGCCCGGTATGCAATCCGGCCTTAAAGTTTCTGGAAGCTGTATATGAATCTCCGGCCGGCAGGTGGGAATGTGGCTGGAGATATCAGCAAGATGGCAGAATAAAAATTCGTCTTGTAATCCCCTTTGGATGTGAAGCGGAAGTAAAATTACCTTGTGACAAAAAAGAAAAGGAGGTATTGCAGACAGGAAGCCATATATTTGAAATGGAGACGGTTTGAGTCGCAGTTCATGCAAGGGAAAACTGCAAAAGAAGTAACTGTCTGAGGGATACAGAGATGGGAAATTAATTTACGAGGAGGAAAGAAGATGAAACGTGACAAAAAGAAAGCAAGGAAAAAGAATGATTTTTTCTTTGTATGTAAGCACATCAGGTTCAGCTGGGGGCTGATTGTCTTGGCGCTTGTTATTGGAAGTGCCCAGAGTGTTATTACATCCATGGTTCCGGATGCAACGGCAAACCTGTTTGATGGGGACTTTTCAACCAGCAAACTGCTGGGTGTTGCCCAAACGCTGACAGTATCCCTTATTCTGGGATTGGTTTCCTATATATTCAGAGTTTTTGCAGAAGCAAAATCGGTTCTTGCCGCCAGAACCTCTGTGTGGGAACGGATGATACACGCAAAAATGGAGTATTATGATGAGAATGATCCGGCCAGTCGTTTGAGTATGATAACAATGGATGCACAGACCTTTGGTGCTGGATTGGTTCAGCTTTTCGTCTATATTCCTACTATGGTGATATTGCTGATATCTTGTGTGTTCCAGTTGCTTGCCTATAGTTCAAAGCTTTTAATGATACTTTGGATTTTGGTGCCAATGCATTTGCTTTATATTTTTGTTGTGGGCAGATGGCAGCAGAAATTGGGGAAGGATCTGGCGTGGCAGATTGGAGATCTCACAGGGTATCTCGCAGAAAGAATCAGGAACCTTCCAATGATTAAGAGCTTTGCGGCAGAGGAGAAAGAGGATAAGAATGGTGTGGAAGCTGCGGGGAAACTGTTTCAGGTATATAAACGGTATAATGTTTATCTGCAGGTTGTGATACATTCCTATCAGACACTGATTGTTATGGTCAGCACAGTGATTTCTGTTTTGTGGGGAGCCTACCTTTTAAAGACGGGGCAGACAGATATTGCAAGCTTTCTTGCATTTACCATGTATGTAGCATCCATCAATTCTACTTTTCTGGTAATATCTATTATGTGGGGATTTGTGAAAGACTTTCAGGGAAGAGCAAACCGGCTTGCAAGACTGCTGGAAGCACCGACAGAGATGTCAGGCAAAAAGAATTCAGGCATGGAAGATATTCCGGCTGGGGATATACATGCAGAAAGAGTGGGATTCCATTATAAGGGAAATGATAATCCGGTGCTTAAGGATGTCAGCTTTGTGATCCCTAAGGGGAGGGTGACTGCTATTGTAGGACCTTCTGGCAGTGGTAAGACTACATTAATCAAATTGTTGGAAAGGCTTTATAGTCCTACAGAGGGCAGGCTTACCATAGGAAACATGGATGTAGAAGAACTGAATATCGATAGCTGGAGGAAAAAACTGTCTTATGTGGTTCAGGATGCAGGCATATTCAGTGGAACCCTGCGGCAGGCTCTCTGTTATAGTGTGGAACGTGAGATTTCAGAAGAAGAGCTGATTCAGGCTGTGAAAAAGGTGGACTTGTATGATTATATAAAGGAACTGCCGGAAGGATTTGATACGCCATTGGCAAACTGGGGTTCTTCTCTTTCAGGAGGTCAGAGGCAGCGCATCGCTATTGCACGGGCAATACTTCGCAGTTCAGATATCCTGATTTTTGATGAGCCTACCAGTGCGTTGGATCCCGAGACAGCAAATGCAATCAGCCGTATCATTTTTGAAGGATTTCAAGGGAAAACAGTTATTATTATTTCCCATGAACTTCATTATATCGTGAAAGCGGATCATATTGTAGTTGTCAATGAGGGAAGAATGGCGGGAAGCGGCAGTCATGATGAACTTATGAAGGGATGTAAGGTATATCATGACCTTGTACAGGAGCAGTCTTACAAGGAGGTGTTCAACGTATGAAAAGAATCAGCAAAAATGTGGTGGGAGACAGAAGATATACGGCGGACAGAGTTTCTTTGAGAGAGTGTCTTGGCATTTTTAAAAATATGAAGCTTCCATGGGGATTGATGGTTGCGGGCATCCTGATGTCGTTGCTGGCAAGCTATGCAACTTTACAAGTATCCAGTTTTTCCGGTGCAGCGGTAGATTCAAGTGGTGCGATTCCAATGCAGGAGATGGTAATCTACATTCTTACCTCTCTATTTGTAGTGCTCTGTACCGGAGGTATGATGTGGACATCTACTTTGGCAGGTGAGAAGATTAATTATAAGCTCAGACAAAAATTATGGCATAAAATTATCGTGACCAAACAGAGCAGTTATGATCTGGACGGCGGAGAATCTATGGTCAGCCGGGTTACCACGGACTGTGATTATGCCAGTAAATTCTATAGTACTATTGTGAGCATAGCAGGAATTGTTATCAGCACCACTATGTATCTGGTGGCAATGTACCAGATTAATGTAAAGATGGCAAACTATGTACTGCTTTTCATTCCTGTCAGTATATTGCTCGGCGGAGGCTATGCATTCCTGCGTTTTCTGGTTGGACGCAGAGTCCAGGCAAAACTGGCGGCTTCTACTGCATATCTGGTGGAGAGGACAAAGGATCTTCCATTGATTAAGACCTGTAATGCCCAGCAAAAGGAGATAGAGGAAGGACAGAAGTATTTTAAAGAGCAGTATGATGCCCATCTGCGTATGGGTTTTGTTACCGCAGTTGCTACTGTGATAGATTCTTTGCTTCAGATGTTGTCTATTGCGGTTCCGTTTCTGGTAGGGGCTTATTTTGTAACACAGGGCGTTTTGACAATTGGAGCAATTATCACCTTTAATACTTTATTCGGAAATGTAAAGAATGTGTTTAAAAATCTGATTACATATGCGGGAGATTTTAAGGAGGCTAACGGTGCTTTGGCCAGAATTACTTGCTTTTTTCAGGCAGAAGAGGAATGCCCGGAGGCAGGAGAAGCGATACCGGATGCCGGACAGGAGACCATTTCTATTCAACAAGTGGACTTTGGCTATACAGATCAGTTAATCCTGAAGAAGTTTTCCTGCCAGATACCAAAGAATAGAATTACTGCAGTGGTGGGAACCAATGGCTCTGGAAAATCCACACTATTTAAGGTGCTGACCAGATTGTATGAACCGCAGGGGGGCAGAATTCTATATGGGGATAAGGCATGTACAGATTATAGCCTTCATTCATGGAGAAAAAAGGTGTGCCTGATTGCTCAGGGAAGTCCGATGATGGCTGGAACAATTAGAGAGAATATTTGTTATGGAAGAGAAGAACAGGTTTCTGAAGATGAACTCGTTGAAGTGGCAAAACTGTCCCATGTATATGATTTTGTAAAGGAACTGCCAGATGGTTTTGACACGGTAGTAACGGCTGGCGGAGGAAACTTCTCAGGAGGACAGAAACAGTGCATCGCGATTGCAAGGGCTATGATGAGCAAGAGTGATTACTTATTGTTGGATGAAGCCACCAGCAATCTGGATGTAAAGAGGGAAAAGGATGTAATGGAAGCTTTAGATAGGCTGATGAAAGACAGAACCACCGTTATCATTGCGCATTCCATTGCTACTATCAAAAATGCAGATCATGTAATTGTAGTTAATAAGGGCAAGGTGGAAATGGAAGGTGTGCCTTCAAGTATTCTGGAACAAACAGACAATTATCTGGAAAAGATGATGGAACGTAAATGGGGCGATGTAGTCGTAGAATAGAAAAAGGAGACAATCAATATGGTGGAGAATATTATATCGGATGCAATTATCCTTAATCTACAAAAGCAGTATTATAAAGGGGCTGCAGCGAATACTTTCGAACCTTTGGCAAAGAGTGAAAGGCGTAACTTGGATGGTGGAATAGCCCTTATCAATGAAGTATGCTTTTCAGAAAAATATCCGAACAGTTTTGCTGATATTTATTTTTGTGGCAGTGAGAAAGCCCCTACATTGGTCTACTTACATGGCGGAGGATGGTTTATGGGAAGCCGTACCGATGGAGATCCATTGGCATCCGCCGGGGGAGGGATTGCAAAACAGAACATTATGATGGCAAAGAAGGGTTTTAATATTATTAGTATGGACTATTGTCTGGCTCCCGAATACCGTTTCCCGGCTCAGCTACACCAGATAAATGAAGGACTCGGTTATTTTAAGGAAAACGAGAAAGAATACGGCATCAATATGCAGGATATTGTTCTTGTTGGCGGAAGTGCAGGTGCAGTATTGACGGCACAGCTCGGTCTGGTGTATTCTAATTCCGCCTATGCAAAGATTGTGGGTGTAGTACCTGCTGTTGATGCACAGACGATACGTGGACTGGCTGTTGATGGAGCGCCGATGAATCCTGCTCTTTTTGACCAGGGAGTACAGACCATGGCAAAAACATGGCTTGGCAGTAACGTCTTGGAGGGAGAGACGGCAAAACTGATACATGTCAGTGAATGGGTTACAGAGGATTATCCCAGGATTTTTTTGACGGCAGGAAATGAAGGCTGTTTTATGGAGCATACTGTTGAATTGGGAAATGCGTTACGCCATGTAGGAGCAGAGGTAGATGAGTACTATCCGGATCCTGAAATTTCAAAGGAAGGACATGGATACATGGGAGACTGGGAAAACAGCGCCCAGGCCAGAGAGGGATTTGAGAGACAGTTGGCATTTATCAGGAAAGTAACACAATAATCGGAGGTGGTATAGTGAAAAAAGAAAACTTCAACCAGGAGTGGATTTTTTATAAAGAGGACATGCCGCAGAGCAAGGAGAAGGTGAATCTTCCACATGATGCCATGATTAGGGAAATCCGCGGCAAGGATCAGATAACAGGGCCGGCAGGAGGATATTTCCCGGGAGGTAATTATGTTTACGAGAAGAAATTTCAGGTTCCTGCTGATGTAAAAAATGAGACATGGATATTGGAAGTTGAAGGGGCCTATCAGGAAGCGTTCGTGTTTTTAAACGGCAACTTTGTTATAGCAAACCATAATGGTTACATGGGGTTTTATGCGGATTTGACTTCTTTTCTGCATTATGGAATGGAGAATACCATTGAAATCAAGGTGAAGAATGACAGTCAGGTTAATTCCAGATGGTATTCCGGGAGTGGTTTATACCGCCCTGTTTGGTTATGGAGGGGTGGGACGGTCAGAATATCTCAGAATGGCTTGAAAATATCGACTCCAGAGGTAGAAAGGGAAGTAAGTCAGGTGCAGCTTTGCAGCAGACTGATCTATGAAGGGTGCAAGACTGAAAAAGTCCGGATGTACACGGTACTGAAAGATCAGCAGGGAAAAACTGTTGCGGCAGAAAGCACACCGGTTACATTGTTTAAGGGTGAGAACCCGGAGATTGTACAGAGGATGTATATAAGGAATGCAGATTTATGGTCGCCGTCTGCCCCCAATGTATATACTTGCAGAATAAAGGTCTGTCTGGAGGAAAATGAAAAGGTTTCCTCAATCGAAGAAGAAAGCTTCGGAGAGCTTTTAGATGAAGCAGAAAGTACTTTTGGAATCAGACATATTCAGATTGATCCGGTGAAAGGGCTGCGAATCAATGGCAAAAAAATATTACTTCGCGGTGCCTGCATCCATCATGATCATGGTATTATAGGAGGAGCAGCGTTTCCTGATGCAGAAGAACGAAAGATAGGAATACTGAAGGAGGCAGGTTTTAATGCGGTGCGCATAGCGCATCATCCTGCTTCAAAGGCATTGCTGGAGGTATGTGACCGTCTGGGCATGCTTGTATTGGAAGAAAGCTTTGATGTGTGGAATCATGGAAAAAATGGATACGATTATGCCCGGGTGTTTTCAGATTATTGGAAGCAGGATATAGAGAAGATTGTGGATAAGGATTTCAATCATCCATGTGTGTTTATGTACAGTATAGGAAATGAGATTCCGGAACTGATGTCAGAGGATGGTATCCGTTATAGCCGTAAAATTGCAGAAAGATTTAGACGGCTGGATGGAACACGGCCAGTGACAAATGCGGTAAATGGGCAGCTGGCAATAGGTGAGAATGTACTTCCGCTTCTTCTGGATATGGGGATACTCACGAAAGAAATGATTACGAATCTTACGGGAAGTGCGGATGCAGGCCAGGATCAGGTAGCAGGAGCAATTCTTGCCGCACTGGCAAGCGGTGACGTGAACGACATGATGACAGCTTTGGTTGGAAGCCTTGGCAGAGTAATAGAACATCCCTCGGTGGGATATAAGATGGAAGAAATCATGTCTCATCTGGATGTTTGTGGATACAATTATATGATGAAACGTTATGGAATAGACATGACACAGTATCCAAACCGAGTGATATATGGATCCGAGACAAATCCACCGGAGATTGACATGCTCTGGAGGTATAGTGAGGAGAATGCCGCATGTATTGGGGACTTTACATGGTCGGGCTGGGATTACATTGGGGAAGCAGGAGTGGGGTATACAAGGTATGATGGGAAAAAGGAGTTTTATGCCCCTTATCCGGTATATCTGGCATACTGCGGTGATGTGGATATTACCGGATACAGGCGCCCAGCCAGCTATTTTCGTGAGGTTGTGTGGGAGCTGAGAAAAGAACCGTATTTGTCAGTTCAGGAACCCCGTTATTTCGGGAAACCTGCCACATGCACACCGTGGAGTGTGCCGGAGACGATTGAGAGCTGGACTTTTCCCGGCTATGAGGGGATGCCGGTGAGGGTATCGGTATATGCGGCAGGAGATGAGGTGGCATTGTTATGTAATGAAAAAGAAATAGGAAGAAAACCTGTTGGCAGGGGACACCGATATCAGGCAAGTTTTGAGACGATTTATGAGCCGGGAGAGCTGAAGGCCATATCTTATGTGGACGGAAAAGAGGTGTCAAGATTTTGTGTTGTGACAGCAATGCCAAAGCTGCATCTCAGAATAAGTCTTTCCAGAGATATACTGTCGAAAGAAGGGAATGACCTGTGTTATCTGACGATTGAACTGGTAGATGAGAACGGTGTTCTTTATATGGATGGGGAGCATAAAGTAACCCTCCAAATAGATGGCAGCGCTGTACTTCAGGGGTTTGGCAGCGCTGATCCGGAGAGCAAAGAAAATTTCTTCGATTTTGTCAGGACAGCTTATAGAGGGAGACTTCTAGCTGTACTTCGCGGAAATTCTGAAGGAAGAGCAGTAGTGACTATTTCCTGTGAAGGATGCAGCGATGCAGTGATTGAACTGGATGTGAAATAGGAAGGTTGTGGGCAACAGAAAGGGAAGATGCAAAAGTGAGTGACATTGTTGAGACAAGGTATGGCAGATTGAAAGGTACAGAGGGGGAATATGCAAGGATTTATAAAGGGATTCCCTATGCGCAGCCTCCGGTTGGCAGCCTGCGGTTTCAGGTGCCCAAACAGCAGAAGCAATGGGAAGGCATTCTTAGTGCGAATAAATTTCCGCCAATGTGTCCGCAAGGGCTTCAGGAGGAAGGAAGCTTTTATCAAAAGGAGTTTTATGACAATCAAGAATATATGCCCCATCAAAGCGAGGACTGTCTTTACTTGAACATATGGGTGCCGAAAGAAGGAAAAGGCGATTATCCTGTGGCAATATGGTATCATGGGGGAGCATATGCAGGGGGATTTTGCTCTGAAATGGAGTTTGATGGAGAAGCATATGCAAAGCGGGGAATCATTCTGATAACTGCAGCATATCGGCTGGGGCTCTTTGGCTTTTTTGCGCACCCAAAGCTGCATGAGAGGGATGGGCATAGCGGAAATTATGGACTGTTGGATCAGATTGCGGTTATTGACTGGGTAAGGGATAATATTTCGGCTTTTGGAGGCGACAAAAACAGAATAACAATTATGGGGCAGTCAGCGGGAGGGATGAGTGTAAGAACACTGGTGTCGTCCCCCCTTGTAAAGGGAAAAATTTGTGGTGCCATCATTCAAAGCGGTGGCGGATATCAAAGTCCTTTTCCGGTGAATGTTATGGATGGGCGTAAACTGGAAGAAGCGTGTGCACTATATCTGGAGCAGAAAGGGATGGTATTAGAGGAACTATATGAGAAGAATTCACAGGAAATATTGCAGCTACAGGGAGAAATGTGGCAGTTTGTGGCCGCACAGACAAAATGCATTATGCCCTTTTGCCCCCAGGTTGACGGTTATTCGCTATTAAAGACCTGTGACCAAATACTGGTGGATGATGAAGTATTGAAAATTCCTTATTTGATTGGATGCAATCAGAACGATATTTCAAAAGAGGAGACTACATACATGCAGAATCCTCTACATATGAGTAATGTGGCTTTTTGTGAGATGCAGAAAGAGAATAAGGATGTTTATCTTTATTATTTTAAGAGGCATATGCCAGGAGATGATATGGGAGCTTTTCATTCCGCAGAATTGTGGTATATGTTTGGAACTCTTGAACGGTGCTGGAGGCCCTTGACAGAGGCTGATAAGGAGCTGTCTGAAGAAATGCTGGATGCATGGAGCAGTTTCATTCAATCAGGTACTCCTGGCTGGAAGAGATATAGTGAGGAAGATCCGGTGGTGAAAGAGTTTGATATCAGATAAATGGAAGAAAGGTGAGAAAAATGAAAAATATGATAAAGATTATTTTGATTATTATTTGTATTTTGATTCTTGCCGTGATTGGTATTGTAGTTGTCTTTGTCCTAACGCATAAAGGAAGAAATACTGATATCCTGGAGGGGTATCATGAAAAATTTCGTTCAGAGGCTCCATTGGAAATGAAATATTCCCAGCTGGGTTCCTATGAGACTGCATATACAGAGTTTACGTCCGATAACGAGTCTATCGGAAAAATCAGAGTGTGGTATCCAAAGGAACTTGAAAAATCTGACAGGACTTATCCGATGATTGTAGCAGTAAATGCAAGTGGAACACCGGCAGCAAAATATGAACCGTTTTTTAAACGTCTTTCCTCATGGGGGTTTATTGTTGTCGGTAATGAAGATCCGCAAACGGGAACTGGTGAAACAACTTCTGAGACTCTGGATTTTATGCTGAATCTCCCTGCCGACAGCGTAATTTTTGGCAGTGTTGACTATGAAAATATAGGTCTTGTTGGTTATTCACAAGGCGGTGCCGGTGCAATCTGTGCTTTGACAAATTATGATAATGGGAAATATTATAAGACCATTTTTACAGGTAGTGCGGCATATCCTTTGTTGGCAAAGAATTTGGGCTGGGAGTATGATGTCTCGAAGATTCAAGTATCCTATTTTATGACTGCCGGAACGGGGAAATCAGATGATTCAGGGACTGACCCCAATTCAAGCTTCGGTGGGGTGTCTCCGCTTTCTGCGCTGGAAGAAAACTATAACAACATACCGGATAGTGTAGTTAAGGTGCGCGCAAGGGCTGTCGGTGCGGAACATGAGGATATGCTGGCACGTACAGACGGCTACATGACTGCATGGATGCTGTACCAGCTTTACGGAGATGAGGAAGCGGGGCAGGCTTTTATCGGTGAAGATGCGGAAATATTAAGCAATGCCAATTGGCAGGATATAGAGAAAAACCAATGACTTACTGATAAATATTTATGAAAGAACATATATGAAGGGAAATCAGATATGGGTGATGCAACAGTAAAGAAAAAGCACTTATTATTAAAGATATTTACGATAGTGGCGGCTGTTATTCTGATATTGGTAATAGCAGGTGTTTTTTTCCTGAAAATGATATTTCTCAAGTCTTTTCCAGAGTTAAAAGGCGAGCCGGAGGTGGGAGCATGGTATCGAGTCACTCCGGAAAATGCAAAGGCTTCCGATGGGAGTGAGTGGCATGGGATTTTCCGTAAAGGCAGTGAAAACAAGGTTGTTGTCTATTTCTTTGGTGGTGGTGTAAGTATTACCGGCGAGACATCAGAGGGAGGAACGGATTTTTTTGCGACCACAATGACTGCACAGGATTTTGTGGCACAGGGCGGTATAGGAAGCATGGCAGATGAAAATCCGTTCAGAGACTGGACATTCATAGTCATACCTTATGCGTCCGGTGATTTCCATACAGGGACAGGTGAATATCATTATATTAAAAATGGAAAGGAGAAGGTTGTTTACCATAACGGTTACAACAATTATTCTGTATTCATAGAGGAGATAAAAGAATATGTGGGTGAGCCTGACACTTTGCTTGTAACAGGCTTTTCAGCAGGAGGATTTGCCACCTCGCTGCTTGCGGACGATGTGATAGACCGCTTTCCAACAGCCCAGAATATTACAGTATGTGTGGACAGTTCGCTCCTGCTTTACGATGGCTGGCATGATACTGCCGTAAATCTGTGGAAGTCACCAAAAGAGATATCCGACAGATTGACAACTAATAATATTGTACTTGACAGCTTGACTGCGCTATATGAAAAACGTGGGAATAGTGTAAAAATCTTATTTGACTGTTCTTATCGTGATGATACTTTGCAGCAGTATCAAGCCTATATCGACAGTGGAAAAATGGATAAGACGAAGGAATTGGGTGATCAATTTCAGCAAAATCTGAAAAACATGGTGAAGGGATTACATGAAAATATACCAGGTATTGGTATTTATATATGGAGTTTTAATCAGGATGAGGTAACACGAAACACACAGCATACTATTATTTCAAGTAATGTTTTTGATAAACTTGGAAACGAAAGAAGTGTATGCGAATGGATATATGGTGCTGTGATGGGTGATGTGCAGACGATTGGACTTGAATTGTTGGATTAAGAACCAAAACCGGAACACCACTCAAAAATAACGAAAAAATTATCGGGAAGGGTATCAGTATACTTCCCGATAATTTTTGTTCCGGTACTCTGTGGGTGTCATGTTCTGCCATTTTTTGAAGATTGCTCCAAAATTACTCTGGGTCTGAAAGCCCAGATAAGTAGATATTTCACTGATTGGCCGTTTGGTATGCTCCAGCAGATTGCAGGCAACATTGATTTTTTCCCTCTGGATATAATTATGGATGGAAATACCCATTTCTCTGGAAAAAAGATGGCTTAAATAAGTACAGGATAGTTCTGTATAAGCGGCAAGCTCTTCGATAGATATTTTTTGATATATATTACGGCTGATGTAAGTGCAGGCCTGCTCCACTTGATAAGAATGCTGGGAATTTTGCAGCCGGAATACCCGTTTTGCGAACATAGTGGCAGAGAGCTGGAAAATATTATGGATTTCTTCCGTTGTGTCACAGTTGGAAAGAGCATAAAGCAAGGTGTCGGAAAGGTCAAAGGCATCATCAGGTGAAACGCCGCAGTCAATGGCTGTACGCGAGAATAAAGCAATAGCAGTAACAGTCAGATAGGTATAGACTGTTTTTTTGTCCAAGGCTATTGGACCAAGGTTATCGTCCATTTTACTGAATTTAGATATATGAATATCCTTGTATTTTCCTTGCCGTACCTTGTTAAGCAGATCAGATTCTACCTGAATGGGAATGCGTTGAAATTGATTTTCACTGTGCAGCAGTCTTATTAAATCCAAATCAGATTCTATACGTTCTTCGGTAAGTAACTGAGCCATAGTTTTCTCCTTTTATGGTATAGCGTTTGCAAGTTATATAGTATTTCATTCCTTTTATGATATTGGCAGAAGCATACATTATCCATATCAATTATTATACATGGTCAGGAAAGAATAGGCAAGATTAGAGTAAAAAACATATAAACAGGTTAGAAATATGCGCTCGCTTTATTTATAATATTTTTAGAAATGAAAATATTACAGAGTTGCCGTTGGAATGGATATCAGGAAATAATAGAGTATTCTTGCTGGGAAGTTAACAGAGACGGTTAAAAACAGAGGTGAGAAAATGGGCAGAGTGTTGAATGATTTCAAATGCAGGGTACTGCAAAAGGCAGTGTATGCCAGGATTTATAAAGGGCATAAACCGAATGAATGGGAACCATGGAGAAAGCCTGAGAAAGCTGAAATGGAAAATGGTCTTGCATGCCGTAATGACATCCGGTATGGCAACAGCTATCCCAATAGCTTCATGGATATATGGTATCCTGATGACAGCGGGATAAAGCGTCCTACGATTATCTATTTTCATGGCGGAGGCTTTATCTTCGGAGACAAGACGACCGGTGATCCGCTGGCGGCAGGTGGCGGAAGTTCCGGTAAGCTGATGGAAATAGTGAAAGCGGGTTATAACCTTGTGAATGCAAATTATGCGCTTGCACCGCAGTACCGTTTCCCGGTGCAGATTCAGCAGACAGATGAGCTTTTCCGCTATCTTCTTGACCATGAGGACGAATTGGCTTTGGATATGTCTCGTGTGTGTCTCAGCGGTGGCAGCGCCGGGGCAAATATGACAGTAATTTATGCAACCTGTATTTCAAATCCGGAGTATGCAGCTTTGCTTGGTGTCAAACCGGTCATGACAGCAGACGATCTAAAGGTGCTTGCTATTGACGAAGCAGCGCTGGATGCCAGTGTATTTGACAAGAACATGTTTGCAATGTTGGGATGCTTATCTGGGGCGAAAAACAACAATCCTGATGGGGAAATCGCAGTAATCAACGCAAAAAACTATATTCGCGAAACCTTTATCCCAAGCTGGATCAATGCCTCTAATGAGCCTGATGATGAAAAAGGTTTCTTCATCACCGAGGCGCGGGGGCTGAAGAAGAAATTGGATGAAATAGGTGTCCCCAACGATATGGTCTTCTTTCCTGGCGCAAAACTTCCCCATGGCTACATGGATCAGTTGGACAGTGAGCCTCATGCGAAGGAAGCTTTTGAGCGGATGATGGCATTTATACAAAAATACATATAAAGGAGTAGAGAAAAATGACAAAGACTGAGAAAATCAATAAGCATCCCGGCTGGCGGCTCAGCCGGTCTGAAAAGAACTGGTACTATCTGGGCGATAGCGCCCGGCTGTTCTGCACATCGCTGATCAATACTTATATGACTACATTCCTGATATTTCAGGGAGTCAACATGGCTTCTCTTGCAGGGGCGATTCTGATCGTTAAAATTATTGACTCTGTGGATGATGTTCTGTTTGGATTCATTATTGATAAGATTGACATTACAAAAGGAAAGCTGTTTTCTAAAATTGCCGGAAAGGGCAAGTACATGCCTTGGTACCGCCTGTTTTTCTGGACATTCCCTGTGGCGACCATCCTGTTCTTTATGATGCCGAAGGGAAGTTCTGATCTTGTGAAGATTATATGGTTCCTGCTTACCTATCTGCTGTTTGATTTTACCTGCACACTTACCGAAGTGCCTATGCAGTCTATGATTACGACCCTCACTGATAATCCCTCGGAACGAAACAACATTCTGACTGTTAAGGGCGTTATCTCTGTTGTGGCTGCCGTTGGCTTTTCCATTATTGTCACAGCCCTGATGAGTGAAAGCATGGGCATTCCCCTCAAGACCATCGCTATCACCAGCGCACTGATTTTTCTTGTCTTCATGGTGCCTATGGTATTCAAGGTCCGGGAGCACAACGTGGAGCTGAAGAACGTAAAGGAGGAAGGGTCTCAGGAAAAGTATTCCCTTAAGGATATGCTGCGCTGTGTCACTACCAATAAATACATTCTGATTTACTTTCTTTCCGTGATTATTTCCACCATCTTCGGCACCCGCGCTGCGGTGGAGGGTTTTCTGGGATTTTATATTTTTCATGACTCTATGGTATTTTCTTATGTGATGTTGATTGGGTTTGTGCCCGGCATTATTTTAAGTATGTTTTGCGGCAAGCTTGCAGACAGATTCGGTAAACGGAACCTGCTGGCGCTCATTTATATGCTGATTATGGCAGCATCTTTGATTATCTACTTCTTTGGCCGTGACAGCAAGGTCTTCTTTATTGTAGTCGGCGGGCTGTGCGCCATTCCCAATGCGCTGATTGCTGTTGTAAAAAACTATATTGCACCAGATACCATCGAGTACACCCGTTACAAGACCGGAAAAGACTGTTCTGGTATCTTCTATGCACTGCAATCTTTTGTCAACAAGGCCTTCGGCGGAGTGGTCGGATCTGTCACACTATATATTCTGGCTGTTTTCGGCTGGAAGGAGGTGCAGGGCGAGAGCTTTGCGGATCTGGCGGCGCAGGGAGTTACCCAGTCCGAAACCGCTTTGAATGCGCTTTGGAGTCTTGGCTATCTGATTCCGGCCATCGGCTTTGGAATCGCGGCTATTCTGCTGTACATTTTTTATAACCTGAAGGATTCTGACGCTGAGTTGATGGCAAAGTGCAATGCGGGCGCTATTACCCGAGAGGAGTGTGAAGAACAGTTATCGAGGAAGTATTAGTGAAAGGATTAGGAATATTCTGATGCAGAAGAAGTAGGATTACTTAGGATTGAAGGGGAATAGATGGGTGGATAGCAAAGTTTTATAATCAGGATTGGAGAAAGGAAAGATATGAAAACAGAAACCATTGTATTAAATGAAGAGAGAAATGTAACACTTGCCGCATATATTCAGGAGACGGAAGGCGAGTTTGGGTTTTCAAAACGGCCTGCCATAATGGTGCTTCCCGGTGGAGGTTATGCCATGTGTTCCGACCGGGAGGCGGATGCTGTGGCTGTAGCATATCTGAAGGCAGGGTATCAGGCATTCATTCTGCGCTATACAGTCAGAAACAAGGGTAGCTGGCCGTTGCCGCTCCAAGATTATGAAGATGCCATGGCATTGATTAAAACAAAGGCGGAAGAATGGAATGTCAATGATTCGAAAATCGCAGTTGCAGGATTTTCGGCGGGAGGGCATCTGGCAGCCTGTGCCGCAACAATAGCAGAACATAAGCCAAATGCGGCAGTCCTGGTCTATCCGGCTATTTTGAAGGATATCGTGGATATGTGCCAGCCCGGAATGCCCTATCCCCATGAGCATGTAACACAGGAAACCTGTCCTTGTTTTCTTGTTGCAGCGCGGGATGACCGCACGGTTGCGATTCAGAATACGTTGGCTATGGAGTTTGCCCTTGCGGAAAAAGGCGTTGCTTTCGAAAGCCACATTTACTCATATGGAGGACATGGTTTTTCCACGGCCGAGTGTTGGATCAATACCAATTCTGTCTGCCCCCGCCTGCCGCGGTGGGTACCGGATAGTGTTGAATGGCTGGGAGAGGTCATGGGCAGACTCACACGGAACGGATTTACGGAACCCACTGCCGCAATCAGCATGAACGGTGATTTTGCTCCGGTGCTCAGCGTGGAATGTACGCTGGGGCATATCCGCAAACAGGGGGATGGAGTCAGGAATGTGCTTGCGCCGATGTATACAGGCATTGAAGCAGTGGCAAGGGAGCGGGGATTCGCCATGGAAGGGCTGATGGCAGCGGTTGGAAACAACACTGTCCGTGAAATCATGGAGCTTTGCCAGATACCCGCTGAAATAATCAGTGAAATAGACAACCAACTTCACGGCATGATTAACGAATTGGAGGGATAAGATGGAAAAAATAGCAACAGATGAGATTCAGAAATTTGAGAAAGAGCATCTTGGCAGGCTCCGCGCCCTTGCCCCGGAGTGCATGGTACTGTTAAAGAAAAACGGAGATTTTCCTCTGTCCGCACCTTGCAGGATCGCATTGTATGGATCCGGCGCCAGGGAAACCATTAAAGGCGGCACAGGGTCCGGGGACGTCAACGTGCGGCATTATGTGTCTGTTGAGGAAGGACTCGAAAACGCGGGCTTTATCATTACGACTAAGAAATGGATGGACGGTTACAAGGCGGCGAAGGATGCGCAGACAAAGAGTTTTTATGATGACATCGCTGCAGAGGCAAAGGCGCAGGGAAAACCCGTGTTTCTTGTAGGAATGGGCAAGACACCCCCGGAACCCCGCTATATGCTGCCAATTGACGGTGAAGGTGAAGTCTGCATCTATGTGCTGTCCCGTAATTCCGGCGAAGGGTCTGACCGCCTTGCAGCAGAGGGGGACTTTCTGCTCACTGAGGATGAGAAGCGGGATATTTCTCTTTGTTGTGAAAGATACAGAAAGTTTATGCTTGTTTTGAATGTGGGCGGTCCTGTGGATCTGAGTCCGGTAATGGACCAGGTTCAGAACATCCTTGTGCTCAGTCAGCTCGGCTCCGTTACAGGCGATGCATTTGCGGATGTACTGCTTGGGAAGAACTATCCTTCAGGCAGACTTACCACGACATGGGCCAGATTGGATGATTATCCTGCCATGGGTGATTTCGCCCAGCAGGACAACACCTGTTACCGGGAGGGTATCTTTGTTGGCTACCGCTACTTTGACACAGTGGATATAAAGCCGCTGTTTCCTTTTGGTTATGGTATCGGTTATACGGAGTTTTGTGTAAAGCCGGATACTTTTACAGTTGAGGGTCATACAGTTATTGTCACTGTCACAGTGAATAATACAGGCAGTTATGCGGGGAAAGAAACCGTGCAGTTATTCTGCTCCGCGCCGGACGGTAAGCTCGTGAAGCCTGCCCGTGAGCTTTGCGCTTATCAAAAGACAGGGGAGCTTCTTCCTGGAGAAAGTGAGATGCTCACTCTTAGAATTCCTATTGAAAATATGGCAAGCTGGGATGCGGGAAACGATGCATGGCTGCTCGAAAAGGGTGAATATGTCATTCGTATTGGTACTATGCCAGTGGGGATCATTGCACTTGAAAGTGATATAGTCACCCAGACACTCAGCCATGCCGGTGGCAATGCGGACTTTGATGACTGGAATCCGGAAGTGGAGCGCCATCTTCCCCAGAACCTGCCCGGTATCAGT
>ERZ808051.801-NODE-801-length-27878-cov-4.559260_pt1 | contig 27878 bp, 23 predicted proteins | sample MGYA00380199_ERZ808051 | MGnify/ENA primary metagenome ERZ808051 (study PRJEB31490, sample SAMN06133391) | mouse gut metagenome | isolation source: J11 | host: mice | place: China: Chengdu | collected 2015-05 ...
GAGATGCTTGATATTCACAGACTGGCCGCCGTACTGATTGCTGGCCACGGCAGCAATGATCTGTGTTGTGACCGTACATGCAACCTGAAAGCTTTTGGGAGACTCTATGAGCTTGCCGTTTATGGACGTGCCGTTATCCAGCATGTCCTTAATATCGATAAGGCAGCAGTTAAAAATAGGCTGGATAAAATAATCCGCGTCATGAAAGTGCAGCACACCGTTGTCATGCGCCATGGCAATATGCTCCGGAAGCAGCATGCGCCTTGTGACGTCGCGGGACACCTCCCCGGCGATATAATCCCTCTGGGTGGACGCAAGCCTGGTATTTTTGTTGGAATTTTCCTCGGCAAGCTCCTTATTCTCATTGCGTATCAGCTTCAATATGGATTCGTCGGTGGTGTTGGACTTGCGCAGCAGGCTTCTCTGATAGCGGTATACAATATATTTCTTTGCCAGCACATACTTATTTTTCTCCATAAGGCACTGCTCAATGACATCCTGGACATGCTCCACCGTCTGCAGCTCCTTATGCTCGTTCTTCACTGCCTCCAAAATTTCGGCAATCAGCGTCTCGTCCGCCCTGTCGCCTTCCTCCACCTCATTGTTGGCCTTGCGGATCGCGTCTACGATCTTGCTCTCCTCATAAGGCACCACACGCCCGTCACGCTTCTGAATCTTCATTGCATCTTCTCCATTCCGTTTTTATTATCCGATTTCTACCGGTTTTTATGCCCCATACCCGCTTACCCGGAAACAAAAGCAGCCGTTATAAGCTCTTTCAACACGTACCTTCACAGGCAGGCTTTACCCGCCGGGGTCATACTACAAAAACCGTACTGCAAGGATATTGCAAATACGGTTTCCCATATCTTGTGTACCAAATTTTAATTTGCATCAACATCTTGTATTTTAATTATAACGGAAGGCAAAAAAAAATGCAATAGGAAAAATGTACATCAGCTTTTCCGAATAAACTCCGCCCCGCATTTCCTGCAGCCTACGGCAATCCTCCCCTTGCCTCTGGGCACTCTGATCTTCTGCCCACATTCAGGGCATTTATAAATACGGTATTCCTTCAGCTCCGAAAGCTTTTTTTTCTTTTTAAGAAAAAAACTCCTGACCTTCATTTCCCCCTTCAGATACCGCTGGTTTTCTGCGGAACGCTTGTGGACGTTCCTGGAAAAAATGCGGAAATAGCTGTATCCCATAAGGACGGTGGCCGCCGCATAAAAAATTCCCATGCCCGACATCGACAAAATCAGGAATATGAACGCACAGGCCAGCAAAAACCGGTTAAAGCGGTCAATGCCATACCTTCCCCACATAAAGCGCTGTAGTTTGTTCTTCATCTTACCCTCCATGATCCAGGACCCGCCTCCGCGCCGCTGCGCCCTCCCTGGACGTGCCTGCCGTTGCAAGGCTGCACGGACCGGAATGACTCAAAAGACAGACGGACCGCGGTCCGCAGCCGGCACAAACGCTGTCCGACATTTATATTGTTTTTTCGACAAATATATTTTAACGGATCTGCGGTAAAATGCAATAAAATAAAACTTAAATTTGTATTAAATTATGTAATACAATTTTTGCCATAAGTCTTCCGGCAACACGAAAAGGACGCATAAAACCCAATGCGTCCCTTCTGCCGTCATTTCCGCTGTATTGACAATCCGTATCAGCATATCCGAAAAAAGAAAGAGGCAAATGCCAGCCTACAAATAGCGTACTACATCGGACAGCTTTCTCTTTGGAACAACATAGTCCCTCTTTTCATCCAGGTAATACTTGAATTGATCCTTTTCTTCCACATCCACCACATGGCTCTCATGGGTGGGATAGCCGAACGCCACTACCGTGTGCAGCACCTGATTTTCCGTAAGCCCGAACATTTCCGCCAGCGCAGCCTTGTTGCAGGCGCCGATCATGCAGCTTCCCACGCCCCGGTTCCAGGCGGCAAGGGTCATGTTGCTGATGGCCAGCCCTGCGTCGGTATCACAGTTCTGATTGATATCAAGGTTTTCTACCACGGCGATAAACAGCACCGGATGTTCACCCTCCCTGGGCTGCCCCTGCTCGGGAGGCAGTGCGCCTGCCCACTTGGTATAGACAAACACATCCTCCACCTTCCCGGCATCCTTCACCACAATATAGCTCAAGGGCTGCTTGTTTGCAGCGCTGGAGGCAAGCCTTGCCGCCTCCAGAATCTCGTCTATGATCTCCTGCGATATCTCCTTTTGCTCAAATCTCCTGTAGGTTCTTCTGGTTTTTAACAGATCCATCAAATTATCCATGACACGCTACTCCCATCTGCCCGCCCCGGCGGGCATGCCGCATTTTTACTTTTGAGCCACATCCTTCATGGAGAAGCTGATTCTTCCCATTTTATCCTTTCCAAGGCACACTACGGTCACCACGTCGCCCAGAGTGAGCACGTCCTCCACCCTGTTGATTCTCTCCTTCGCAATCTTGGAAATGTGTACCATTCCCTCCTTGCCGGGAGCAAACTCCAGAAATGCGCCGAACTCCTTGATGCTTACTACCTTGCCCTTGAAGATCTGGCCTTCCTGAAACTCGGAGACAATGATCTTAACCATCTCCACCGCCTTGTCCATCATCTCCTTATCGGTTCCGCATACGGAAACCTGTCCGTCGTCGGTGATGTCGATCTTTACGCCGGTGCGGGCAATAATCTCATTGATGGTCTTGCCTCTCTGTCCCACAACGTCTCCGATCTTCTCAGGATCGATCTGAATGGAGATAATCTTGGGCGCGTAGGGACCCACCTCCGGCCTGGGCGCGGAGATAGCGGGCTTCATGCAGTTATCCATAATAAAGAGCCTGGCCTCACGGCATCTTGCGATAGCGCCCTCCACGATCGGTCTGGTCAGCCCGTGGATCTTAATATCCATCTGGATAGCGGTAATGCCCTCTGTCGTGCCCGTAACCTTGAAATCCATATCGCCAAAGAAGTCCTCAAGCCCCTGGATATCGGTAAGCAGAACAAAATCCTCATCGGTGTCCCCTGTCACCAGCCCGCAGGAGATACCTGCCACCATCTTCTTGATGGGAACGCCTGCAGCCATCAGCGACATACAGGAAGCGCAGGTGGATGCCATAGAGGTAGAGCCGTTGGACTCAAAGGTCTCGGATACCGTGCGGATGGCATAGGGGAATTCCTCCTCGCTGGGAAGCACGGGAATCAATGCCCTCTCGGCAAGGGCTCCATGCCCGATCTCGCGCCTTCCGGGACCTCTGGAGGGCTTTGTCTCTCCCACAGAGTAAGAGGGGAAATTATAATGGTGCATATATCTCTTGCTCACCTCATTCTCGTCCAGCCCGTCAAGCTTCTGCTGCTCGGACAGGGGCGCAAGGGTACAAACATTGCAGATCTGGGTCTGCCCGCGGGTGAACATGGCAGAACCATGCACACGGGGAATAATGTCAATCTCTGCCGCAAGAGGACGGATCTGTGTGATCTCACGGCCGTCAGGACGCTTGTGATCCTTCAGTATCATCTTGCGCACGGTCTTCTTCTCATACTGATAAACCGCCTCGCCCAGAATTGCAAGCCAATCCTCTTTTTCAGCAAAGGCTTCCTCCAGCCTTGCGGTAATATTGCGGATATTCTCCTCACGGGTCTGCTTGTCGTCGGTAAATACCGCGGTCTCCATCTCCTCAGGGGAAACGATGCCTCTCATCTCCTCGAACATTTCCTCGGGCACCGCGCAGCTGGTGTACTCGTGCTTGGACTTGCCCACCTCTGCCACAATTTTATCAATAAAGGCGATAATCGTCTGATTTATCTCATGAGCCTTGTAAATGGCCTCGATCATCTTCGCCTCAGGCACCTCGTTGGCGCCTGCCTCAATCATAATTACCTTTTCCTTTGTGGATGCCACGGTAAGGTTTAAATCGCCGTTTTTCCACTGCTCCTGAGAAGGATTGACAATAAACTCACCGTCTGTCATTCCTATCTGGGTCATGGCGCAGGGACCGTCAAAGGGAATGTCGGAAATAGCCGTGGCGATAGCCGCGCCCAGCATGGCCACCAGCTCGGGGCGGCATTCAGGGTCGACGCTCATCACCATGTTATTCAAGGTCACATCATTCCGGTAATCCTTGGGAAACAGAGGGCGCATAGGCCTGTCAATCACACGGCTGGTAAGGATGGCGTTCTCGCTCGCCTTGCCCTCGCGCTTGTTAAAGCCTCCGGGAATCTTCCCGACCGCATAAAGCTTCTCCTCGTATTCCACACTTAAAGGGAAAAAGTCAATGCCCTCCCTGGGCTTCTCGGAAGCGGTTGCGGTACAAAGCACAACCGTATCTCCATAGTGCATAAACGCACATCCGTTGGCCTGCTTTCCCACGCGGTTGACGTCAACCTTCAAGGTGCGTCCTGCAAGCTCCAATTCATAGCTCTGGTACATAGATCCTCCAATTCTGCCGCCCTTTTTGCGGCCTGTTATTTTTACCAAGGAGCAGATGCACCGAAACTACTGAAAAAGCCTGTGGCATTTGTTACAAACGGCGCTTGTCCCACAAGCCTTTTCAGCGGTCTCGGAACAGTATCTGCCCCAAGGTATCCAAAATATTGTTTGACGCATAAAAACAGTACAAGCGGAGAGCCGAATTTCTTCGGCCTGTCTCCGCTTCGCTCTGCCATTATTTTCTCAAACCAAGCTTCTCGATAAGAGCACGATATCTCTCGATATCCTTCTTCTTTAAATACTCCAGAAGGCCGCGTCTCTGTCCTACCATCTTCAGCATACCCCTACGGGAATGGTGATCCTTGGGATTTGCCTGCAAATGCTCCGTGAGCTCCTTAATTCTCGCGGTAAGAACCGCCACCTGTACCTCAGGTGAGCCGGTGTCGCCGGGTGTTCTGGCGTACTCGTTCATAATCGTTGTTTTCTTTTCCTTAGAAATCATTTTCTTTCCTCCTGTTTTTTAACCGCCTGACACTAAGACCGGGTCGGAGTGTCCCAAATCCGAGCATCGGCTGATCACACGAAGGTATTGTAACACAGACGAGCACCGATGTAAATATTTTTTTCAAAAACAAAACGCGGGAATATTGCTTTTTTTTATGCATTTTTGTATTTCAGCGGGGCAGCATCCCCCACAGTATGTGGAAAAGGATCAGAGCGGCAAGAAAGCAGACATTTCCCACAGTGAAAACCGCCATGTACGCCCCCCTGCGCGCGCCCTCCTCCTTCGCCACATACTTATAGGAAATCAGGCTGGCCATGGAGGCGATCAGCGTCCCCAGCCCGCCCAGGTTCACTCCCACAAGCAGCTCCTCGAAGCTCTCCGTAAAGCCGGACAGCAGAAGCGCCGCCGGCACATTGCTGATACACTGGCTGGCGGCGACTGCGGCGTATACCTCCCTGCCCGCCACCGCCTCCTGCAGGAAATTCCGGAAAGCAGAAATCCTCCCCATGTTTCCTATAAATACAAAAAACCCCACAAAGGTAAGCAGTAACGAATAATCCACCCTGGCCAGAATTTTCCTGTCCGTCAAAAGGACCCCAGCCAGAACCGCCGCAAGCGCCGCCTGCCAGGGCAGCACATGGGCCACGGAAAGCAGGCACAGCAGGAACAGTGCCAGATAGACAGCCAGCGGAAAAAGCACCGCCTTTGACCGGAAGGAGCCTGTCTCCTGCCCTCCGGGTATTTCCGTCCCCTGCTCCTGCAGCTTCCCCGCTCCCGACCTCCATCCGCCGGCGCAGCCTGCACCCAGGGCAAGTCCCCAAATGATTAAAAGAACCAGCGACACCGCCGTATAGGGCAGCATCAGCAATATAAAGCGGCCCACAGGCATACCTGTCCTGCCGTAGAGATACAGGTTCTGCGGATTGCCGATGGGCGTAAGCATACTGCCCAGGTTGGCGGCTATGGTCTGCATCACCACCAGGGGCAGCAAAAGCCTTGCTCTCTGCTCCTCTCCCGTCATTTCCAGCACGGTAAAGGTAAAGGGCACAAAGGTTATCAGCGCCACATCGTTGGTTATCAGCATGCTTGAAAAAAAGCACAGAAGCGTAAGCAGAAGCACCAGACTGCGGGGCCCCTCCACCCTTCCCAGAAGTCCGCAGGCAATGCGGCGGAATACCCCAATTTTCTGCAGCCCCGCCATAACGCACATCAGGCAGAACAGAACCGCCAGGGTCCGCACATCTATGTAGCCCGCATATTCTTTATCGGGCGGAACCATACATGCCGATATAACGGCAAGCAGCAATGCGGCGCAAAGCACCGCTTCTTTTTTGATAAAGCCGGTCACTCTCTCCATGGCATGGATTTCCGCTTTTCGTCAGGGAGCTTCGTTCAGCAGGCTGCTCACGGCTTCCCAGTTAATAACCGGCAAATTCTTCTGTGTGCCGGAAGATGTCTTTTTCGTCTTTACTCCAAGCTGAACCAGATTCCATATCAGAAGCAGCACCGCCACTGCCGCACCAAGGGCAAAAATTCCGCCTGCAAGGGGCAGGGTCAGATATTCCATGTCGGAAAAATAATGTCCCAGCACCGCAATCAAGGCAAAAATACCGCCCACGCACAAAGCCACAATGGGATTTTCAAAAAGCTTATTCTTCATACCGGACACCGCCCACGACTGAGGCTGATGACAATGGGGGCAAACATCCTTGAAATCCGAAGGGTATATATTCTTTTCCGTTACGTCCTTATGGAGCTCCTTGGTCTTTGCGACCAGGTTTTTATGCGTACGCTCGCGCAGCTTTTTTTCCTGCTCGTCGTTTATGGTCTTAAAATTACTGTTTGTTGTTGCTTCCCCCGTGACCACCGCCCACATGGAACCGCTTTCCTTTGAGCAATGCTCACACCGAAAGGAATATGGCACCTCCACCTGTTCTGTCCTTGTGTGCTTGTAATATGTACTCATTTATGTATCCTCCTGCTAAAATATACGGAAGCAGAATTCCGGTATCCGGAAAAAACCGCCGGAGCCTGCGCCCTGTCTGAAAATGATTGTATCACAAAAATACTTCCTTTGCAAAATATTCCGAACGGAAATACATAAAAAAACAGGCTGTCAAATCCCCGGACAGCCCGCCTTCCTAAAACGCTCTCTCACATATAAATTCCTTACTCCGACAAAATCCTCACATATTTAGCCGGCGTGCGGTAATTGTACTTGCTGATCTTGATGCCGGACTTGGGACTGCTTGCGTGGATGATCTGGTTATTGCCAATGTAGATCCCCACATGCCCAATCACACCCTTGTCATTATTATAGAATATCAGGTCGCCGGGCTGGATATCGTCAAATGATATCTTCGTGCCGCAGTTTGCCTGAGAACCTGTATAATGGGGCAGCTTATAGCCGTATTTCTTGTATATGCTCAGAACAAACCCGGAGCAGTCAGCACCCTTTGTGAGGCTTGTGCCTCCCCACACGTACGGATTGCCGAGAAACTGCTTCGCATACTCCACCAGATCCACCCGGACATCGGACACGCCCACGCCGTACCGAAGCTCCGTCATGGTAACCGCGGTCTTCAGCCGGTCCTCCACCGTCACATACTCCGCGGAGACATAGGCCGCCTCGCTGTCAATATTAATCTTCACCCAGCCCTCCAGGGTCTCTACAAATTCCAGCTCCTCGCCCTTGGGCACCTTGGTAAGAATCGCGCTTTCCGTGTTTGGCTCCACTCTCACATTTAGATTGTCCGTATTTACCACAACTACGGTCTGGACCAGATCCTTTGCCCTGAGCCTTGCCTCGGGACCGGTGAGCAGATACTCGAGGCTCACATAGCCTTCCACCTCGCCGGATTTGATATGCGCCCAGCCCTCCAGCATTTCCAGCACCTCGCACGCCGAATCCTCGGGCATCTTGCCCACCAGCTTCGCATCGGTGGTCGGCTGCTCCCTCACGTTCAGATTACAGCCCTCCACATTGGCGATACCGATATTGGTATACCCCCAGGAAGCGCCCTCCGCCTGCTGGGCAATTTCAATATATTCCTCTGCGGAACGCTTGTTTTCAAAAAGTAAGGCGATACCTGCCGTCTGCAGTACGCTGTCATTGTCATTGGATGCCAAAGCCTGCATGGGATTCAGGCTTAAGCAGAGAATCAGCCCTGCGGACGCAAGCGCTATCTTATTTTTCTTAATATAACTCATGTACATGCCCTCTAATCATGAATATGTATTTACAAACTTGTTACGAATTTGTTACGTGCACATCAAATTATACAGGCAGTACCCCCATATGTCAACAAAAATTAATAATTTATCTCAACTTTTTAAAAAAGTTTTAAATAAATGTTAAATACTTATATTGCCTCCGCAGCATCCGCTTCCTTCTCTGCCGCTATGATGGCAAAGGCAATGTTGGTGGCATGATCCGCCACACGCTCCAGCCCGGACACGATATCCGAGAAGATCATCCCCGCCTCCGGCGTACACTCCCCCCTGGTCAGGCGCTGAATATGGAATTTCTGCAGAACCTTCTCCTTGGCGTCCACGGCGTCCTCCAGCTCGATCACATCCTGCATGTGGGTCTCATCCCCCTTGTAAAACATCTCCATGGCATACTGAATCAGCCTGTTGACCATATCCAGCATTTCGCCCAGCTCCTTCTGCGCCTCCTTGCTGAAGGAGACGCCTGACTCTCTGCGCTGGGAAGCGGCATCCGCCACATTCTCCGCGTGGTCCCCGATGCGCTCAATATCGTTTGCCACATGAAACAGCGCGCCGATGCTTTTCAAATCCTCTATGGGAAGGGTTGTCTGATTTATTTTCACAAGATAATCCGTAATGGCATGATTTAAGAAGTTAATGTTCTTCTCCACCTCATAGACCTCCCGGATATCCTCCTCGTCCAAGGTGATAAGCGCATTCATGGCGCGGTTCAGGTTCTCGTTTGCAAGGGACGCCATCCTGTCCAGCTCCTTCATGGCGCCGACCACGGCGGTGGCGGGGTTGAACACTACCTTGTCCCCGATATACTTGAGCTGGTAGCTCTCCCTGTATCCCACCTTTTTGTCCTCGCCGGGCACACAGGCACAGGAAAGCCTGACAATCCAGCCGGAGAACGGGAACAGAACTACCACCTGGAATATCTTGATCATCGTATGCGCATTCGCCACGAACCGCCCGTTGTCCGCGGAAAACGCCCAGATCAGCTTCATGACCGGCTCCTCCGCCACAAACAGGATTATGTACAGCAGCACCGTGCCGATGACGTTAAACCAGAAATGAATAAGCGCCGCCCTCTTGGCGTCCTTCTTTCCCGCAAGGGATGCCAGCAGCGCCGTTGTGCACGCGCCGATGTTACAGCCCAGAATGATATACAGGGTTATGTGCAGGGACAGCAGATCCTGATTTGCCAGAAGCAGCACAATGCTGACCGTCACGGAGGAGCTCTGTATAACGGAGGTCAGAAGCAGACCCACAAGAGTCGCCGCAAAGGGGTTTTTCAGGGACTGCAGCATTCCCTCCACCTCAGGCACATTTTTCATTTCCGCCATGGAGCCCGACATGGTGCTCAGGCCCAGGAACAATACGCCGAAGCCGATAATGATATCGGCAAACTTTTTCACCTTGTCATTCTTGCAGAACATCACAAGCAGCACCCCCGCCAGAAGAATGACGGGCGCGTACGCCGAAAGATTAAAGGATACCAGCTGCGATGTGACAGTCGTGCCGATATTGGCGCCAAAGATAACGCCTGCGGCCTGATACAGATTCATCAGCCCGGCATTTACAAAGCTTACCACCATTGCCGTACACGCGGAGGAGGACTGGATAATTCCCGTGAATACAATGCCTACCACCATGCCGGAGAAACGGTTGGTGGTGAAGATCTCAAGAATCCGCCGAAGCTTGGCGCCTGCAACCTTTTCAATGGAATCGCTCATCACGCGCATTCCGAACAAAAAAAGCCCTAAGCCGCCTGCCATAGATAAAATTATAGATGCATTCATGTAATATTTTCCCTTCAGTTGTTAAAGACAGACCACGATGAAACATACCTTTTTAATTTTACGGGAAAACGCAGAAACTTACAATAGACAATTTGCAATAATTTTACATTTTTTCACATTATTTTTACACTGACTTTATTTATATTTTAACTTTTCCGAAAATTGGACATAAAAAAGCGGCTTCAGGCAAATGACGCCCCCGCCGCGATATCCTTCCTCAACTGCGCCTGCAGCGCCTCCACGCTCTCAAAGCGCCGTTCCGGCCTTAAGAACTCACAGAGATAGACCTCTATCTCCTCCCCGTATATCCTCCCGTCAAAATCATAAAGGTAGGATTCCAGCCCCAGAAGCCTCTCGGAGGCCACGGTGGGCTTATACCCCACATTGCTGATTGCACGGTACATTCTGCCGCCGTGACGGACCTTCGAGAAATAGACACCGTTGGGCGGCATCAGCTTCCTGGCGCCGGGAATCACATTTGCCGTGGGAAATCCCAGCCTCCTGCCCAGCTTCTGCCCCTCCGACACCCTTCCCGCCACCATATAAGGCATTCCCAGAAGCCTCTCCGCCGCACGCATATCCCCGCTTTCCACCCTGCCGCGCACACAGGTGGAGCTGACCACGGCGCCTCCCAGACATACCTTTTCAATCGTCTTGACCTCAAAGCCAAGCTCCGGTCCCAGCCGCCGCAAAAGCGCCGCGTCGCCGGCTCCCCCCGCCCCAAAGGACAGGTCTCCTCCCGCCGCAACAAAACGCACGTTCATCTGTCTGGCAAGCACCTGTACCGCAAATGCCTCCGGCGGCATGGGCGCGGTCTCCTCATTCAGCGGAAATTCGACAAGAATATCCACTCCCATCCGTTCAAACAGCAGGCGCTTTTCCTCCCTGGAGGTCAGCTCCCTGCCGTCGGAGCTTCCGAAGTACACTGCCGGGGCGGGGTCAAAGGTAAAGACGCAGGCGGCAAGCCCACGGCTCTTTTGCAGGATGATTTCATCCAGCAGCCTTCTGTGCCCTATGTGAACGCCGTCAAACTTTCCAAGGGCCGCCGCCGTCTCCGGCTTCAAATAAAAATCCGTAGTGTTTGTTATTATTTCCAAGTAACCGTCACTCTTTCTCCAAAAACATTTTCACGGGCCTGTACCACTTTTTTTCGGGAGCATAGGCATATATTCCCGCGAAGCTGCCGTCATGCCTGTAGACCCGCACCCATCTCTCAGGTTCATAAACCACATTTTCACAGGACTGCCCGGGAAAGAACGCGTTGCCGTTATCCAGACGCCCTGTGTAATCGCCATGTACATGAAGCGCCGGGCAGCCTGCGAACACACTGTCCACCGGCTTAACGGCCTCGCCCAGCCTTTGTTCGTCCTTAAGCCCCTGCAGCCTGCCAAGCGTAATTGCACCGCTCAGATTAAAGCTTCCCACCCTTGTGCGCCGCAGGCTCTGCATAGTGCCTCCGCAGCCCAGCCTTTCCCCGATATCCGCACAGAGCGTCCTTATGTAGGTTCCCTTGGAGCAGACCACGCGCAGGACCGCCACAGGAAGCCTGACCTCCAGTACCTCAAGCTCGTGAATCGTCACAGGGCGCGCCCTGCGCTCTACCTCCCTGCCCTCTCTGGCCAGCTCATAAAGCTTTTTTCCATTGACCTTCAGCGCGGAATACATGGGAGGGACCTGCATTATCCCGCCCACAAAGGATGCGGCGCACTCCCTGACCTGTTCACCAGAGACGTTCACCGGGCGCTCCCTAAGCACATGCCCCGTCGTATCCTGCGTATCCGTTTCCACGCCCAGAAGCAGCTCCGCCACATACTCCTTATCCCTGTCGGCAAGCAGGTCGCAGAGCTTTGTGGCTGTGCCCAGACAGACAGGCAGCACTCCCTCCGCCGCCGGGTCCAGCGTTCCCGTATGCCCTATTTTCCTCTGACCGCAGATTCCCCGCATTTTTGCCACCACATCATGGGAGGTAAAGCCGGGTTCTTTATTTATCACAATAATACCGTTTAACATAACATCCTTTCCACGGCGGACCCGGTCAGTCAGACCCTTTCACGGCTGCGGCAAGCTGCTTTTCAATGTGCAGGGAAAGATTGTTCACACAGTCGTGAAAGGTCCCCGTCATGGTACAGCCCGCCGCCCTGGCATGCCCGCCGCCGCCAAAGTACGCCGCAACCTCCGCCACATTGACCTTCTCGTCGGAGCGCATACTGACCTTGTACTCCTGTCCGTCCGTCTGGTACATGAAAATGGCGCAGCTAATACCCTTTATATTGCGCAGCTGGTTGACGATTCCGTCCAGATCCTTGGGCTCCGCATTATAAAAGTCCATGACCCTCCTGTCCACGGCGCTGACGATACAGCTTCCGTCCATAAAGCGGATGCTCTCCATGAGGGCGCGCCCCATGATCTGGGTCTGCACATAGGTCCTCTGATAAAAGGTCTCCTGAATCAGCCGGGGAAAGTCAAAGCCATAGCTTATCAGCCTTGCTCCCTTCTCCATCGTTTCCGGCGAGGTGTTGGAGTACTGGAACACACCCGTATCGTGAATTATGCCGGTATAAATCGCCATCGCAATATCCCGGTCCAGCTTCTGCGCATCCATCAGATCATACAGAAGCTCGCAGGTGGAGCCCACCTGGGGACGGAGATAATTCACGTCGCCGCAGCCGTGATTGCTGACATGATGGTCAATATTGATCCTCTTCGCCGCGGCAAGAAAATACTTTTCCGCTCCTCCCAGCCTGTCGGAGCTGGTATCCAGCACAAAATACACATCGAAGGGAGCCTCGTCAGGGAAATCGGAGACAATGTCCTGAAATCCCTTTATCTGCGCAAAGATCTCCGGAGGCTTTTCCAAAAACACCTTTACCTCCGCCTCCGGCATGCACCTGCGCAGATACTGCCACAGCCCGAGACAGGCGCCCGTACAGTCGCCGTCAGGACGCACATGGCCGCTGATACCTATTCTCGCCGCATTTTTACATTCTTTCAAAATATCCAGTTCCATGCCAACCCCCAATCCAGGCGCCCGAATCCGGAAAAATCCACCTTACTCACACTTGTCCCCGGCACGCTCGTCGTCCTGTGCGATCACCTCGTCGATTCTGCGCGACATATTGACGCCGTACTCGATGGACTGGTCCATGACAAAAGTGATTTCCGGCGTGTTGCGCAGGTTTACAAGCTTTGCCAGCTGCCGCCTGATAAAGCCCTCCGCGCTTTTAAGCCCCTGCAGCGTACTGTTTCGCGCTTCCTCGCCGCCGAGCACGCTGATCCACGCCTTGCAGCTCTTTAGGTCGGGAGCCACCTCCACGTTGACGACGCTTGTCCACGGACTGATCCTGGGGTCCTTGATCTCCCCCCGGATGATCTCGGCGAGAACCCGCTGTACCTCCCCGTTGATACGGGTATTTTTTATACTGTTTTTTCTCATATTTTTACCTGTTTAAACCTCAATTTCGCGCTTTAGCGCACATGGAGCCAAAGGCCGGCGCCGTGAGCGAAACCGCTTTTCCAGGTGAAGCCCGGAAAATCTCCGCCCGTAAACCTACAGGCTTTGATTTTCTTCTCACCCATCACGCCTACCTCGGCACCTCTACCATTATATATGCCTCTATCATATCCAGCTCCTGGATCTGATCGAAGCCCTCGAACACCAGACCGCACTCGTAGCCTTCCTTCACTTCCTTCACATCGTCCTTGAAACGCTTCAGGGATGCAAGCGCTCCCTCGTAAATCTGAGCGCCCTCCCGGGTTATGCGCACCTTGCAGCCTCTCTGGAAGATACCGTCCATGACATAAGAGCCGGCAATATTTCCGATCTGGGAAGCCTTGAATATCTGTCTGACCTCCGCATGGCCGATGACCTTCTCCTCAAATACGGGATCGAGCATACCCTTCATCGCCGCTTCCACATCCTCGATGGCCTGATAGATGACCTTGTACAGCCTTACATCCACGCCCTCTCGCTCCGCGGTAGCCTTTGCGGTCACATCCGGTCTCACGTTAAAGCCGATAATAATTGCATTGGACGCGCTTGCCAGCGTGACGTCGGATTCGTTGATGGCTCCCACTCCGCCGTGGATACACTTCACCACAACCTCCTCGTTGGACAGCTTCATCAGGGACTGCTTTACCGCTTCCACGCTTCCCTGTACATCCGCCTTGACGATCAGGTTCAGCTCCTTTAAGCTGCCCTCCTGGATCTGGGAGAACAGATCGTCCAGAGACATCTTTGCCTTGGTCTCCTCAAGCTTTCTCTCCTTATTCTGTGCCAGATAGGTCTCCGCATAGGTTCTTGCGGTCTTGTCGTTTTCGTGGGCAATAAACACCTCGCCGGCGCTGGGCACGTCGGACAGACCCAGAATTTCCACCGGCATGGAGGGCGTCGCCTCCTTCACGCGCTTTCCCTTGTCATCCACCATTGCGCGAACCTTGCCATAGCATGCCCCCGCAGAAATAAAGTCTCCTACATGCAGGGTTCCCTTCTGCACCAGGACGGTAGCCACGGGACCGCGTCCCTTGTCCAGCTCCGCCTCGATGACCAGACCTCTCGCCCTTCTGTCGGGATTTGCCTTCAGCTCCAGAATATCCGCAGTCAGAAGAATGGTTTCCAGCAGATTCTCGATGCCCTCTCCGGACTTTGCGGACACGGGGACAAACTCCGTGCTTCCGCCCCAATCCGTGGCAATCAGCTCGTACTCCGTCAGCTCCTGCTTCACACGGTCGATATTTGCGGAGGGCTTATCGATCTTGTTTACTGCCACAATAATCTCGATTCCTGCCGCCTTCGCGTGGCTGATCGCCTCAACGGTCTGAGGCATGACGCCGTCATCCGCCGCAACTACCAGGATGGCGATATCAGTGGAATTTGCACCGCGCATACGCATGGCCGTAAATGCCTCGTGTCCGGGCGTATCCAGGAAGGTAATCTTCCTTCCGCCCACGGTTACAGTATACGCACCTATGTGCTGGGTAATACCGCCTGCCTCCCTGTCGGTAACATTTGTCTTTCTGATGGCATCCAGAAGGGAGGTCTTGCCGTGGTCTACATGGCCCATAACACATATCACGGGAGGTCTTTCCACAAGCGTGCTTTCCTCCTCGTCGTCCTCCTTCAAAAGCTCCTCGATAACGTCTACCTTTACCTCCCTCTCGCAGAGAATATCGTATTCCATGGCAATGCCTTCCGCATCCTCATAGGAGATCTCCTGGTTTACGGTGACGATCTTGCCCTCAAGGAAAAGCTTCTTCACAATGGCAGAGGGCTGCAGCTTCATCTTGTCAGCCAGATCCTTAATGGTTATCATATCCGGCAGAGTGATGACCTTGATAACCTCCTCCACCGCCTCGTCCTTCTTCTTTTCCGGCTTGATAAACCTGCCGGGCTTATTTTTCAGCGTCTCGTCTTCTTCGTAGATATGGTCCTTTCTGGAACGCTTATCCTTCTCCTGGCTGTTTGCGCGCCTCTTGTCCTCCTCCCGCTTCTTTTCAATATCCTTTGCGGGTGCAGCGTCCGCGCCAAAGCTCTTGCTCTGGTTTTTATCCCGGAATCCGGCTCCCTGCCCTCCGTTGCCTCGATTAAAGCCGCTGTTATCGCGGGGAGCGCCGTTAAAGCCACGGTTACGCCCCTGGCCAGCGCCAGGCATACGCCTGTCACCCTGACCGCCTTCGCCGCCCGGCCTGCCAGCTCTCTGAAATCCGTTCTGCCTGTCTCCCGAAGGTCTGCCGCTGCCATTTGCACCGCCTCCTCTGTTTTGGAACTGGCCTCTCTCCTGACGGCCGCCCTGACCTCTGTTGTCGCGGCCCCGGCTGTCTCCGCGATTTTCCCCGCGGCCCTCGCCACGATGCTCTCCACGGTTGTCGCCACGGTTTTCCCCGCGATTGTCGTTAAATCTGTTTTCTCTTGCCCCCCTGTCCTGGCCGCTGCCGGTATTCTGAGGTCTTTCTCCCTGAGAATAGGGCTGCTGGGAGCGCTGTCCCTGTGCCTGAACCTTTTCCGGCTCACGCGCAGCTGCCTGCACCGCGCCTGTTTTTTCCGCCTGCTGCTCGGGGCGGGGCTTGTGCTGAGGCGGCTTGGATGACACCATCTGCACCGCAGGTGTGGGAGAGGGCGGCGTCAGCGGCTTGATAGGCATGCGCCTCTCCTGTGTCTTATTGTTTTTCCCGCTTCCGTGGCCGTTCTGAGGTCTTCCGCCGCCTCCCTGGGCCCTGTTATTGCCGCCCTGGTTCTGGCGCTGGCCCGTCATCTTGGAATTCTGCGGGTTGCTCACGAAAATAATCGTCTTCTTCTTTTTGGGCGCATCTGCCTCCGCTCCCTTTGCCTCTGCCTGGGACGCATCCGTCCTTGCATGCTTTGCCTCCTGAGCGGTATCCGCCTTTGCAGGCTTTGACTCCTGGGCGGTGTCCGCCTTTGCGGGCTTTGACTCCTGGACGGCGTCCGCCTTTGCGGGCTTTGACTCCTGGGCAGTGTCTGCCTTTGCGGGCTTTGACTCCTGGGCAGGGCTCTGCTTTACAGGATTCTCCTTCACGGGGCTGTTTTTCTGTGCGCTTTCCTCCTTTTGGCCTGCCGCCTTTTCCTTCTTTGCAAAGGCGCCTCTCACAAGCTGTGCGGCAGCTTCATCCACAGAGCTCTGTGCCGCCTTCGCCTCAATACCTTTTTCCTGCAGAAAGCTCAATATCGTTTTACTTTGCACTTCTAATTCCTTAGCGAGTTCATGTATCTTTATTTTCGCCATGCTTTCCTCCATTTCTGCCTTTAAGGGCATCCTACTCCTCTTTCAGTTGTTTGATAATCGCATCCGCTAATCCCGCGTCACATACGCCGACCGCCGACCGCTGCTCTTTTCCGATCGCATGCCCCAGGCTTACCTTCGTTCCGTAGCCCGCCACCGGCACATGATAGAAGGCGCTTTTATCGGTAAAAAGCTTTTTGGTATTGTCCGACGCATCCTCCGCAATGATTACCAGCATGGCGGAGCCTTTTCTGATTGCTTCCAGGGTCTGAAATTCGCCGCTGACCAGATTGCGTCCCTTCGCGGCAAGCCCCAGAAGCGATAAAACCTTATTCTGTTTCAAGCTTCTCAAACTCCTTCTCCAAAGCGTCATATATTCCGCTTTGAATATTCATTTTGAAAGAACGCTCCAATCCTTTGTTTCTGCGGGCCATCCTCAGACATTCCCCGCTCCTACAAACATATGCGCCTCTCCCGTTCTTCTTTCCTGTCACATCCAGACAAATTTCGTCCTCCGGCGTTTTCAGGATTCTCACCATTTCCTTTTTTCCCTTCATCAAGCCGCAGCCCACGCACTGCCTCAAAGGAACCTTCTTCGCCATACTTCCCTGTAAACTCCCATCCGCCCGCCCCTGCGGGCACTCAAATCAAGATTGTGAAACGCTCTTTTTCACACTGATCCCATCTGCCATGAAAAATCTATGTTTATTAAGCTACTCCTCGTCCGGCGCTTCAGCCTCTCCGCCGTCGTATGCGCTTTCCTCCTCATACCCGGCTTCCTCATATCCGCCTTCTTCAAATCCTGTTTCCTCGTATCCGGCTTCCTCAAATCCCGTTTCCCCGTATCCGGCTTCCTCATACTCGCCTTCCTCGTATTCGTCGTCCTCGTAGTCTCCGTCCATATAATCCTCATATCGGAAACCGGGGGCATCCTTTGCCTGGGTCTCCGATTTAATATCGATCTTGTAGCCCGTCAGCCTTGCGGCAAGCCTTGCGTTCTGCCCCTCCTTGCCGATTGCCAGAGACAGCTGATAATCAGGCACCACAACCTTTGCGGTCTTCTCGTCGGGGTCCGCAAAAACCGCCACGATCTTTGCCGGGGATAACGCGTTCTGAATCAGGTTGCCCGGATTGTCGTCCCAGTTTACGATGTCGATCTTCTCCCCTCGAAGCTCCTCCACAATGGCATTCACTCTGGCGCCGTTCATGCCCACGCAGGCGCCTACCGCGTCCACGTTTGGATTGTTGCTCCAAACGGCAATTTTGGTACGGCTGCCCGCCTCTCGCGCAATGCTCCTGATCTCCACCGTGCCGTCCTTGATTTCCGTAACCTCGGACTCAAACAGCCTTTTCACCAGCTCCGGATGGGTCCGGCTCACATTGATGCGGGGACCCTTGGGCGTATTCTTGACCTCAAGGATATACACCTTAATGCGCTCGGTAGGACGGAACACCTCGCCCTTGACCATCTCGCTCTCGCTCAGCATGGCATCCGCCTTGCCCAGGTTAATGCTGATATTTCTTCCCACATAGCGCTGCACCACGCCGGTGACTACGTCCTTCTCCTTTTCGTAATACTGATTGTAGATAACGCTCCTCTCCTCCTCGCGGATCTTCTGCAGTATCACGTTCTTTGCGTTCTGCGTGGCAATGCGCCCAAATTCCTTCGACTTTATCTCCACATGAAGGATATCTCCAACGGAAGCCTTGACGGATATCTGCTTTGCGTCCTCCAGAGAAATCTGCAGGCAGTCATCCTCCACATCCTCGTCGGCGGGGACAACCTCCTTTTCCGCATAGACCAGGAAATCACAGGTCTCACGGTCGATTTCCACCTTCACATTGTCCGACTTGCCAAAATGGTTCTTGCATGCCGTCAACAGCGAGTTTTCGATGGCCTCAAACAGAGTCTCCTTGCTGATCTCCTTCTCTTTCTCCAAAATATCAAGCGCTTCCATTAATTCCTTGTTCATTTCTTTTCCTTTTCCTCCATTCCGGCGCAACCGCCTTAATCAAATTTTCCGTATTTCCCGTCAACCCTGTTTCTGTTCCGAATATCACAAATGCCGGAAATTCAAGCCGCCGCCCAAGACGCGGCGCCCTTTACCGCCCTCAAAAATCAAACGCCAGCCGTATCAGCGCAATATCGCTGCGCAGGAAGCTCCTGGGACCCTCCTCCTGAAGGATCGTGACGCTTTCCCTGTCAAAGCCCGCAAGCTCCCCCGAAAACTCCCGGCACTTATCTATAGGCCTGAAAAGCTTGAGCTCCACCTCCTGCCCGATGCTCGCCTGAAGATGCTTATCCTTTTTCAGCGCGCGCCCAAGCCCGGGGCTGCTGACCTCCAATATATAGGAATCAGGAATAAAATCCTCCCGGTCCAGCGCATCCGACAGTGCCCGGCTGACATTCTCGCAGTCCTTTATGCTCACGCTCCCCTGCTTGTCAATAAAAGCGCGCAGGTAGTAATCGCTGCCCTCCTTCACATACTCCACATCATAGACGGACACGCCGTTTGCCTCTGCGATAGGTCCCAGCAGCGCCTCTGTTTTCGCCTCATAATCTTCTCTTTTTGACATATTCAACCTCATTTCCGCGCGGCCTTCTTCGCACCCGGCCCAACAAGCAAGTGAGAGTGGCTTCACAGCCACTCTCACTTTGTGATAACTATTAATCATCATTCATGACGTTAGTATAGTCCCTATTTCAAAAAATGTCAACACTTCGGTGAAAACTTTATATTTTTACAAACGCTCATACATAAATCAAATATTATCCGTAATTATCTTGACATCTTAAAATGAATGGATTACTATAAACATAACTATATTAACATAAGTAGCTGCAGGCGCTGCACAGCAGGCGCCGCATTACAGATCCGCAGCCAAAACGGATCTGCTTCATAGACAAGGGAAAGGGGGGAATAACGGAAAGAAGGGCTGCGGTTTCGACGGCGCAGTTACCGGCCGGGCAATTCGGAATGTGAATAATATCACGAAAATTGTCAAAACTAAAAGCATAATACAAAAAATGCAAAAAACTGAATTTTAAAGTCAAAAAAGGTCCCGCTGGAGCCTTTTTAATGCCTCCGTCAGACACACACTGTTTATACTCGCTTTCATGGGCGGCGGCATCGGAATACAGCCGGACAACACAGAATGCGTAAATACAAGGCGTTTATGAACATAATTTACGGAATTTCAATATAATTTATTAACAATGTTTATCGGCGGCGGCTCCTGCAGCGTTAAACCCGAAAAACAGGTTAAAAAAATGGGATAATGTAAAATTAAAACAGGAAAGCGGGGGAAAAGAAATGGAAAATTACCAAAAGCCTGCAGTGCTGGCTAATGAAGATATCTCGGAGGGCGTGTACGCGGCAAGCGGAGCCGATGACAGTCAGGACTGTTTTAACGTCGATGCTTATATTCACCAGTGGCCGCAGCCCGGAAGGGGCGATTACAGGATTCAGGTAAGCGCGAAGCATGCTGCCGGAGACAACCATCACAGCGGTGCGCAGCAGCTTGTTCTCAGCTTTAACCTGCCGGTAGTCTACAAGGATTCCAACGGAAGCTGTATATCCGGGGACGGCTCCAGCATTATAATTGCTTACTCATACCACAACAACGCATATGAAAATATCGGCCTGGGGGACGTTATCGTTGAGGCTGACCCGGGACTTGAGGTTACAGGGGCCGTTTTATACTGTAACCATGACTGCGGACAGCACTGACGGTTTCCGCCACGGATACAGATATCCCTGGGCGGTCGCCGGAGCTGCACGGATGCAGGCAGCAGCCGCTTCGGCCCTCTGCCTGCGGGCAAAAACGGGATTCAGATAATTATGAGGAGGTTATGTAGACGCATAACCTCCTTTTTTCAAGATATTAAATCATAATATTTATCACCGAAAAAATATTTGACGGATATATTCAAGGAAGATCATATGAGCGGAAGGATAAAATTTTACATAGAAAGAATAAGATCCGGCAGGCTGCAGGAAATGTGGACGCAGACCGTGTGGATATATAAATACGCACGCCGCTATTGGATACCGATGATATTTTATACCCTGCTGGGACTCACCGGCACAATAGTCTCGCTGCTCTCCGGCTTCGTCTCCAGAGATCTGGTAAATATCATCACCGGCTATAATGCGGGAAACGTGGTGAAGACCTTCGCCGCCATGATCGGACTGGGAGTGGGCACCACCCTTGTAAACCAGCTTTCCAATTATGCCTCCAGCCGAATCAGCATGAACGTGGACGCGGAAATCAAGTCCGACATTTTTTCCAAGATACTTGTAACGGACTGGGAATCCCTGACAAAATACCACACGGGAGACCTGCTTACCCGCTGGGGCTCCGACGCCTCCAATATCTCAAACGGCGTGCTGAACTTTATCCCCAACATGATCGTCTATATCTTCCGCTTTATCAGCGCCTTTGCGGTAGTGGCCTGCAACGACATTTCCTTTGCCGTCTTCGCCTTTCTGGGCATGCCGGTGAGCCTGCTCTTGTCCAGGACCCTGATGAGACGCATGGTAAACAATAACAAGCGCAGCGCCGCCATGTCCGCAGCCATGTCGGGCTTTAACCAGGAGGCGTTTTCCAACATCCAGACCATCAAGGCCTTTGACCTTGTGCCGTTTTACACAGGCAGGCTGAAACGCCTGCAGAAGGATTACATCGCCATGAGGCTGGATTTCCAGAAAATGTCCATGGGCACCTCGCTTCTCCTGTCCACGGTATCCCTTCTGGTCTCCTACGCCGCTTACGGCTGGGGCATCTACCGGGTCTGGAGCGGCGCCATCGACTACGGCACCATGACCATGTTTTTAAGCCTGTCCGGCGCGCTTACCGGCGCGCTTCACAACCTGACCTCCCTGGTCCCCTCCGTCATCAGTCTGACCACCTCCGCGGGGAGGCTGATGGACATTGTGGAAATGCCCCAGGAAGACCACAGCGGCGACCTTGCCGCGGCGGCTTTCCTAAACCGCCACAAAAACGACGGCATGTCTATCTGTCTGGAGGACATAGCATACTCCTATCAGGACGGAAACCGAGTCTTTGCAGGCGCTTCCATGGAAGCCCATCCCCACGAGATCGTGGCGCTGGTAGGTCCCTCCGGCGAGGGCAAGACCACCATGCTCCGGCTGCTCCTGTCCCTTATCTCCCCCCAGGAGGGCAAAAGCTTCGTCGCAAGCGGCGGCGACAGACTGAAGCTGTCCCCCTCCACCAGAAGGCTGTTTTCCTATGTGCCACAGGGGAATACCATGTTTTCCGGAACCATCGCCGAAAATATGCGGAACGTCAAGCCGGATGCCTCCGACGAGGAAATCGTGGAGGTGCTTAAGACCGCCTGCGCATGGGACTTCGTGAGCAGGCTGCCCGACGGCATCAACAGCCGTGTGGGCGAACGGGGTACGGGCTTCTCGGAGGGGCAGTCCCAGCGTCTCTCCATCGCCCGCTCCCTGATACGCAGATCCCCCATCCTCCTGATGGACGAGGCTACCTCCGCCCTGGACGTGGCTACGGAGCGAAGGCTTTTAAGCAATATTATGCGGGACACCTATCCCCGCACCTGCATCGTTACCACCCACCGCCCTACCGTCTTAAGCCTGTGTACCCGGGTTTATGCAATCCGGGACAGCAAATGTGACTGCCTGGAGGATGAGCAGATCAGCCGGATGATTCAGGATTTTTGAATTTTGCTCCTTATAAAGCCCGCCGCCTTGTCCACGGCATACCTAAAATCCGCGGTGCGTCCGTAAATAAGCAGAAGCAGCACATTGGATACCGCTACGCATAAAACCAGCCGTACCAACAGCTCCGCCCACAGGCTGTGAACCCCTGCCGCAGCAGCGCCGCAGACTGCGTCCGTCGCCAGCCACACCGCCGCCATCAGGGCAATATACAGACCCTGGCGCAGGAAATACCCCCTGCAGGAGCATTTAAACCCATACTTATAGAGAACATAGGGCTCTATCCAGCAGGAGGTCAAAAGCATGCTGAAAAGGGTGCCCAGAAATACGCCGATAACCCCCGTTAAACGTACCAGAAGCAGCGAGAGCACAAGGTTGAGCCCCGCCTCCAAAATGGATTTATACCGGTCATGCCAGAACAGCCCCATGGAATCCCGGAAGGTCAGCGCCGCGTTCCTCAGTCCGTTCAGATAAAAATTCAGGCAGAGCACAAACACGACCTCCCTGGAAAAAAGATACTGGCTGCCGAAGCTCAGCTCCACAAAGGGATTCAAAAGCTCATAAAGACAGATGAACGCAGCTCCGTACATCCACTGCCCTATAAAGGCCGCCGCCTCAAACACGCGCTTCACATGCCGCTCGTCTTCCATTACCCCAAGGTTTCCCACGCTTGCCGTTATTCCCTGATATACCTGATTCAGTATCTGCCTCACCGACCCCAGCAGAAGGTAATAATTTGAATAGCTGCCCACGCTCAGAAGCCCCACAAACGCCGACAGCACCAGATTGTCCGTATTGTTCACGATCACCGCGCCTGCCTTGTGCATCATCATTGCGCGGATATTGGCAAAGATCTGCTTTTTCTCCTCCTGCGGCAGGGGCTTTGCGTCCCTGTCCCTCAGAAAGGGATTTCTCCTGTCCGCCGCCTTGGATATGACTATGTTGCACAACAGCGTAGCCGCGATCCCGATCACCAGAAACAGAATAAAATCCTGCCATACAAGCAGCACGATGATCTTCAGCACATCCTGTATCACCCAGGAAAGCGTCTGATAAAAGACCCCAATATACATTTTCTGCTGGGCGTCCAGCAGTGTCTTTTTATAGATCAGCAGATAGGAGCAAACCGTATTGGCAAGATACAAAAGATAAATCAGCACCAGGCCGTCCACATCCCCGTAATCCCGGATCAGCAGCCGCATAAAGGGAATCAGCGCACATCCAAGCACCGCCACCGCCCCCACCACGATTCTGTAAAATTTCCGATAAAGCAGCATCAGGGATTTCTGTTTCTCAATGTCTCCCTCCGCGATGGGACGGTACAGCGCAAAGGTGATCGCCGTTCCTATCCCCATTTCCGACAGGGAAAGCACATTGATAATGTCAATAAACAGGCCGTTGAGTCCAACGTAGCTCTCGCTGAGTGTATGGGTAAAGACCACTCTGAGCACATAGCCCATGACGATGGCCATGACCCTTGACACCAGCGCCACCGAGGTATTGCGCATGGAATATTCAGTTCTTGTAACCTGTTCCTCAGGACGCAAGGCTTTATTTTTATCTTTCATTATTTTCATCTTTTTTATTTTCATTTTTCATAGGAGCTCTTTTCCGGAAGGATCGCTTCAAGGGCGTCAATGATCTCGCCCTTCGCCCTGTCAAAATCTATTTTTTTGTTGGCGTCGTTGATACAGATAATGTCCGCGCTCTGCCTCCTGATGGTACGAAGCAGCGCCGGATTATGACTATCCACATTATAATACCGAAACCTCCCGGTTATGTTCCTTGGGATAAACCTTCCCGACAGCTTCTGCCACTCCCGAAACAGGTATTGGTTTACATCCTCCCCGCTGCGGAATCTGTGGCTGCAGGTCCGCCTTAACAGCTCCTCCTCCTTCTCCCAGACCTCAAAAAAGGTGCTCTTTAAGAAGGGGGACGGCCCGTGGACCGTATAAAAGCCCGTAAAAAGCGGAAAGGCAAGCTCCAGAAGATTGTAAAAAAAGTACAGCGGCGGATAACCGGGCTTAAAATATTTTCCAAGCTGCTTTCTCACATTTGCCCTTTTGTCAAAATGCCTTGACAGCGCCAGGGAATTATTTAAATAAATATGAGACATCACCGGATTATCCGGATTGGCGACCACGGGCTGGAAGGCGAGCATGTCGCAGGGCAGGCCTTCCCGGAAAAAGAAGGCTTCCGGCACCTCATTGATCAGAAAGAAATCGTCGTTAAAATAGACGAACCTCTCCGAAAGTCCCTCAATATTATGCATAAGCAGCTCTATCGGATGACTGCTGAAGACAGGCTGTATCTCCTGGGGCATATAGTCCTCATGCCTTACGATATGAAGCCCCGGGTGAGCGGTATTCAGCCAGCACGGCACATGCCCCCATGTGATAAAATGGATTGTTCCCACCCAGGGCGCAAACCTTTCCACTCCCCGAAACCAGTATTTTAAATTGTCCCAGTCCCGGAAACGCTCCTCCTTGGCATCCTCTCCGCCTCCTGTCTCATACTGCTTTCTGCATTCTATCCACCGGGGGTCCCCGCCGTCTACCCAGGGCAGCACAAAATCAATTCTGTCCGCTTCCATGTCCTTTGTTCCCTCTCCCGCCGGAATTGCCCTGCTCCCCGCCGCAATATTCGTCAATATACCGCCTCATCACCTGCGCCGCCTCCGGTTCCCTGGTGCAGCACAGCCTTGCCGCCATACAGCGCCGTATGATCCGTTCCGACAGCGCAAGATTTCTGTTCAGCATTTCTGCCGTCCAGGTGGGGGTGATCATGCGCATTGCAAGCAGGCAGGCCTTTTCCGCCTCCGTCAGCTCCTGCACCCGGTTTTCCTTCCCCTGCCTCAGGAAAACCACCCCTCCCAATAAATGCGCCCCGGAGGAGGCGATTCCCGATGTGCCGCACCAGGGAAGACCGTAGGACCAGACCCTCCCCTCCTCTATTCCCAGGCAGTTCAGGTCCCCGTTTAACAGCGTGATCCCCCACGCATCCCGCCAAAGATTGGTATGAGTGGACTTGCCTGTCCCCGACTTTCCTGAAAACAGCCACGCTCTCTCCCTGTACAGCAGGGATGCGGAATGAACCACGCACAGCCCCCGGTTCTGGGCCAGGACCAAAAACGCAAAACGCATGGCGTGAAAAATATGCTCCTGCTCCTCCCCGGACATTTCCGGGCGGCAGTAAATGCGGCACAGGCTCCCGTCCTTACTCACATGCAGCTCATAAATATCCGGGAAAACGGGAAGCAGCATAATATAGCTCTCCTCACCCTCCATCAGGATAAATTCGCCGCCGCGCACCAAAACCCTTCCGTTTAACGTGGCGGAAGGGCGGAAGGGCAAGATTTCAACCCTCTGGTCCGCCTCCCCCTCCCCGCATCCGAATCCGGCAAAATATTTTTGGCAGACCGTCTCCGGGCCGTCATAGCGGACACGCAGAGAACCGGCATGAAAATAATAAGGCCGCGCAGTCCTCTGAAAAACGCCGCCCGGGCGCTCCTGCCCGATTACTCCCTTCGCCGCCAGCTTCCCCAGAAACTCCTTCAGGTCCCGCCGGATACGCGGAATATCCTCCCCCTGCGCCTCAAAACGCCTGCACAGAAGCTCAAGAAGCTCCTCCTCTCCGGCGCCGTCCTTTAGGGCGTTCCAGATCAGGATTCCTGATTCGTTTATCTGTAAGCCCACATGGAAATCGGCTATCTTCTGGCCATAGGGCAGCAGATAGCTTTGTCCCCCCAGCCTCACACACACATATTCATCTGCGGCACGCCACCTCATGAACCGTTTCCCCCTGTACTGCGGCATCTCTGCCGGATTTTTCTCACTATTTTCCTCAGAGGTCTCGCCGCCATCCAAAGCCTGCTTGCAAAAACATAAAACGGGTTATTCACGGATATTCTCCTGCCTCCTTTAATAAATGCAAGCAGCACTCCCCTTATCTGCTCCGGCTTTAAGGGTCCTTCCACCTCCATCTGGTTGTCCCCCGTCATGTAAAAGCCCTCCGGCTTTCTCGCCCATATCCGGTGCAGCACCAGAATGCTGTTCTCCCTGCGGTACAATACCACATCTCCCCTGCGCAGCTTATCCGTGTCTGCCCTTCCGATAACCGCCTCGTCCCTGCCCGGGACGAACATGGGATACATGCTGTAGCCCTGGGGATGTATCTGTATGACCTGTCCCCGCTTCAGCAGTTCCTCTATGTCTATTTTTGCCTTCGGTCTGTCTTCTGCCTCCGGTCTGCCCTGTATCTCCGGTCTGTTAATTGTCTCTAGCATTGTTTATGCCCCTGCTCCTTCTGAAATAAGCCGAGCAGCTCCATCTGGCGGCTGCGCCTGTCTGCCGTCCTCAGCACCTGCGCCAGGGATACCTCCCTCACCCTGCGGTTATTTCGCAGAAAGCGTACCAGCGTCACCACCCACAAGACCGGAAAAAGCAGAAAGCATTTGTCTGCCCTGGGAAAATTGAGATGCATCTGATGATGAAATTCACGGATATATCCCTTTAATCCGCGGTGCCTCAAAACCACCATACGCTTTGAGTCGCTTCTTCCGAACTCCTCCGCCTCCAGGATATCCCACCAGAAACGCTCCTCATCCTCCTTTGAAAAAAGCCTCCTGCACAGCCAGCCGTTGTTCCGCCCCTGCAGCCCCAGGTGATAAACACAGACCGAGGTGATCATTCTGGAGAAATTTTCCAGCCCCGTGTCCGCCGTAAGCCGCCTGTACAGCGCGCACTCCTTTTCTTCCACAGCCCCGTTCCAAAACACCGCCCAGTCGCAAAGGAGCTTCATGCCGAAGCCTGCCCGCAGAAAATGCTGCAGCATGTGTATCAGAAGATGAAACGCCTGCAGTCCGTCCGAAAGAACCGGCAGCCTCACTCCCATGATCTCCCTTTCCTGTATGTGCTGTCCAAGCCTCCCTGTCAGCTGTACAAGATAGCGGTTTATCTCCGCATTGTCAAAGGGCTCCGCCAGCATGCTGTGCAGCTCTACCTCGATACCGTCGGGGCTGAGCATGGAAAGGTGATGGTTTGCATTCTGCCGGGTATTTGTGCGAAAGCCCTTCTGCAGCAGCACCCTCTCCGCATCATGTATCCGGGAGGGGTCCAGAAGCTGCAGATCCACATCCCCGGACTTGCGCAGCTCAGGCTCCCTGTAATAATAAGCGGTGCTCGCGCCCTTAAGGACCACGGTGTCTATGCCGCTTTCCCGCAGTGCCGCCACCACATACTTTGTCAGAAAAAGAAGACGGTAGCTCCTTAGGGCCGTCTGTCTGCAGACCTCCCGCGCCCTCTGTTCCAACTGGGGATAATCGAAAAACCGTTCAGCCACAAGAGAAAGCACCGCGTGCCTGTCCGCCATTTGATAGACCTGCTCCGCAGCCGCCCGGGAAAGCCGTTCCCCGGCCCACGGGCTCCCCTGCAGGGCTGAGGCCAAAAGCTCCGGCAGAACGCGGGGAGCCGTTATGGTTTTTGTTTTTGTTTTTA
>ERZ808051.802-NODE-802-length-27858-cov-6.120622_pt1 | contig 27858 bp, 24 predicted proteins | sample MGYA00380199_ERZ808051 | MGnify/ENA primary metagenome ERZ808051 (study PRJEB31490, sample SAMN06133391) | mouse gut metagenome | isolation source: J11 | host: mice | place: China: Chengdu | collected 2015-05 ...
CGGACTGGTTTTTGTATTTTACAATGGCCATAACCTCACCTCCTTGTCATATATTGTAACATATGACAAGGAGAATGCCAATAGAAACAAGGCATATTTTTTTAAATATGCCTTGCAAAAAAATGAGCAAAGATGTGTCTATTCCCACTTTTACTATTCAGTATTTAATGGAATCTGGTCAGGGTCTGACCAGTAACCTGTTACTATTCACAGTAACATTATAATCCCAAAAAGCATTTACATTCACAGCCTTGTCTGCTATACTGAACAAGTGAATACAAATCGGATCGTGCTTTTCTGGCTGTCCGGCAATTCTGGCGTCTCGCCATATTTCACAGTAATTGCAGCCCATTGATTTCTATATTTACAGAAGAAAGGATTTTTATTTATGGTAAAAAACTTTAGACCTGAAGACAAAAATTTATGGGATGAGATCTTCAATACGATTGTGGATGTCATGCCGGAGCAGTTGTTTCCGCTCTTCAAGGAGGTGTATGGAAAGGAATATCCAAAAGGAACGCCTGTCATCCGGCTTTCTACCGTGTCCTCCACCTATCTTGAAGACCCTGACGCGCCGCCCAGTTCCCGGCGTTCCGATACGGCGATTCTGGTAAACGGAACCGACTATTATCATCTGGAATGCCAGATGCACAATGATGAGTATATGGTCATACGCATGATTACATATGACATACATTTTGCAATGCAGCATTCGACTTCCAAAGATGAACAGGAAGGCGGGTTCATTATGCGCTTCCCGAGTTCCGCAGTGATTTATCCGGAAAAGAACCGGGAGCTTCCGGAAACCCTCCGGTGCCGGATCATTTTCCAGGATGGCAGCCAACACATCTACCAGGTTCCTACCGTCAGGATTCAGTCTTATTCCATGCAGGAAATCTGTGACAAACATCTGCTGATCTTTATCCCTTACGTTCTGCTTCGACTGCGTCCCAAGCTGAACCCGAACCGAAAGAATCCGCTGACCGAAAAGGAATTGACAGACCTGGTAAACGAAGCTATAGTTATATTACAAAAGGAACTGGAACAGGGAAATCTGACGCGGCAGGAGTACAGCGATTATCTCAATCTCTTCCGATTTGCTGCCGATAAGATTTTTAAGGATAAAAAGCACTCCAAATTCCGAAAGGAGGTACACCAAATGACGAGCTTATATGACCAACTGCCCAGTGTGCGTGAAAAGAGACTTCGCGCCAAGCTGGAAGGGATGCTGGAAGAGATGCGTCTCGAAAAGGAGAACGCGCTTGACGCTCTTGCAAGAAAGGAAGCGGAACTTGCAGAAAAAGAAGCCGAATACGCAAAAAAAGAAGCCGAACGCGCAAAGAATGAAGCCGAACTTGTACGACTGAAAGAAATACTGGATCAACACCATATTGTACTGACCCCGTAAAAACGAATTATATGCCCCGCAGCGAGCTGATCAATCACAGCCGGCTGCGGGGTCTTTGACTTTACCTACGTTGGGTTTCAGGCATTTCCGGACAAGTACCGCTGACACTTTGCGGACCTTTCGGCAGTTACACACCCTGCCGCGGCCCCTTTTCCTCTGCCCATTCTAATCCGTCAGCCCGTAGAGTTCTCCATATTTCTTTTTAAAATGCCGGATCAGCGGTTCTGCCGACACCTCCCTGCCGCAGACTGCCTGGATGACTTCTTTCGGTTTCCGCGTGTTTCCGTACCAGTGAATCTTTTCGTTGAGCCACTTTGTGATCTCGGAAATTTTTCCTGCTGCCAGCAGTTCATCCACAGACCCAAGCTCCTGCTCAATCGTATCCAGGTACATTCCGTCGTAAATGCTCCCCAGAAGGTAAGACGGAAAATATCCGAAGGATGCGTCCGACCAGTGCACGTCCTGAAGAATCCCCTGGCTGTCATTTTCAGGGGTGATCTGCAGATATTCCTTCATTTTCTGATTCCAGAGCGCCGGAAGCTCCTCCACCGGAACCTGGTCACGGAAGATGGCCTGCTCCATCTCATAGCGCAGTATAATATGGAAGCAGTAGGTCAGCTCATCGGCTTCAATACGAATAAAGCTGTTTTTTACATGGTTGATCTCACGGTAAAAATCATCCAGAGAAATCTCCCGGAATTGGGGAAGCAGCTCTCCCAGCCTGTCATAAATGGGAAGCCAGAAGTTTTTATTCCGGCCCAGGATATTTTCATAAAATCGGGACTGGCTCTCGTGGATTCCCATATAATTGCAGCTTCCCGCTACCGTCTTGTCGTATTCGGGATTGACGTTCTGGTCAAAGATCGCATGGCCGCCCTCATGGATCGCGGAAAAGATGGCGGACAGCGGATCGTGCTCATAGTAATGGTTGGTCACCCGCACGTCCTTTGAGGAAAAGCTGGTAGTAAAGGGATGCTCCGTCTCGTCCACGGCCCCGGCGTCCCTGCGGAATCCGATATAATCCAACAGCATCCACTGTACCTTTTTCTGGGCGTCCGGGTCGGAGTACACATGAAATCTCGGGTCCTCCGGCTGTTTTTTTGCGGCAATCTTCTGAACCAGCGGGATCAGTTCCTGCTTCAGGTCTTGGAACAGCCGGTCGATGGTGGCGGAATCCATGCCTTCCTCAAATTCATCCAGCATGGCGTCGTACAGTTCTTTGCCCGGGTCGGTATAGCCCGTGATCTCCCTGCGCATGTCGATCATTTTCTTCAGATGGGGAGCATAGATGGAAAAATCCGAAGACCGCTTTGCCTCCTCCCAGGCCGTCCCGGATTCCGCCTGGGCCCGGACAAACGCCTCGTACACGTCCGCCGGAATCCGACGGTTCCGGTCAAAATCCCGTTTCATACGGCCAACGATGAACTTCCAGGTGTCGTCCAGAGCATCGTATTCCCCGGGCTCTGCCAGCTTGTCCAGCATCTCTCCCAGCTCCCCGGACGTGGACAGCACGAAACTCTCTGCCGAAAAATGTGTCAGCGCCTCAATGTGCGCGGCCTGTCCCAGCTTCGGCGCCTTCGTCCTCATATCCCAATACAACAGGTTTGTCACATGGTCATATTGCTGCATTTTTGATAAATACTGTCTGAACTCCTCAAATAATCTGCTCATCATTTTTTCATCCTTTCTTTTTTTGATTCAAACTACGGCATAATAGAATCATAACACAGTCAAAGCGCATTTGCATCAGATAAACGCTCATTTTTTGCATCCTTCAATATTTAGAAATTTCAGAATATTTTCGTTGAACGGCTGGATATCGTTGTACAAAAATCCGATTTCCCGGGGCGGAATTGGATTTGACAACGCAATTTCCATCAGCGTTCCGGCTTCTAATTCCTGTTCCACGAATTGTTTTACAACGCAGGATACCCCTATGCTCATTTTGGCAAATTCAATCAGCATATCCATTTCATTCACTTCCAGGATATGCAATGGAATGATGTTGTTTTTGGCGTAGTATCGATTGATGTGTTTACGGGATACATTATCTTGATCAAGAAGCATAATATTCGCGCATTCAAATATTTCATCATTCTTACAATTCAGCTTTTCCCTGTATGCCGGAGCGCAGACAAATGTATAGTCGATCACACCCAGGGAATGATAGACTGCCGCTCCCGCATTCTCCGGTTTTACCACCAGCGCCAGGTCAATGCCGCACGCTTCTATCATGGAATACGCCTCCGCAGAAGAGGTACAGGTGACCGCCAATTCCGTGTTCGGATATGAGCCGGAAAATGCTTTTAAATAAGGCATAAGAAAATGCTTGCACAGTACGCTGCTGGAAGCGATCCGCAAATATCCTGTATATAGCGGAAATCTGAGGCTTTTTTCTGTATCCGAAAGCATACCAAGCGCTTTTTTGGCCTGGTCGTAGAGCAGCCTTCCTTTTTCCGTAAGCTCGACACCCTTTGATTTTCTGATGAAAAGTGTGGTGTTCAGGTTTTCTTCAAGCTTTCTGATCGTAATACTAACCGCCGGCTGGGAAATATAAAGCTGTGCGGCGGCTTTGGATATGCTTTTGTTTTCAGCGACAGAGAGAAAAATTTTATACTTTGTGAGATTCTCAAATGTATCCATATCCTATCCCCATCCCATAAGTTAAATTTATGCTTTTTATAAAAATCATATATTTGAATTATATTACCACAAACCCTATAATGCAATCAAATATATGCCCAAAAGCCGAATGTACATACAGCATAGGCATCTTACAGCGAGGGGCTGGATGCCCGCCCCATCGCCGCATTGGCCGGATCTCTCCTGCATTCCTTACAGGTTCATGGCCGTTTCATAAGCCGCCCAGATCGCATCCATAATGTTGGTCGGCTGTTTCGCGTCGCCGATCAGATGCACATGGCCACCCTTGATCTTTTCATACAGTCTGTTTTCCGGGATGTAGCCAACCGATACCACCACGTGATCCGCCGGAATCTCGTGCTTTACCTTCATTCCCTGGGGCCCCAGCGCAAACATCCGCTTCGCCCGGTTCGCCGTATTGGGGTAATTCTTTTCCGTCTCAACCACAACGGCAGTCCCGTTTTCATAGCTCTCGACCACTGCGTTTTTAATCACCTTTACCTGGTAATGATCCAGCAGTTCCATCAGCATATTGTAGTTTGCCGCAGACAGGCCGAATGCATTGAGAATGGTTTCCGTCATTTCCACAAGGGTGACTTTCTTGCCTTCCCTGCCCAGCATATAGGCGATCTCGCGTCCGGTCATAGCTGTGAGCTGGATAAATATTTTCGAACCCTGCTCGTGGATCCCCTCTGTCAGGTACTTCATCTCCGCCACATATTCCTCCGGAAAATTCACCGGATTCATGTAAGCTGCATTTATTTTAACACAGAATCCTTTTATTTTCCATTGACACAGAATATAATTCGGCGAATGATATTTTGTAAAATATCACCAAAACCAGATTGCAAAACATGTGAAAAACGTGATATTCTATTATAGTAACCGCAGCATCAAAAGCCGCGGGATATCCGTATAGGTGGGCAGCAGATGGAAGATTACAGCTTTTATTCGGATTCTCCCGACCAATGAGAGTAGTAATTGGCCGGGGCGCGGTATGTAATGATTGGAGGCTCAGCATTTATGAACACACAGACGAATCGGCAGAAACAGGCGCTGGCAACCAAGCAGAAGATCTTCTCCCGCGCAATTTCACTGTTTGCGCGGCAGTCTTATGAAAATGTAACCGTACAGGATATCTGTGCGGAGGCTGATGTATCCGTAGGCGCATTTTACCATCATTTTAAAAGCAAGGAAAATATTCTGGATGAAGGCTACCGCCTGTTTGACCACGAGTCCGAAGATGTCTGGAACAACGGGCATCCAGACTCCCCCAGGGAGGCAGTCCGATTTTTGATCGCCGAGCAGGCGCGTTCTATGGAAAATATGGGCGTCATGGCTGCCCTGCAGTATTTTAAAAACCAGCTTTCTTCCAGCGAAAAATATATTTTAAATCCGGATCGTTTTTTCTACCGGACACTTTACCGAATCATTGATGAAGCAGTGGCTTCCGGCATCCTGGCAGGCGATGCCGCGTTGATCACGGAGGACATCCTCGGCACGACCCGGGGACTGATCTATGACTGGTGCCTGCATGAAGGCTCCTATGTATTATCCGAAAAATCACTGCGGATCCTGGATATTTTGCTGGACCACTACCAAAAGAGGTGACTGGAAAACGCGCAAAACAGCAAACCGCCTGACGGCCTGCTGTTCTGAATCCATTACAAATGAAAGGAGAGGATCATTTATGAAGTATGTTATTCTCGGCGGCGTAGCTGCCGGAACCAAGGCGGCCGCAAAGCTGAAACGCTGCGACCGGAGCGCGGAGGTGAAAGTCTATACAAAAGGGACGGACATTTCCTATGCGGGCTGCGGGCTTCCCTACTATATCGGAGGCGATATCCCCACCCGGGAGGCACTCATCGTCAACACGCCGAAGAAGTATTCCGGATTGACCGGCGCGGAGATCTTTACCGGCTGTGAAGCGGTCTCCATCGACAGCGCGTCGAAGACAGTCTCAATAAACTTCCCCGCAGCAAGCTGCGGGGTATTAGCCTGGGCCTCGCTTCGCTCGGCATTTCTGTAAAACGCAGCAAGCTGCGGGGAATCAGACCCGTGAGTGATTGAAAAATGCTTCCGGAGAGGCATTTGCGGAAAGCTATGACAAGCTGATCATTGCCACCGGCGCGGTTCCCTTTGTACCTCCGGTGGAGGGTGTCGGCCTTCCCGGCGTTTTCTGTGTGCGCACCCCCGACGACGCGGTGTCCGCGCGAGCCTATGCGGAAGAGCAGAAATGCCGCAAAGCGGTGGTCTGCGGCGCAGGCTTTATCGGACTGGAGGTGGCGGAAAATCTGATGGCGCTTGGACTGGAGGTCACCGTCATTGACGCGGCTCCCCAGATCATGCCCAATGCCTACGATCCGGAGATGGCGGATTACGCAAAAAAGCAGCTGAAAGCGGCTGGTATGCGTGTGCTGACCTCCACCAGCCTGAACGGGATTGAAGGCAATGAAAAAGCGGAAAAGGTCCTGACCGACAACGGCCCGCTGGCGGCGGATCTCGTGATCCTGGCCATCGGTGTGCGCCCGGCCACTGCATTTCTGGCGGATTCCGGTCTGGAGATGTTCAAGGGAACCATTTTCGTAGATTCCCATATGAAGACCAATCTGTCGGATGTCTATGCGGCAGGCGACTGTGCCATGGTAAAAAATGCACTGACCGGTCAGCCCCAGTGGTCCGCCATGGGCTCCACCGCCAATCTGGCAGCCCGGGCAATGGCAAAATCGCTGAACGGAACCGGACACGGCTACGGCGGCTGCCTTGGGACCGGTGTGGTCCGCCTGCTTCCTTCTCTGAACGGAGGACGCACCGGCCTGACGGAAGCGCAGGCAAAGGAGGCCGGCTATGAGGTCACTTCGGTGATCTGCGTCGTGGACGATAAGGCCCACTACTATCCGGGCGCGTCCTCATTTCTCATCAAGCTGACAGCGGAAACTTCCACGAGAAAGCTGCTGGGCCTGCAGGTTCTTGGAGCGGGCGCTGTGGATAAGCTGACAGATATCGCGGTTGTAGGAACCTCCCAGGGCATGAAGCTGGATGATTTTGATACACTGGATTTCGCGTATGCGCCTCCGTTTTCCACTGCCATCCATCCCTTTGTCACCGCATGCTATATTCTGGAAAATAAGATCGACGGGATCTTTGATTCCATGACTCCTGCCGAGTTCATCGCCGGCGCGGCCAAGGGATACACGGTCCTGGATGTGCAGCCTGCTCCGGCAATTCCGAACGCGCGCTGGATCGACCTTTCCTCCGTAAACGGGCCCATCGAAGGGCTGGAAAAGGATGCTCCGCTGCTGCTCGTATGTGCCAAGGGCAAGAGAGGATATTTCCTGCAGAACCGTCTGAAAGCTTTCGGCTACACGAACACGAAGGTTCTCGAAGGCGGCGCCTTCTTCAATGAGGTAAAGGTTCCCCGCAGCGGGAGCAAGCTCTCCGCAGAAGAGATCAAGCGTGTGAAAGGACTGGGCTGCCTGCAGGATAAGCGGTATGACGATGTATTCAATGTCCGTGTCATCACCCGGAACGGGAAGCTCACGTCCGAGGAGCAGGTAAAAGTCGCGGAGGCGGCGGAAAAATTCGGCTCCGGTGAAGTCACCATGACCACCCGCCTGACGCTGGAAATCCAGGGCGTAAACTATGACAACCTGAACGCCCTCTTTGATTTCCTGGCAGAAGCCGGGCTGAAAACCGGCGGTACCGGCTCCAAGGTGCGCCCGGTGGTATCCTGCAAGGGAACGACCTGCCAGTACGGGCTGATCGATACCTTTGCGCTCTCCGAAAAGCTGCATGAGCTGTATTACATCGGATACCACGACGTATCCCTGCCTCACAAATTCAAGATTGCGGTGGGCGGATGTCCCAATAACTGCGTCAAGCCGGATCTCAATGACTTAGGCATCATCGGCCAGCGCCAGCCCGAGATCGACCTGTCCAAATGCAAGGGCTGCAAGAACTGTCAGGTTCAGAACAGCTGCCCGATCAAAGTGGCGGAACTGGACGGCGGGAAGATCCGGATCACCCCGGACAGCTGCAACCACTGCGGACGCTGTATCGGAAAATGTCCTTTCGGCGCCGTAACCGAATCCCTGACCGGCTATAAAGTCTATATCGGCGGACGCTGGGGCAAGAAGGTGGCGGAAGGCCGCTCGCTGGACAGGATCTTCACTTCCGAGGAGGAGGTCATCGACGTGGTGGAGCGGGCCATTCTGTTTTTCCGGGACGAAGGCCAGTCCGGGGAACGTTTTGCGGATACCATCGCAAGGCTGGGCTTTGAATATGTACAGGATAAGCTGCTGAACAGCAAGATTGATAAAAAACAGATATTGGAAAAGCATGTAGTGGGCGGGGCGACCTGCTGATCTGAAGCCGCGGGATCCCCTAAGTGAAGGAACCGCAGTCCCTGCGCCGCAGTGGGATCGCTATACATTTATTCTCTACATAGAAGGAGCTGCCCGAAAATGACCGCATACCCGCAATAGATGGTATGCAGATGTCATTTTCGGACAGCTCTTTATTTGCTCATTTCTCTTCTGAGGTATATTCTTTTATAATCGGCGGGATCTGCGCCATCAGATTATCAATATCCTCAAACATGGCGCTCTTGGTCGTTCCCAGCCGCGACGCCTGTCGGATATGCTTCACCACGTCCTGATTCAGGCTCTTGATCTGTTCAAAGAAACCGCACAGCATATCCAGCGCATTCTTGGAATCATCAATGACACCGGAAATCTCGTTATGTACTTTCGTAGCGCCTTCCGCAGACTGGGTGATCTCATCAAACATCTCGTAGGTCTCATTGACCTTCTCCAGGCTCTCTCCCAATGCCTTCTGGGAAGCGTTGATGTTCGTGTTGAGGTGTTCTGTCCCCTGCTCCACATCCTGGATGCCGGAATCCACCTCGCCGGTCAGCTCCTTGATCTCATCCGCCAGCTTTTTCACCTCGACCGCAACCACCGCGAATCCCTTCCCCTGCTCTCCGGCACGGGCCGCCTCAATGGACGCATTGAGCGCCAGAAGGTTGGTCTGCTCGGCGATAGACACGATCTTGCCCATGCACCGCTTGATCGTCTCCACCGCGGTCTGCAGATCCTCGAACGTAGTCTCCATTTCTTTAAAGTAAGAGTCCACCTGCATGGAACTGGTTTTTAACTCCTCCACGCCGCCCTGGGCGCGGACGACCGACTGGGAGATGCTCTCCTTCACTTCTGAAAATTCACCAGACACCTGTTCAATACTCATGAAGTTCTGCCCGAACTCCTGCAGCCGCCCCTGAAAGCTCTCAGCCTCCGAGAGTACATGCCCGAAGGACTGGCCGATCCGGTCCAGCTCCCACAGAGAATCCACCTCCTTCTGCACCAGCTCTGAGTGATAGTCCTTCAGGGTCTTCATCACATGCAGCACCGGATTCAGGCTTTTATCGTGTACAGGCATATTCTTTGTCTCCTGCCTGTTCTTTTTCCAAAATGCCATATTCTTTTCCCTCCTATTCAAATGCTGAAAGCGTCAAAAGGTATTTTGGCGCTTATAATACTCTTTTGACACTTGTATCATTCAAATACCACGCAGGTCATGGACTGGTTTACGAAACGGTTGTTATAATGCTCCCCGTATCCTACAAACCCCGCATGTCTGCCCAACGCGCTCATCTCGTTCAGATATTCCTGCATGTAATGTTCCTGCGTGAACAGCAGATAACGGAACAGGCAGTTCACGGAAAATACGGCTGAAATATTTGGAAAGTCGTGTTTGATCTTGCCGATCGTATTTTTTACAATGGCCCTGTAATCCCCCAGTTCCAGCAACAGCAGGACATCCGAGTCGTTGACCTGCCTGAAGCAGCAAAGCGCGTCACCTTGCACCTCCTTGATCGATACGATGCAGGTGTCGTCCCCGTTCAGCTTTCCAAAGGGATTTTTAAACGTCTGTGTAGTGATATCCTTCTCCGAGATCTTGAGGATGTCCTGGTAAACCTGTCTGGCCGGACGGCCATTGAGGGTTCCCAGTATGTATTTTGTCTTATCTGTTCCGGAGGCGATAAAGCGGTGGTTCTGCATCTGGTGATAGATATTTTCCTTATATGCTTTGACCCTGCCGTTCTGGTTCTTAATGATCCCATAGACCACGGCATCTTCATAGACTCTGCCGTTTGCAGAAACCTTGCCCGCGTCGCCGGTCCCGCCTACCAGGGAAATGTTCCTGCGCTTTAAGACGCTGTAGATGGTGGTCAGAACGCAGGCATCGTTGCCGGTGCAGAAATCGATACAGACCGTATCGCGCTCCGTACCGCTCACCGCCTTCACATCCCGCTCCAGCCGGTCGATGTATTTTACCGGCATGGCCGAAACCTCTTCGAGTACATTAGCCACGGCGCTGACCCCTTCGGAAAACGCAATGACGCCGACCCCCTTTTCTACCACTCTGGTATCATAGCTCATGCCGATACACCCGATACTCGGCACGCCCGGGAAAAGCGCCTCCAGTTCCTTCACATGCGTTTCAAACTGATCTCCGTTTGAAAGCAACATAATAAACTGCGGCCTGGTCACCCCGCGGGCCGCTTCCTTCAAGTCTCCGTGCTGGCTCATTCCAAAAAACTGTTTCATTATGCAGCATCCCTCTTTCCTGAAATAGTGATGTCCGACTCGTCAGACATATATGTGATTTATATCTTTTTATTGTGCATCCGTATTCCAGTTACACCGTACTGCAATCTCACCTGACCTTTATTGCGGGACGCTGCCTGACCGCCCGCAGATTGCAGCGGACATCTTCCGCGCAATGGCATATCCTGTCGAAATACCGGATTCTATAATCTATTATAGTTGAAATACCTATAGAACGTCAATTAAAATTTTTTTCACCTGCACGGTTGCAATCCAATAAGTTACTGTTCACCCCCTGATCGGGCGCTCACAGTAGCGGCATCTGCCCAGTAACCATAAGGCTCCATGAGCCGTAAGTGCTGATTCACCTGCGGCTTCATGGAGCCAAAGCTTCTATCACTATTTTATTATCACTAAGGAGCAGTAGAAAAATATTCCAACTGTACGGCAGATTTATCTGGCGCTTAGTATAATATCTCCCGATTCCACCTTGACCGTGATCGTACCCTTCGACTTTCCTTCCAACGTATAAGCCGCCTCACCATCTCCCGAAATCTGATGTCCCGGGGCGCCGTCGGGAAGATGGATACTGCCGTACTCGCTGCGGGCATTCACGGAATATTCCGACAAATCCCGGGGGAGCCGAATCTCAACGTCACCATATTCATTTTTGCAGGACAGGTCCGCCAGTTCCTCGGCATCCAGCTCCAGGTTCCCGGATTCCAGCACAAACTCCGCCTTTTCCGCAGAAAATCCGTCCAGTTCCACGTTGCCGTAATCCACTTTCGCTGTCAGGGAATTACATGTGAAAGCGTCTGCTTTCAGGCTGCCGGATTCCAGCTCTGCCTCTGTATTTTCGACCTTGATCTGCTTCAATGTAACATTTCCATATTCATTTTTCAGGATTAAGTCCTCTGCGGTCACGGACTCCGCCTTGAGATCGCCGGATTCCATATCCAGCTCCAGATCCTGAAAGCTCACATCGCGGAGCTCCGCGTCCCCATAGCTGATCTCCAGCTTCGCGTCCCCGAAGGCCATATCCTCTGCGGAAAAGTCTCCCGAATCGTTATACACATTCAGCTGTCCCATCTCCTCTCCCTCCGGGATATACAGGTTCACCTCCGCATTCTTGATCCCGTCCTGAATGCCGAAAGTCCCGAGGTAAAAGAAATTCACAGCAAAACCGAATTGCTTCTGTCTGCCCGTATGTGTCAGGGTCAGCGTATCATCCCTCACTTCCCAGAAGGGTTCGCCGTACTCACCGTCCAGCTTATATTCCAGATAAAACTGATCATCCCGGGAAGGCAGGATCCGGATATCCGCATAGGATCCGATCCGGATATCCGTGTCGGCAAATGAATCAATCTTTGTTTTCTTCAAGGTGTACGATTTCTGTTTTGCATATGGGGATGTCACTCCATTTCCGGAAAAGGCAACGCCCGCCCGTCCGCCGAGCAGGTGGCCGACCGCCAGCAGCGCAGCGCCTACGACGATCAGGATGAGAGATACCTTGATTAGTTTATTCGTGTTTATTTTCATGTCTGCGTCCTCCTTTTATAATATTTCCCAGGGATTGTGACATCTTCCTCAGCGCCCAGCGGCACAGACGGAAGGAGCCGTATACGCACAGGATCCCGATTCCCAGCGTGACAAAACTCAACCCGATCGTCGCGATCCCATCTGTAAAGGTACGGAATGTCAGAGCAAATCCGCCTGCCAGGCCAACCGCGGCTCCCCCGACCAGGCAGACCGCTGTCAGGAAAAGGCTCCCCAATACGGCTGCTACGGTGATAACCAGCGCAAATATCACACAGAACAAAGCCAAAAGCAGAGGAAGCGCGATGGGTGCGGCGCACACGCCCAGAATTCCCACCCAGACCGCGTGGAATCCGCGCCTGACGGTTCTTGGCGGTTCCCCGATGTTCTTCTCGGCCAGATTCATGATCAGCTCCCGGGAAGCGTCCTCCGGCGCGCCCAGATCCTGGATGGCCTCCTGCTCATGTGCCGGCCCCGCTTCATTAAAGTATTCTTCAAAATATTCTATGGCCCTGTCGTAGTCCTCCTTCGGCAGGCGCCGCAGATTGTGGGAAAGTATCGTCATGTAGTCTGCTCTGGTCATTTTTCAGTTCCTCCCTTCACAATGTCATCAATAATCGTCTTGTAACGGTCCCATTCCTTCGACAGTTCTTCCTGATAATATCTGCCAGAATCCGTAATGGTATAGTACTTCCGGTTACGGCCCTGATACTGCTCGTCATAAGTCTCAACGAAATGCTGTTCCTGGAGACGGCGCAGGATCGGATAGAGCGTGGAATCCTTGGTGTTGGCTGCCCGCTTGATGATCTGGCTGATCTGGTAGCCGTAGGCGTCAGACTCCGCGATGACCGACAGGACAAGCAGGTCGAACATAGGCGCATTCAACGGAAATGTCATGATATCAGTCCTTTCTATACATTGATTTAAAATATATGTTTTTTTGAACTATATATTTTATTTGTTTATATTATATGAAGTATAATATATTTTGTCAAGAGGGATATTCTAAAGAAAATCAAAAGAAAAAAGTATCGTTGCCGCGAACAATAAAAAAGCATCTGGGCTTTTGGGCTCAGATGCTATAAGTCGGATATCCAAAATTCATTTTTTAAGCTTATCATAGAGGATCTCTTCTTTTCCTGTTGATAGAGTTACTTTTTTCTTAAAAAGTAAAGTCCACGATGCCTGATTTTTTGCATAATCCATTTTATCCTGCGGAAAAAAAGAGCGGCAGCATATCTACTCTGTCTGCTATTTTATGATACAAGTCTGACGACTGGAGCTGTTCGGCTGTTATCCGACGGCTTCTGATCGAATCAAATATTTTTTCTCTGTCACGAAACAATTCCGGTCTGTCAGTTAGATATTGAAGCCCCATTAGAATGAAAGCATTCTTTTTTACCAAAATTTATTTGCAATGAGACAGCTATTCCTTTTCTTCCCAGTATCAAATGGTATTCTTTATTCAGCAGCTTCTCAAAAGCCACCACACAATCATATACATTACGCATCCTGCTCTCTGGCACAACACCTTATTTCAACACTTTGACCGACACTCAAGTTGCCTGTCTATATTATTATACTACAACAGCCCCTATAATAGGTCAATCGCAAGTTTCATGGTTTAAACAAGGAGGTTGCTTCCTAATCTGTCTGGATTTCCAGGATCGTATCTGTTCCGGCTACATAATAGGGCGTCATCCCTGGGATATGTTTCTGAAAGGATTCCCCCTGGACATGCGCCTGAAAGTCTTCTTTCGCCTCCCACTTGGATACAAAAACGACTTCATCCACTGTCGCCGGATCCACGCATACATCCATCATAAGGCATCCCCTGTCATGCGACGCGTCTGATGTAAATGCCTTTGCCAGAGGCAGATACGCGTCTCTGTCCTTTACCGTATTTTTTGTGATTACAAGTACCATGCTTCATCCTTCTTTCTTTTTATTTGTTTGCGAGCCCCTTGCATTCTCTCTGTAAATGCTATTGAAAAGACCTGCAGATTCCGGGGTTCCTTTACATTCATGCTTTTGTATGATACAAGTATAATCCGATTTCTGAATAAAGGATTCTCCAATTCTGTCCTTTTTCAGCGTCAAAAAATAACTTTCGTGGATTCAGAATTTCACTTGTGAAATGGTATGGTTCTAAAGCATATACACTTTTCTGACCTGCATGCTGCCTGATAGAATATTACCGTGAACAATAATAATATCCTATCAAAAATTTCACCTTGATTCATCTCATCCAGTAATTTATAATATTACACTTACAATTGACGAAATACACGCGATCAGAGAAGACCATTGCCTGAAAACCCGTGGCTTGTCCTTTGAAGAATATAAAAGACTTTTAGATGCCGAGATCGCTCCTGTGCTCCGTTTACTTTGCCAGGCGAAAAAAGCATCTGAAAAACAATGTGTATGAGTTTCTTTTGGGGCTGTTCCGTTCAGCCCCATCCTTTTCTTTATTCCCGGGTCAGCTTCCGGATCCACTTCCACGACCTGCACCGCAGAAATGCCGGCACGCACTTAAAAAACTGGTCCGCGTTGAGGCACCACACCACCACTGCCGGCGATGCCTTCACCACGAATGCCATAAAAAATGACAGCGGCAGCACGATCAGCCAGATGCTGATCAGGTCCATCTTTACCACGAACATGGCGTCCCCGCCGCCCCGGATGATCCCGGTATTGGTGGGCATCTGGTAGGACATCCCCACATCCACGGCGCTTAGGATCATGAGAAACGTATTTGCCATGGCCTTGGTCTCCGGCCGCAGGTCGTACAGGCCCAGCACCGGGACGCGCAGGAAAAACAGGGCGATCCCGGAGCAGATCCCGATTCCGAGAAATAATTTTTGAAGGCGCCTGGCATACTGCTTCACCTGCTCCATATCCCCGCCGCCGATGGCCTTTCCGATCATCACTCCCGCCGCGGAAGCAGCGCCGACCGCGGTAGATTTTACCAGAAGGAACAGATTGGAAGCGGCGCTGTTTGCCGCGATCGCCGCCGCGGTCATGTGTCCCAGGATGGCCGTCTGCAAAGCCGTGTTCACCCCCCACAGACCATTTGTCACCAGGATCGGCAGAATCACCTTGATATAATCCTTCCAGAGCAGACGGTCAAACTGGAAGAAATCCCGCACCCGCAGGCACAGATTTTTTTCGGTCTTTGCAATATAAATGATCAGCACGGCAGTCTCCAGGATCCGGGCGGTCAGTGTCCCCACCGCCGCTCCTGCCGTCCCCATCTCGGGCATGCCAAAGCGTCCGAAGATGAGCATATAATTGATGCCGCAGTTGACAAAAAATGTCATGGCCGAGAGGTACAGCGCGATCTTCACGATCTGCATGCTCCGAAGCACGGCCAGCAAAAGCTGGGTCACCGCAAAGAACAGATAGGTAAAACGGATCAGCCGCAGATATCCCGCTCCCTCTGCAATGATCGGCCCGTCCGTAGTAAACAGCCCGATCCCCTTCTCCGGAAAAAGGCTGATCAGTACAAATAAAACCACCATCACCGCCAGCCCGAGCTGCATCATCATGGCCGCGATTTTTTTCATGGGCTTTGTCTGCTGTTTTCCCCAGTACTGGCTTCCGAGGATGACCATGCCCTCCCCAAAAGCGGCCAGCAGCATCTGATACACGAACTGGATCTGATTTGCTGCCGCCACTCCCGCAAGGGAGGTCTCACTGTATGCGCCCAGCATGACATTATCCGCCAGATTAACGCTCAATGTCACCACATTCTGCAGCACCAGGGCAATATATAATGTAAAAAACCGCTTATAAAAGGAAAGTTCCTTTTGATTCATTGCTTTTTGGCTCATTGCTTCAGTATTCCTTATCAGCTTCTCACATAGAAATAATAGTTTGTAACGCTTTTCTCCCTATTATATCGTTAATTCCTTATGCTGACAACCAAAAAATCAAAATATCGTATATATTTCATAAAATAATGTAAGTATTTCCCACAAAAGTATATTATAATATAATTATTGTAAATAAATCAGCAGCACAATATATCATAGAAGGAGGACACATGATGATTCGAAAGTATGTGTATGGAACACCATTTTCTACAGATGCTGTGACAGCGGAGGTGCCAGCCGGGGAAGGGACACCGGCCTACGGTAAAATTGATACCGGGAATGGATTTTGTTTTACTTATAAGATGGAAGAAACGGATATCGTATACGGGCTTGGGGAGGCCAGCCGGGGGCTGAACAAGCGGGGCTACTGCTATATCAGCGACTGCACGGATGACCCCAACCACACGGAGGACAAGCGTTCCCTCTACGGAGCCCACAATTTTATCGTGGTGTCCGGAAAGGAAACCTTCGGGCTGTTCTTCGACTATCCCTCCGCCATGACATTTGACATCGGATATACCAGGATGGATACGATGCAGGTGTCCTGCGCGGAGGCAGACTTGAACCTGTTCGTGATCGAAGGCGAGACACCCTACGACATCGTAAAGCAGTTCCGGAAGATCATCGGCAGAAGCTATATCCCGCCGAAATACGCTTTCGGCTTTGGACAGAGCCGATGGGGCTACAAGACCAAGGAGGATTTCCGTAAGGTCGCGGACGGCTATCGGGAAAATAACATCCCGTTGGATATGGTCTATATGGATATCGACTATATGCAGGATTTTAAGGATTTCACACTGAATGAGAAAAATTTCCCGGATTTTCCGGAATTTGTACAGGAAATGAAGGACAAAAACCTTCGGCTCATCCCCATCATCGATGCGGGCGTCAAGGTGGAGGACGGCTACGACGTGTATGAGGAGGGAGTGAAGAACCGCTACTTCTGCCAGCGTGAGGACGGCAGCGACTTCGTGGCGGCGGTTTGGCCGGGGGATACCCATTTCCCGGATGTGCTCAATGACGAGGCCCGCGCGTGGTTCGGAGATAAGTACCGGATTCTAATAGATCAGGGGATTGAGGGCTTCTGGAATGATATGAATGAGCCTGCGATCTTCTACACCCCGGAGGGCATCGAAGAGCTGAAAGGGATGCTCAAAGCATTTCTGGAAAATGAAGATCATAACAGCGGGGTCAATGCGGGGACACTGGCTGTTGCTCCTACATCGGATACCAACGACAGCGCGGAAAATGAAATCGCCGATGCTTCCATCTGGCCGCTGATGGGAAAGATCGGAGGGCTGGCAAACAGCAAGGAGGATTACCGCCGTTTTTATCATACGGTGAACGGGCAGCGGATCCGCCACGACAAGGCGCACAACCTGTTTGGGTACTATATGACCCGCGCTGCGGGCGAGGCGTTTGAACGAATTGACCCGTCGAAACGTTTCCTCATGTTCTCCCGTTCCTCCTATATTGGAATGCACCGCTACGGCGGAATCTGGATGGGCGACAACAAGTCCTGGTGGTCCCACATCCTGCTGAACCTGAAAATGCTGCCGTCTCTGAACATGTGCGGATTTTTGTATACCGGAGCGGACCTGGGCGGCTTCGGAGCGGACACCACGAGAGATCTGCTGCTGCGCTGGCTGGCGCTTGGCGTATTTACCCCGCTGATGCGGGACCATGCCGCCGCGGGAACCAGAGATCAGGAATGCTATCAGTTCGAGGATCTTGACGACTTCCGCCATGTGGTCGGAGTACGTTACCGCCTGATTCCCTATTTGTACAGCGAGTATATGAAGGCCGCGCTGAATGACGATCTGTATTTCAAGCCGCTGGCGTTTGTGTATCCGGAGGATTCCATGGCCGCGCAGGTGGAGGACCAGATGATGCTCGGAAATGAGGTCATGATCGCGCCGGTCTACACTCAGAACGCGCGGGGGCGTTATGTGTACCTGCCGGAGGAAATGAAGTTCGTCAAGTTCCTGCCGGGCGGATCCATTTCGGAGGAAGTCCTGACAAAAGGGCATCATTATGTGGAGATCGCGTTGAATGAAGTGCCGCTTTTCATCCGCGGCGGGAAGTGCGTCCCGGTCGCAGATGCCGCGGAGTATGTGGACGCGCTGGATACGGAGCATCTGACCATGCTGGGATATGCTGGAGCGGAGTACACGCTTTACGAGGACGACGGTGTGGGGAAGGAGTATGAGAAGGAAGAGAATTACCGGACGCTGAGGAATGGAAATTGAAAAACTCATTTTAAGGATTGAATCAATTACAATACCTTACTTCTTGAATGTAAGACAGATCAGGATATGATTTTATACCGCAGAAAAGCTGCCGCGTCAGAGGTCATGCTCTGGTGCGGCAGTTCATTTAATTGAAACACGAAATCACTGCATTCACGCAAAAGGTATTGTATCGGCTTCATATATGAATTAAAATAAAATCAACAAACATCGTATCATATATGCCGTTTCCAACGCGGCGGAAAGGAGGCTCATATGTTAAGTTTAAGAAGGCACAAGAAAACCAGGATCATTCAGAAAAAAGGGAACTTTGTAAATTTGCTTCGGTATATCCTTCCGGTCATTCTGATCCTTGTAATCGCTGTCTCGGCTGTCGGATGCAGGCAGAAGGACGGCGGTCCTGAGCAGCGGTCGCAGGCGGCCCTGGAGCTTCTCCTCTCCTGCACCATGGAGCAGGCAGAAGATTTTGACGCGGCGATGTCCGCGGCTCTTACGGAACCAGCGGAAAGCAGCGGCATTGGACTGATATCCGGCAATGATAGCGAACTGATGAGGCATCTCACAGACCGTTTTGGCGGATTCATGACGAATGCCTGTATCGAAGACCTTACAATGAGCCGAACGATTTACCGCAGTGCTGCTTTGGCTAAAGATTTCGGTTCTGATATCAGCGCCGATGATGTGGAACTCACAAAACGCCCCGGTGAAGAGGAATGCTATGATTTCTCTGCGGAGATCACAACCTCTGCGGGGGATCCTGCCGCAAAAGCATCCGGGACCGTATTAATGGAAAAGGACGGCGCAGAGTGGAAAGCGTCTCACATCACTCTGACGTTGGATGGAATATAAGCATGAAAAAATTCATTCGTATATTATTATGCACAGCACTTTTATCCGGAGCTATGCTCCTGTCACAGGGCTGCGGAACTCGCGGGGAACACGAAGCCGCGCCGGAGGACACACGATCGGATGCCTCCCGGCAGAGCGAACTGGATTCTGACGTGTCAGACAGCAATACGGAGGATTCTGATACGACAACTGCTTACAAAAAAGAGAGTGCCTCTGATGCCGAGTCTTCGGACCATGCTGCTGGCGGCGCCGCGGATTCTTCGGCTGACCGTACATCCAGCGGGCAGTCACAGGAAGAAACCAAAGTCCCCGGTCCTGCCTGCCCTTCCTTAAACGGCGCTCTCCGTGTCGATAGCACACAGCTTGTGGACAAAAACGGCCATCCGGTACAGCTGCGTGGAATCAGCACCCACGGTCTGGCCTGGTTTCCAGATTATGTGAATGAGGACTGCTTCCGGCAGCTTCGTGAGGATTGGCAGGCAAATGTAATCCGCCTTGCCATGTATACCGCTGAGTACGGCGGCTATTGTACGGGCGGAGACCGGGAAGCTCTGAAAAAATTGATCCATGACGGAGTATCCTTTGCCGAGCGGCAGGATCTGTATGCGATCATTGACTGGCACATCCTGTCTGATTCCAACCCCAATATGTACCTGGAGGAAGCGAAAGCATTTTTCGGGGAAATGGCGGAAAAATATGCAGAATCAGACCATGTCCTGTACGAGATCTGCAATGAGCCGAACGGCGGCACCTCCTGGGGAGAGATCAAAGCGTATGCCGAGCAGGTGATTTCCGTCATCCGCGCTCAGGATGAGGATGCAGTGATCCTGGTCGGAACTCCGAACTGGTCACAGTATATAGACCAGGCGGCTGCGGATCCCATAGCAAGCTATGAAAATATCATGTATACGCTTCACTTTTATGCCGCAACCCACACCGATGACCTGCGCGGGAAGCTGATCGGATCTGTAGAAAGCGGACTTCCGGTCTTTGTATCGGAGTATGGGATCTGTGACGCAAGCGGAAACGGCGCCATTGACACAGCGCAGGCAGATCTGTGGATAGAAACTTTAGATAAATATGGGATAAGTTACATCGCATGGAATCTTTCTAATAAGGATGAAACTTCGGCAATGCTGAAAAGCGGCTGCGGGAAAACCAGCGGGTTTACCCAGGAGGATCTCAGCGAATCCGGGAGATGGGTGTATCGGATGCTGAGGAAATACAAGGGTGAGATCGGAATACTCTTTGGCGACAGCACAAGGCTTGCAATGTTGGTTGAATAGATTGAGAGCATTGCATTTTCATATATTCTTTTCAGCAGTCAAAGTTAATCCTCCGATAAAACAATTCCCTGATCTTTTCCAGCTCCTTCGTCTGCCCCAGAGCCCACATCAGCTTTGCGCTGATGGCCTCCAGCGTCATGTTGCCCGCTTCCAGGATCAGCGGGTGGTTGTGGTAGATGTGGCCCACCTCATATACGCTGAAATCGCATCCTTCCTCCGGAACCTGCGTAGTGATGACCAGGATCTTTCCGGAATGAATCCAGTCGAAGATCGCCTCCTCGTAGGAACGGTCAAAATTGGGAATCCCTCCCAGCCCGTATGCTTCCAGAATGATGCCCTGGTACTGCTCCTTGAGCAGCCTGAAAAAGTCCGGCGTCATGCCTGGAATCAGTTTTATGGATAAAATATTTCCTTCCAGATGATCGTAGAAGCGAACTGGCCCGAAAGGCTTATCCGCAGGAAATACACGGATGATCTCCTCGTCCTGAAACCGCGCCAGAAGCGGAAAGTTCATACTGGTGAACCCGTCAAAGCTCCGGGTTTTCTGCTTGCGGCTTCTTGTGCCGGCTATGACCCTGCCGCCGAACACGACGCTGACATCACAAGACCCGCTGTCCAGGGCATACAAAATACTTTGATAAAGGTTGATCTTCGCGTCCGTATAAGGGTGGGACATGGGCTTTTGCGAGCCGGTGATCACGATCGGCTTCGGGCTGTTCTGAATCAGATAGGACAGGGCCGCCGCTGTATAATCCAGGGTATCTGTGCCGTGGAGCACGACAAAGCCGTCATATGTATCATAATTTTCCGCAATCGCCTTTTGAATCGCCATCCATCCGTCAGGCTTCATGTTGGTGCTGTCAATGTTCATGAGCTGCAGGACATGAAGCCTGCAGTCCTCCGGCAGACCTGCGATCTGAGAGATCAGATCATCTCCGGTGGAAGTCGGGGAAAGCCCCTTCTTTGTCTTATTGGAAGCGATAGTTCCGCCGGTGGCGATTATGAGTAAATTCTTCTGCATTTGTGTGGTTAACCTCTTTTCCATGCTGCAATTACATCCAGGCCGTCATCATATTTTTACTTCTGTGCAGCCGCGTCTTGTAAGCGGCGCAGTATCCGCGTCTGAATCTTTCCTGTAGTCTCCGCAGACACAGGAACCGTACAAAAAGCTGTGCTGATGCAATTTTACGTCTGCTGACGCATCTGCACAGATCGAATCATTTTCGTTATCAGTATACTCTTTATTCCTTACTTTAACAACCGTCTAATCCGCTTCTTCATGAATAAAATTTTGCTATCTAATAAATGAGGAGGTTTTGTTATGAATATTCGTCCATGCGCAGCAATCCGCCAGAACTACAACGAGATTGCCGATCTGTGCAGAAAGACTGCAGAGCCGATTTCCCTTACCAAGAACGGCGGGGGAGATTTAGTCGTTATGGATATTGAAACTTATAACCGCAGAGAGAAATCACGACCTCCATACGTTCTCTCTGTCAAATGCCGCAGCGTTTTCCGTTTTTTGAAGAATTGTATACAATTGACTCTTGATGTGATTCAAATCAAATACCTGTCTTTCGCCAACTCCTGAAGCGCTTCATAATCTTTGATCCTATATCCTTCTTCATTTTTTTCCAGTACGCCCATATCCACAAACCCGCTTAATATCATCAGAAAATGCCTGTAGCCGATTCCGAGAAAAAGCGGAACTTCCCTTAATTCCCGAAGAGTTTCATTTTTGCTTTTCAAGGATAAGATGTACTATACGCCGAAACAACGGCACTAAGAATAATGATACACCAACCTAGTTTTTTCTTATCCATTTTCAATCACCTCCCCTAGCAAATTTCATCTATATTTACCTCACAATTACTATTTCCCAAGCAAAAACTTAATTATATTCTTGTTGCAGAATCCAATAAATCTTCTTTCCCTTTATACTTCCAAATATAATGAAAACAGCAGTAATGATCAGAACCCCAAATAACTGTTTATCAAATTTTTCATAGATAATCCCATACAACCACACACCAATGGGAAGGGCACAATTATTAATAGTCGCAAAAATTGCCATTACCCGCCCCAGCATATTCTGTGGACTGACTTTTTGAATTCCTGAAACAATATATGTTCCTGCTATACTCGCCAGAAAAATAATCGCTCCTGCTGATAGACTTAATATAAAATAAGTTTTCTTAGCAGAATTATGTTTTAAAATCATTAGTGAAACTGGAATCATTGCTAAGCCCATACCAATAAATAACTCAAACTTCGCACATAGATTTAACCTATGCACCTTGAAAATTCAATACCTGGCAGTTATTCAGTTATCTTAATTCCTCTGCTATGCTGCTTGAAGCTGTGTCCTCAGTAAAGCAGGTACCGTGTTCATAAACGTATCAACCAGTTCGTCAATTTTATTTTCGGACAGTTCTGTGTTGTCGCTAAGCATGGTTCGGAACATTTGAAGCAGCATTTGAAATGCCTGTATCCATGTGATATCAGACATTTCGTCAGAAAAGTATAGAAAAAGTTCACCCAGTGAACGACTGTCGTTAGATTCCCGGCTTTCGAGGGAAAGCATCATATATCGTGTAAAAACAACTGCAGTGTGGGCGGTCATTGCATCGTAAGATAAGGAGTTACATTCCTTGCTGAGATTCAGGTAGCTTTTACATACCTTAAAGAAAACTTCGATATCCCATATGCCGATATTTGAAAAATGTCGACAAAGCTTTATTGGAATCCCCATGTCTTCTGCATTTTCAGGCATGAGGAACCAATATCGGCATTTATTTTAAACCACAAAGCCGCTTGAGTGTCTCTTCATCACCAGCATATTTGAATGCGATATCATCTTTAAATACGGATTTATCGCTTTCGCTGAGCTTGTGCAAGGCATCACGTTTCATCTCCTCCGTTATCTTTGCATAAAAACGGGTTGTTTCTATATTTGAGTGCCCAAGCCATTCAGATATTGTAGGCAGAGGGACTCCCGCCTGGTACAGGTGCATTGCCCGCGACCTGCGAAATAAATGGGAATGTAGATGCAGTAGTCTAGGACGTTCTTTTCTTGCCAGCCTTTCACAGTCTGCCAAGATCCGGCTGATATTGTCACTGGACATTTTGTTTCGACTCCTATTACGGCAGGTATAAAATAACAGTGCCTCAGAGTCTTTCTCCTGATGGTATTTTTTGCAGTAGTTTTCATACTGTTTCCAGATCTCCCTGGACAGCGGTGTTATCCTGTGTTTATTTCCTTTCCCCAAAAAGTGGATGTCAACCTCTCCCTCTCCGGTAGGTTTCAGGTCCTTCCGTTTTAATGACAGGACCTCATTAATACGTGCGCCGCTTTCATACATTATAGAAAGAAGAAAACGGTCCCTCACGGAATCCCTGTTCCCGTCCACTTGTTTAAGTACTGCTTTTATATCCTCGACGGAAAGCCATGTGAAAGCGATGTTTCTGTCATCGACAGTATCCTCTATTTCACGGATTTCTTCATAGTCTGTTAATGGGATTGCTTTTTTCTTCATCAGATAATGGCAGAATCCCCGGATATCAGACAGCCTGTGGTTTATAGTTGTAGCGACATTCCCCCTTTCCTCACGCAGCCAGGCGAGGAAGGACACGATATTCTTCTGGCAGAAATCGCATGACCTGACAGTTATAAGCGTCAAGCCCTGTGTATCCTGAAGAAAATGCAGGTAAACATTCATGCTGTGACGGTAAGAGTCTATTGTATCCTGATCCCTGTTCTTTATAGATGGAAGGTAAACCTTAAGGAATTCGCCAATCAGCCTTATCAACGCAGGATCTTTTGCTTTAGCTCTCATCTTCTGGCACTCCTTTCCCATAGATCAGGGAAAGCTTTTCCCAGTCGATCTTTGCTGAACTTCGGAGTTTTTCTGGAAGCATGTGTATATAATAAAGCGTTGATGTCAGCTCAGAGTGACCCATATAGGCTGAAAGATACGGAAGAAGTTCCATGACATCCTTTCCTGTCTCCATCCAGCGGGTAATGTTTCTGGATGCAAATGCATGTCTCAGGTCATATGGCCGGGGAGTCCCACGCCATACGAGCCGGCTTTTCTTCAAGAGTCTGCGCCACATCTGGTTATACCAGGATGTTTCATAAGGCTCGCCATTCCATTTTTGGAAAAACCAGTTGCGTTTTCCTGCAAGCGCATCATATTTGTTGCATAATTCAAGCATATCCTCCGAAATGATGATGTGGCGGTCCTTATGTCGTTTCGACTGCCGGATATAAATATCACCCGTAGACAGGTTTACATCCCTGCTGAGAAGCGCTGGAGGTTCCTGCGGACGCAACCCGCAGCAGTACAGGAGCCGTGAATATACCGGAAGAACCACTTCTGGAAGATATCTTTTCCCACAGGTAGAACCTGTATAACTGTCAATCGTGGCAAAAAGCCCCCGTAATTCATCATCTGTGAACAGATACGGCTGGAACGCAATCCTTTTTGTGGAATATTCCTCATCAGGAATATAATCATCATATCCGAGAAAATGCAGATATTTTGTGTATTCCCGCAGCAAAGAAATAAACGCTGCCTTGCTGTTGACGGAGTATGGATAACTTGTAAGCCAGTTGTCAACCATTTCCTGTGTGATCACCGTGCTGTCTGCATAGTTTCTTGCGCAATGGTCAATAAATGGTGGTACAGAAGAACGGTAGGTAGCAGTAGCATACCCGACAGCATATCTGTATGTCATCATCTGTTCGAAAGAGTCCCTTAGTCTCTCTTCAAATGTCACCTGCTGGCACCTCCTTCCGCATATGGCCTGCATAGAGTCCGGCTGTGATCGGAACTTCTGTAAAATCCATTGCCACAAAAGATGCTTTTTCCTTATTATGCGTGATATAGGGTTTATCCTCCTCGATGGTCTTGTGCCCGACCATCTGGGAAACCGTCTCTATCGGTACGCCATGGGAGACCATGACTGTTTCAAAGGAACGCCGCAGACTATGGAAGGCTCTCAGAGGAATCTTTTCAACTCCGGCTTTCTCACAGTATTTATCAATCATGTTTGCAAAGCCGGATGACAGTTTACGGTAGGGCGCATTTACAGTGACGAACACCTGTGGGACATTACATTCCGGGCGCGCGTACAGCACATAGTCAGCTATTGCATTTAATACTGCGCCGTTCAGTGCGAGGATTAATGGCTGATGCGTCTTACTCTGGACGATGTTGGCGCATTGTCCGCGCCAGTCAATATCCGAAAGCTTCAGGCGGATGATATCTGCACCCCGCAGTCCTGTCCCATATCCGAGAAGTATAACCGCCAAATCCCTCCTGCCAATTGGTGTATTCGGATCAACAGCAGCCGATATATCAGAAATTTCTTCTTCTGAAAATGCAGGGATGATCCTGATATGGGCATTCTTAAGCTTCAACATTGTATAATCATGGGACAGTCTTGTATTTCCGTGCTTTTTCAGATATTGTGTCGCGTATTTGACACACCTTAAGGCACGCCCTGCGCTCCCGCTGTTCGTAACGGGCACTTCATCAATGAGGAATTTCATTATGACAGAATCTCCTATCCGTTCAACATGGTATCCCTGTTCTTCCGCATACCAAAACAGATGGCGCATGGGTGCCCGCAAATCCAGCTTTGTTGTTTCGCTGATATTGTTTTCATTAAGGATCTCTTCAACCAGGGTGACGATTTCCTCCGGAACAGGATATTTCCGTACAATCGGTTTAGCATTGGAGAAATCCACTGTCCCCGTTTCAGCTAGGGCTTTCAGCATACGAATTACTCTTTTTTGGAAACGCCCATATTCGGGACAGATAGATCCTTCCTTTATCTGGTTATTGATATGCAGCACAAACCGGTCTGGTAAGTCCGAGTCATAAAAAGTGGTATCGGAAGAGTGAGCAAATGCAACTATTTTTTTACAGACTGTCTGGTATTGCCCGAGGGATATTTCAAGTATCCCGTATGCAGCCACCTCCTTCATCAGGGTGTTTGTTAAAAAGTTCAATTCTTGTTTAGCTATCGACATTTTGACCTCCTTACTACAGGGTTGAGTGTTCTAACTCCATAGTAAGAAATGCCGATAAAAAAAGAAAGCGGAAAGAAACTATGTAAACCCAATGTTTTTCAACTCAAATGTCGGCATTTTTTTAATATCGGCATTTTATCCCAGCGCTTGCCATAAATACGGATGATTTCATTTTCATCCAGAGTTGTATCTGTGGAGATAAGGCACAAGTATTCCTTTTTCTTATTCCGATTACGGACATATACAACTTTAGCCGGAATAATTTCTCCATCTTTTACAACATCAACTACCACGGAAAGAAGGTATTTGGAACGACCACGTCTCTTTTTATTCCGGTGATAGATTGTAATAAGAGACATATCTTCACCATTGTACCGAAAGAACATTTTGGGACTCTTTTTCACCATGCCAATGACATCATAGCCGATTGATTTTACAGCGTGGAGCGTGCTTGGAGAAGAAAACCAACTGTCAAAAAGAACGTATTTGGCCGGAATATTAGCTTTTTTAGTGGCTTTTAAGAGTTCAAGCATCGCCTGCGTTCCTTTTTGCATGGAAAGCATTCTTCTTTTGTATCCGACAGTTCGTTTATCAACCTCCGAAGCTTCGTTGACCCTGTTCTTTTTGTTTTCAGATGAGAGAAGGACGCTATTGACGGGAAGAAATGTGTTTCCATCTGACCATCCAAGTGTAAGCATACGAAATCCGAAACGGTATCTGTGATTAGCGTGATCATAAGCTTTTGCAAGAAGTTCTACTTTCTTAGAGCGATTGCGTTCAAACATGGAATCATCAATGATCAATACATTTGCGCGATCCCGTGAATCTAAAGGCACAATGGCATCCTTGATAATTCGTGAAGCTAACAGAGTCGTAAAGTGAAGCCAGTTAATCTGGATCATCTTCATAAATCGGTACACAGTATCCTTTGCAAACCCAGGAGAATTTTTTCCGGTAATCAGACTCATGTACATACTTCTGTTAGAAAAAATCAGCAAAAAAAGATACTGAAAAACCTCAACAACAGGAAATCCTTTTTTCTTATAAGCGTTAGAAGCCTTCAATGCAGAAGAAATATGGAATCTTGTAAAAAATCTTTTGATAGATTTCGAAATCTGCTTATCATTCTGGTTTGCTTGTGTTATACTTTTATTCATAGCATGAGCCTCCGGTTTTAATTGTTTTTTGACAACTCAATTATACCAAACCAGACGGTTTCATGCTATTATATTGCCAGTTTTTATTGAATTTTCAAGGTGCATCTGTGCTTATTCAAATGCGAAGTTTGAGTTTCTAAGCTATAAAAACATTACATTTTTAACAGCTTTTTCTTGGTTTTCTGAATCTCAGGGAATAGTATCCCCTTG
>ERZ808051.803-NODE-803-length-27835-cov-4.579401_pt1 | contig 27835 bp, 22 predicted proteins | sample MGYA00380199_ERZ808051 | MGnify/ENA primary metagenome ERZ808051 (study PRJEB31490, sample SAMN06133391) | mouse gut metagenome | isolation source: J11 | host: mice | place: China: Chengdu | collected 2015-05 ...
AAAGCGCTGGGAAAGGATATGAGCGTTTACGAGGAGCTTTATAAAAATATAGCCGGGACCTTTAAGGAACGGTTTAAAGAGCTGAAAACCCAGACGGAGCACGTGCTTGCTTTGTATTTTCATTTGACGGACGATAAGGCGGGGGCGGCAGCGTCGCTTGACAAAATGATAAAAGAAAACGGGAACAGGCTGCAGACGGGGTTTGTGGGAACACCGTATCTGCTGTATGCGCTCAGCGAAAACGGATATGTCGATACGGCATATGACCTATTGCTGCAGGAAGAATATCCGTCATGGCTATATGAGGTCAATCACGGGGCCACAACGATTTGGGAGCATTGGGACGGCATTAAGGAGGACGGCTCCTTCTGGAGTGTGGATATGAACTCTTATAATCATTATGCCTACGGGTCGGTTATGGATTGGCTCTATTCCGTATCCGGAGGCATCAGGCCCGACGGGGCAGGATTTGACGGCGTAATTATAGAGCCGCACCCGACAAAGCGCATTGAATGGCTGGAGGCAGAGTATGATTCCGCAAAGGGCAGAATTGTCTCCAAATGGACAAATACGGACGAGGGCGTAAGATATGAGATACAAACGCCTGTTACTGCCAAAATCATATTGAACGGACGGGAGCGCGCCGTTGGTGCGGGAAGGTATGAATTTACAGTTAAGATATAAACTCGGAATATAAAATGGGAAGCAGCTTATCTAAAATAAATAATTGTTTGCAGTTTGCAGAGCCTTTGTAAGCAAAAAGCCAGCCATGGAAAGGGAGAACATTATGAAAAGGATCAGAAATACTGTTTCTTTAAATGGAGAATGGGAATTTGCGTACGTCAAGCAGGCGCCGGGCATTGGAGAGCTTTGCAGTGAAGAAGATTTTGCGGCGTTTCCGGAGGATAAAAGCTATGAGATCAGAATGCCGGTGCCGGGGTATTGGGACGATAACGAGGACCGACTGATATTTGGCAGCTTCTGGTCCAGAGGCAAACGAATCAATCCGGATTTTCAGCCTTTGACCATGCCTATTGGCTCTGGCAGCCCACCTGATATGTCTCTGCCTTGGCTGATGGGCTGCGGCTGGTACAGAAAACGGTTTAAGGCGGAGGCGGATTGGGGGGAAAAGAGCGTTACGTTGCATGTGGGAGGCGTGACCATGGAAGCTTATATCTGGTTGAACAGAAAGTGGATCGGCCATCATGAGGGGCATCTAACGCCTTTTTTCTATTCTCTTTCCGAGGCACTGCTTCCGGGAGAGGATAATGAACTGCTGATTGCGGTATCTAATACCAGAACTGACAGAAGCGGCTGCAGCATCAGAGGGAACAAGGGGAAGACTGCAGGCATCACCCGTCCGGTATTTCTTGAGGTGACAGGGAAACAGAGAATAGAAGACGTTTATGTTCACCCGGATAGCTCTATGGAAAAGCTTTTGTGGCAGGTGACACTTTCCGGGGAAGGCGCACATGAGATTAAATGGGAGGTGCTGGATACAGAGAAGGGGGAAATTACACATTGTGGAGTAGTGCCCGTAAGTACAAGGAAAACGTTATGGGAGAGCGGTGCAGATAAACTTGAGCGTTGGTCGGATACATCTCCCAAGCTGTACAGGCTGCGGCTGAAGCTGTTGCAAAACTGTATTGTGGAAGATGAAATGGAACAAAGCTTTGGGCTGCGCCTTGTGGAGGCGAAGGAGCAGCGCATATTGTTAAACAAGCGTCCGGTATTTCTGCGAGGGGCGACGGAGCATGCTTACTTTCCCAGGACATGTACTGTACCTATGAACAAGGAGTACTATTTGAATGCAATCAAAGCGCTGAGAAGCTATGGATTTAACTGGATGCGTTTTCATACATGGATTCCGCCCTTAGAGTGCCTGGAAGCGGCGGATGAACTGGGCATGATGATACAGGTGGAGATGGCAAATGGCTTTGCAGAAAATGAGTGGATGGATGCACTGCTGGTCTGCAGAAGCCATCCCAGTGTGATACTTTATTGCTGTGGAAACGAAGTGCGCATGGATGAAAAAATGATTCCTTTTCTGGAGAAAATGGCGGAATGCCTGCACAGACAGGTGCCGGATGTGTTATTTAATCCTATGGAAGGGCTGCGGGGTATTGAGTATGATGTGGACGACGCACATACTGGATTTCATGAGGAATTTTATCGCTATGACAGATTGGAGAGGCTTGATAAATTCAGCGATGTTTATGCGCCCCATGGACGACAGTTCAGCTATCATTCCCTGGCGACGACAGAGGAAGCGGTGGAGGAGAATCTGGGAAAATTTCGCAGACCCTGTCTGATACATGAGGCATGTATTAACGACACATATTTGAACCTTGATTTGGAGAAGCGTTATGAGGGCACGCGCATTGGCACGAAGCTGTATAGCGCCGTCAGGGCATATACAGAGCGTATGGGAGTGCTTGACAGAACGCCTGTATATTATCGTAATTCCTGTCTCTGGATGAAGCAGGTGATGAAGTACAGCCTGGAAAATGCCAGAAGAAGCAATCGCGTCAGCGGTTACGATTTGCTTGGAGCCATTGATTTTCATTGGCATCGTTCGGGTTATGGCTGTGGGTTTATGAATGAGTTTTATGAACTGAAGGAAGGCTTTACCAGAGAGGAAATTCTGTCATATAACGGGGAGAGCGTATTGCTGGCATCCGTTGGGAAGAACAGGAATATCAGGGGCGGGCAGGGACTGGAGGTCCCTGTGCAAGTGGCTCTTTACGGGGAAAACGCGGCCAGGGACGGTGTTTTAAGCTATTATCTGGGAGATGAAGCAGGGAAGGTTTATTGCAGCGAAAGGCTGTCAGTAGCTTTTGTGGAAAATTATATGGTTTCCCGTATAGCGATACTTCAGTTGACGTTTCCGGAGGTGGAGCGTCCGGTAAAGGTAACCCTGAAGCTGCATTTTGACGCACATCAATATCAGCTTGACAACGGGTGGGATTTTTGGGTTTTTCCAGAGGAGGCTCCGTATTTTGGAGAAGCATGCGGTGCGGGAGTTGCCGGCGCGCAGGCAGAATCAAATGTGTTAGTGACGCAGAGATTGGATAAAAAAATATTTTCCGCATTGACGGCAGGCGACCGCGTGCTGCTCCTTGGGAGCGGTCCGTTTCCCAGCGTTCGGACTACCTTCCAGATTATGACGGCAGGCCGACCGCAGGGACTGAATGCCACGGTGGTCTATGAGCATCCCCTCACGAAGCGCCTGCCTCATGAGGGCTTTTGTGACTGGCAGTTTCAGCCATTGATGGACGGAGGTGAGACGGTGGTGTTCAATGACGCCCCTGTACCCTTTAAGCCGATTGTGGAAATGGTAAGCGGATATAAGATTATCCGCAAACAGGCCAGCATGTTTGAACTAAGAGTAGGTAAGGGAAGGCTTTTTGTCTGTAGCCTGAACATGAAAAATCAGGATGCGGGCACATTATATCTGCGAAAGCTTTTGGAGCGTTATACGGCGTCAGAGGAATTTTGTCCGGTCGCGGAAATTTCTCCAGAAAGGCTTCTTGAGTGGTGCAGGTCCTCCGGAAAGCCGGAGATCGATTTCAGCACCGATGAAGGGTATGACGAGGGAGGGCATGTTCGGAGAGAATCCGAAGACTGAAGGACTGTGTGTGGGAATACTGATCAGAGCTGCCAGCAGGCTGGCGACAAAGCAGCAATATGGAAGCACTGCTGAATAAGAACAAAAGGAAAGCAGGGATTTTGAAATTGAGCAGTTTACAGGAAAGCAAAAAGAATCAGATCGGGCTTTTGACGCCGAACCAACTTATCCGGAAGGCGCAGGAAAAGGGGCTGGCATTTTCGCACTTCAGTCTGGGAGAATTCCTGGGCATGGTGGAGGAAAATGCAAAGCCATACAGGGAACTGATGGCATTTTACAAATGTGCGTCCATGGAAATAGAGACTAAGTTCAGGGTTTTGGACGAGCAGCTGTCTCTGGAGAAGGAGCACAATCCTATTGAAACAATAAAAACCAGGATGAAAAGCCCGGAGAGCATAGCGCGGAAAATGAACCGCAAGAAAATACCGCTGAATCTCAGGTCGCTGGAAGAAAATTTATTTGACGTGGCAGGCGTGCGTGTGATCTGTGCGTTTCCGGAGGATATTTATTTTCTGGAGGACTGCCTGTTGAAGCAGGACGATATAAGGCTGGTGGAGAGGAAGGATTATATTGAAAATCCCAAGCCCAGCGGCTACAGAAGCCTTCATCTTATTGTGGAGGTTCCCATTTTCCTGAAAAACGAGAAGCGTCTGATGAAGGTGGAGGTGCAGCTGCGCACCATCGCCATGGATTTCTGGGCAAGTCTGGAGCATAAGCTGCGGTATAAAAAGGATATTGATACGCGGCTGCTGGGCGAGCTTTCGGACGAGCTGGTACAATGCTCTCTGGAGAGCGCCCGGCTGGATATGAAGATGCAGGAAATCCGCCAGAGGATCGAGGAAAGTAATAATAGAAGGGCGTAAAAGCTATGGAGATTTTGCTGACAGTCATTGTCACTTTTTTTGCGGGAATGGGAGCCGGTCTCGGAACCGGGTTTGCAGGTATGAGCGCCGCGGCGGTAATAAGCCCCCTGCTGATTACTTTTTTAAATATGGACCCGTATATGGCGGTGGGAGTTGCGTTGTCCTCCGACGTGCTGGCAAGCGCGGTATCCGCTTATACATACGGGAAAAACAAGAATCTGGATATCAGAAACGGCTTGATTATGATGGGCAGCGTACTGGCGTTTACCGTTGTGGGAAGCTTTGTCTCAAGGCTTGTACCGCCTTCGGCAATGGGAAACTTTTCCGTGTTTATGACGTTTCTGCTTGGCATTAAATTTATTGTCAGGCCAGTTATGACAACGAAGGAGTCCATGCAGGAAGTATCCGCAAAAAAGAGGGCGCTGCAGTCTGTAATATGCGGTATTATGATCGGTTTCATCTGCGGCTTTGTGGGTGCAGGGGGCGGTATGATGATGCTCCTGATTCTCACGGCGGTCCTGGGCTATGAGTTAAAGACCGCAGTAGGCACAAGCGTCTTTATTATGACGTTTACGGCGCTGACCGGCGCGGTGTCACACTTTGCCATCGGCGGGATGCCGGATATTCTGGTGTGGGTATTGTGCATTGCATTCACTTTTATATGGGCAAGGATAGCGGCGGTTTTTGCCAACAAGGCCGCGCCAAAGACCCTGAACAGGGCTACGGGTGTTATTCTTGTTGTGCTGGGAGCCGTGGTGCTGGGCTTTTCGCTCCTGGGCTAGACGATTCAGCCGGGAACCTGGCTTATGATTTTATTGTAATTTCTACGACGATTATGTATAATAATATCAAAAAAGAGCGGCCGGGGCAGGCAGGAGGTATCCTTTGATTTATTTAGAAGGTTTTTCGTTTCCGGATGCCGATGTGGAAAATGATTTCTTTTTGGCGCAGAGGAGGACGTGCTACGACTCCTTTTATCCTTTTCAGATTATTCCCAGACATCATCTGAGTCAGTTGGTTTTTGAGCCTGTCACCATTCTCTATGGGGGCAACGGCACAGGAAAATCCACGGTTCTCAATGTCATAGCGGAAAAGCTGGGTCTGGAGAGAGACAGCCGGTTTAACAGGTCAAATTTTTATCAGGATTATCTCAGGCTGTGTACGGAACAGGTCTGCGGGGAGATTCCCAAGGGAAGCAGGATTATTACCAGCGACGATGTGTTTGACTACATGCAGAATGTCAGGGCGCTTAACGAGGGGTTGGATCTGCGGCGCGAGGATCTGTTTCAGGAGTATCTGGATGCAAAATATTCTCACTTTCAGATGAAATCCATGAAGGATTATGACCAGCTGAAAAAGGTTATCCAGTCCCGCAGGCTTACCCAGTCCAGGTTTGTGCGAAGCGAGATGATGGATAATGTCAGGGAGTATTCCAACGGTGAAAACGCCCTGGCCTATTTTGCGGAGCGCATTGGTGAAAACGGACTGTATCTGCTGGACGAGCCTGAAAACAGCCTTTCCGTGACCCGCCAGCAGGAGCTTGTGTCTTTTCTGGAGGATTCCGCAAGGTTTTTTGGCTGCCAGTTTGTCATATCCACACATTCGCCCTTTGTGCTGGCTTTGAAAGGGGCAAGAATCTATGACATGGATGAAGACCCGGTGGATATAAAGAGGTGGTCGCAGCTGGAGAGTGTGCGCGCCTATTACGATTTTTTCAGGAAGCATGAAAACGAGTTTGTCTAGGGGCGGCTCAGAGGTATGATATTTGACGTATACTGTCATTCATAGGGGTATGGGTTTCAGCCTTATGGAGACGGGATTTAACAACGATAAAAAGGTGGGTACAGATGACAAAGAAACAGCGCGCGTTGGAAATAATAGAAAGGCTCAAAAAAGAATATCCGGATTCGGGCTGCACCCTCGACTATGACCAGGCCTGGAAGCTGCTGGTAAGCGTGCGGCTTGCGGCGCAGTGTACGGATGCCAGAGTCAATGTGGTGGTGGAGAAGCTGTATCAGAAATTTCCGGATGTGGATGCTTTGGCGGAGGCGCCGGTGGAGCAGATAGAGGAGATCGTGCGTCCCTGCGGGCTGGGAAACAGTAAGGCGCGGGACATCAGTGCCTGTATGAAGCAGCTGCGGGACGTATACGGCGGGAAGGTTCCCGACGATTTTGACAGGCTTCTGGCGCTGCCTGGGGTCGGGAGGAAAAGTGCAAATCTCATCATGGGGGATGTGTTCGGGAAGCCGGCCATCGTTACGGATACCCACTGCATCCGTCTTGTGAACCGGATGGGGCTTGTGGACGGCATCAAGGAGCCCGCAAAGGTGGAAAAGGAGCTTTGGAAAATAATTCCTCCCAAGGAGGGAAGCGATTTCTGTCACAGGCTTGTGGATCACGGCAGGGCGGTCTGCACGGCAAGGACCAAGCCGTTCTGCGACAGGTGCTGCCTGTGGGAGGTGTGTAAGAGAACAGGGGTATAGGGGGAGTTGGTCCTTGCGTCATTTGCAGGTATTCTGCGCTGCCCGCGGGAATAAAACGGTCCGGCGCTGAACTGTTGGATTGAAAGCCGCATAGGATATTGTAAATACGGTGTGATGTGGAGTATTTCATGGAAATTTATGTGGTGAGACCGGGGGACAGCGTGGACAGCATTGCGGCGGCTTTGGATGTGGATGCTGAGCAGATTATTTTTGATAATCAGCTGATATATCCGTATGAGCTTGCCGTAGGGCAGGCTCTTTTGATCAACCGTTACGTCAGAAACCCGCAGAAGGCAATTTCCGTCAGCGGCTATGCCTATCCCTTTATCAGCCCCTGGGTGCTGGAGCAGACGCTGCCCTTTTTGTCTGAGCTGCCCATTTTTTCCTATGGCTTTACGGGACAGGGGGAGCTTATTCCGCCCGTTTACGGCGATGACGAATGGATGATAGCGGAGGCGCTGCGTTTTGGCACTCAGCCCATTCTGACCCTGACGCCCTTTGGACCGGACGGAAATTTTAACAACCGATTAATCAACTCTGTGGTGAACAGCCAGGAGTATACGGATAATCTGATTCAGAATCTTCTGACTGTCATGAATCGAAAGGGCTATCAGGGGGTGGACATTGATTTTGAGTACATTCTGGCGCAGGACAGGGATGCCTTTACCGGGTTTGTGTGGCAGGTGGCGGAAACCATGCGCGCTAACGGCTATCACACCTCCGTGGCTCTGGCGCCCAAGACCAGCCCGGACCAGAGGGGGCTGCTGTATGAGGGAAAGGATTACAGGGCGTTGGGGGAGGCGGCAGACCATGTGCTGCTTATGACCTATGAATGGGGCTATACCTACGGGCCGCCCATGGCGGTGGCGCCCATCAATCAGGTAAGGCGGGTGGTGGAATACGCGCTGACGGAAATTCCTGCGGAAAAGATCGATCTGGGAATACCTAATTACGGCTATGACTGGCCGCTGCCATATGAGCGCGGAGTTACCAAGGCGGCAACCATCGGAAATATACAGGCGGTGCGCATAGCGGTGGCTCAGGGCGCGGAGATCCGCTTTGACCAGCTGGCAGAGAGTCCCTATTTCAACTATACATCGGAGGATGGAACAGAGCATGAGGTTTGGTTTGAGGATGTGAGGAGCATGCAGGCGAAGTTTGACCTGATTAAGGAGTATGACCTGAGAGGCTGCGGCTACTGGCAGATTATGGAGTGGTTTCGGGCGAACTGGCTGCTTCTTCAAAGCCAGTTTTATATCATAAAATAAAAATCATACGGAGGTACACATTATGGACATCACGGAAAAAATGAAAAAATTTACGGAGGAGCTTGCAGGGATATCACCAGATAAGCCTATGGTTGAAATCACGCCCTGCCGGCAGGAGGCTTTGGAAAAGAGTCATGGAGAAATAACGGTTTTTTCCAGCAAATTCGGAGGGGTGCCGTATTTCCCCAAGGACATGGAATACCCCAGGGTGCGGGAGGGAGAGCTGGAGGGAAAGCCCATCCGCTTCCTGGCGCAGCTTAATTTTGGAGAAATACCTCCCCTGGAGGGCTTCCCTACGGACGGGATACTGCAGTTTTTTGTGGGCTGTGACGGAGACGATGCTTACGGACTGGATTTCGACAACCCCGTGAGCCAGAATACCTTCCGTATTATTTATCACGAAAATATCGTTTCCGATGTAAGCAGGCTCTATGCGGCGGAGGATATGCCTGAATTTGAGGACGATGATTTTCCCTTTGAGGGGGAGTTTGCGCTTCAGTTTTCGGAAAAGAAGTCCTCGTCTGTCACCATGGAAGATTATCAGTTTGACGATTTTGCCCGTGATGCGTACAACAGGGCGTTTGGCAGAAACATAAAATCCCTTTACGGAGAAAAGGACAGCATGGAGGAGGACGATCCGGAATTCAGCGATGCACTGCTGGACGGGGACTTTGAGGACGACGAGATGATGGAGGGTATTATTTGTGACGGCTCCCGCATAGGGGGTTATCCATATTTTACGCAGACCGATCCCCGGGAGTATGAGGCTGATTATCAAAAATACGATACCATGCTTTTACAGATCGATACGGATGAGGAGATTATGTGGGGCGACAGCGGCGTTGCCAACTTCTTTATCTCGGCGGAGGACCTGGCAAAAAAGGACTTTTCCAGAGTGCTGTACAATTGGGATTGCTGCTGATTTAACAGGATCGGAGGTATCCTTATGAGGATGTATGATATTATCCTGAAAAAACGAAACGGGGGAGAGCTTACAGGGGAGGAGATAGACTTTTTTGTGGAGGGCTACACAAAAGGTGAAATTCCCGATTACCAGGCTTCGGCGCTGATGATGGCGGTTTATTTCCGGAAGATGACAGAAGGCGAGACCCTTGCCCTTACCATGGCCATGGCGCACAGCGGGGATATGCTGGATCTGTCCGGCATTCGCGGGGTGAAGGTGGATAAGCACAGCACCGGAGGCGTGGGGGACAAGACCTCCATCGCTCTGGCGCCCATGGCGGCGGCCTGCGGAATTCCCGTGGCAAAGATGAGCGGAAGGGGGCTGGGGCATACCGGAGGCACCATTGATAAGCTGGAGAGCTTTCCGGGCTTTTCAACGGGGCTGTCTAAGAGCCAGTTTATCGAAAACGTAAACCGCATCGGCATCGCCATTATGGGGCAGACCGCGGACCTGGCTCCTGCGGATAAAAAGCTCTATGCTCTCAGGGACGTGACGGCAACCGTGGATAACATGTCCCTGATCGCCAGCTCTATTATGAGCAAGAAGCTTGCGGCGGGAGCGGACGCCATCGTGCTTGACGTAAAGACCGGCAGCGGGGCCTTTATGAAGGCGGAGGACGACGCCCGGGCGCTTGCGGAGGAAATGGTTAAGATCGGGAAAAATGCCGGGAGAAGGACCATCGCGGTCATCTCCGACATGGATCAGCCTCTGGGCCTTGCGGTGGGTAATGCTCTGGAGGTAAGGGAGGCCATCGACACCCTGAATGGAAGGGGCCCCGAGGATTTTACAAAGCTTTGCATGACCCTTGGCAGCCAGATGCTGCTTGCCGGGGGAAGGGCGGGCAGTGTGGAGGAGGCGGAAGGGCTGCTGAAGGAGGCGGTAAAGGACGGAAGCGCCCTGAGCAGGCTTGCCGATTTTGTGGAGGCTCAGGGTGGCGACAGTTCGGTCGTGTATCATCCCGAGAAGCTGCCCCGGGCATCCGTTGTCTTACCGGTCGCAGCGCCGGTAAGCGGGTTTGTCAGCCGCATCGCCTGTGATGAGGTGGGAGTATGTTCCCTTATTCTGGGAGGCGGAAGGGAGACCAAGGAGAGTGTGATAGACCTGTCCGTAGGGCTGGTGCTGCAGAAAAAGACAGGAGACTATGTGCGGGCGGGGGAGCCTTTGGCGTTTCTGCACGCAAACGACGAGGGGAAGGCAAGGGAGGCGGAGAAGCGTTTCCTTGCGGCCTGCTCCATTGCGGACGCCGCGCCTGAGAAAACACCCTTTATCAAGGCGGTCATCTCGTGAGGAGCACCGGGCGGAGCGGTCTGCGGCAGGACAGGACGCTTTGCTGCGGAGAAAACGCATAGTTTCCGCCGTCGGATAATATAATGGAGCATGAAGAAAAATAATGAGCGCTGCAAAAGAAAAGAAATGCTGGTGGAATCCCTGAAGCTTCCAAAGGATATCTGTATGGGGGCGCTTAAGGTTACGATGACAGGAAACCGGGAGGCATGGATAGAAAATTACCGTGGTATACTGGAGTACACGGAGGGGCTGATATTGCTTCAGGCGAAAACCTGTCAGGTGTCCTTTGAGGGAACCGGACTTTCCATTGATTATTATACAAATGAGGATATGAAAATCAGCGGCTGCATTGCCTGTGTGAAATATCTTGGGTGACGGGATTTCCGAGGCGCTGCAGGCGGCATTTTCATACGGATTTCCCCGGGCAGTGGGGCTGCGGGGTATTTGACCCTTATGGCATTCGCCGGGCTCTTTGCGGGCTTTATGCTCAGGGCAATCCTTCATATGGCTTTGAGCGTGGCGCCAGGTCTATACAATGGGCTTGGCTCATTGCTCGGCGGGCAATTTTGCCTGCAGGAATAAACGTGGAAAGAGGTTAGTGGACCATGCTTGAATTGTTGAAATATATCCGGGGCTATCTGCGCATCAGGGTGAGCGGCTTTTCTCCGGAGCGTTTTATGAATTTATGCAGCAATAAGGGGATTCTCCTTTGGAACATTGTCCGCGAGGGCGATGTCTATTATATGAATGTCAATTTAAAAGGCTTTTGGAGCCTTAAGCCCATTGTGAAAAAGTCGGGGACAAGGGTAGCCGTATTGGAAAGATATGGGCTGCCCTTTTTTATACCCAAGCTTTTTAAGAGAAAGATGTTTGTGGGGGGGCTTATGATTGCGGTTGCCTTCTGGATCTGGTCCTCCTTTTACATATGGGACATAGAGCTGGAGGGGAATTATCAGATTACCGGCGACGTCTTCCAAAGCTTTTTGGAGGATAACCAGGTGAAGGTGGGAATGCGCAGGGATGCTCTCGATATCAAGGAGCTGGAGAAGGAGATCCGCAGGGAGTTCACGCAGGTTACATGGGCGTCCGTAAAGCTGTCGGGCACCAGACTGCATATCGATATCAAGGAAAATGACGCCCCCATAACGGTGGAGACGAAAAACAATTCGGGAGGCACGGACCTTGTATCGGAGTATGGCGGAACGGTGGTGTCCATAATTGTGAGGAGCGGCGTGCCCAAGGTCGCAATCGGAGATACCGTGGAGGAGGGAAGCGTCCTTGTGGAGGGCAAGGTTCCCATCTATAACGACGACTCCACACTGAGGGAATATTTTTATGTGGACGCGGACGCGGATATTGTTTTGGAGCATACAAGAAGCTTTTCGGAGAGTCTTTCCTTCAATTACATAAAAAAAGAATATACCGGCAGGAATAAGACGGATTATTATCTCAGAGTGGGCGGCAGCGAGTGGAGCATTGCAGATAAAAGACCCTATCTGGTCTATGACAGCGTGATTAAGGAGAGCAGGCCGCTGGTGCTGGAAAAGCTTTCCATACCCGTTTACTTTGGCAGCTATACACACAGGGAGTATCAAAATGTGGAGCATGAGTATACGTTAAAGGAAGCGGAAACGCTTTTAAAACAAAAATTAATCACATTTCTTACAAGTTTAGAGGAAAAAGGGGTACAAATTATTGAAAAAGATGTTAAAATAGATACAGACAGCAGCTCCTGGATAATTCAGGGGGAGTTCCTGGTGCAGGAGCCGGTGGGCGTCAGCCAGGAGACGGTGAGGATGGACAAATGAAGCGCGGCGCGGCCGGCTTGCCGGGCTTTGGAAAGGCTTTGAAAACAGATGGAAAATATTACGATAAACCTTGATATGCCTGCGGAGGATATGCGGAAGATATTTGGGATGCAGGACGCTTATGTGAAGAAGCTGGAGCAGGACTTCGGCGTCTCTATAGTAAACCGCAACGGCAGCGTGACGGTGACCGGGAGAGAGGATATGGCGAGAAGGGCAGAGGGCGTTTTGAGGCAGCTTGCCGTCCTTTCCGGCCGGGGAAATGAAATTGAGGAGCAGAGCGTGGATTACGCGATTACATTGGGTATGGAAGAAAAGGAAAATGTGATAACGGAAATAGATTCCGATTGTATTTGCCATACGGTCAACGGCAAGCCTATCAAGCCCAAGACCCTGGGGCAGAAGGCTTATGTGGACGCGATACGCAGGAATATGATCGTGTTCGGCCTGGGACCGGCGGGAACGGGAAAAACCTATCTTGCGATGGCCATGGCGATTACGGCCTTTAAAAACAACGAGGTGGGCAGGATTATTTTGACAAGGCCCGCCATCGAGGCAGGAGAAAAGCTGGGCTTTCTGCCCGGAGACCTGCAGAGTAAGGTGGACCCTTATTTAAGGCCCCTTTATGACGCGCTCTATCAGATTATGGGGGCGGAGAGCTTCGCCAAAAATATGGAGAAGGGCTTGATAGAGGTGGCGCCGCTTGCCTATATGCGCGGGCGCACGTTGGACAACGCCTATATTATTCTTGACGAGGCCCAGAATACCACACCGGCGCAGATGAAAATGTTTTTGACGCGCATAGGCTTCGGCTCAAAGGTGGTAGTCACGGGGGACGCCTCTCAAAAGGACCTGCCGGCGGGGACAAGCTCCGGTCTGGACGTCGCCGCAAGAGTTTTGGGCAATATTGAGGATATTGCGTTTTGCCGGCTGACAAGCAAGGATGTGGTGCGCCATCCTCTGGTACAGAGGATCGTCAAGGCGTACGAGGACTATGAGGCAAAGGAATCCGCCGCCGGAAAAGCGGGGAACGGAAGATCCGGAAGCAGAGAGAGGTATGGGAGAAAAAATGAAGCACCCCGTCGCGCAGGCCGATAAAAAAGAGCATAGGGAAGCAAAAACGGAAGCTCAAAGGTCCCGGACCGGCAGGTACGGCTGGAAATATTTCCTGATGGAATTTGCCGCCCTGCTTATTGGAACGGCACAGGTGTACGTCCTTTGCCGTCTTCGCGGGGAGGCGTCGGACAGGCTGCTGGGCAACTGCTGTATGACGCTGCTTGGGTTGGCGGTTACAGGGTTTCAGCTGCGCAGGGAGTACCTCAGGGACACGCTGGATTATAATAACAGGGAGCATGTGGCAAGGTTCTGGCTCTGCTTGTATATAGGCCTTTTTGCGGTCTGCGTGTGCGGTTTTCTGCCGGTGGGCGGGTGGCCGTTTCTTGTGGTGTTTTTAATGCTGACGCTGTTCTCGAATATGAGCACGGGGATTACCGCGGCGTCGGTGCTTTTGATGACGGCAGTCATGATAAGCGGCGGCACTGTGGGAAGCTTTGCCCTCTACATGGTCAGCGGCGTGTTTGCCGCAGCGCTGTTTCAGCATATAAGCAGTGATTTCAAAATCGGGATTCCGCTGTTTTTGTCGGCTTTGTGTCTCCTGGTCTGTGAGACGGCAAACGTCATATTGGTGGCAGACGCCAGGCCAGACCTGGAATTATTTGTGATTCCCGTAACAAATGTGATTGTGAGCGGTATTTTGCTCCTGGGCTGCCTCAGGCTGTTTTATTTTATGGTGGTATATCAATACAGGGAGAAATATCTGGAGCTCAACGATACGGGAAATCCGGTGCTGGTGGATATGAAGCAGCACAACAGGCAGGATTATCTTCACAGCGTACATACGGCTTATTTTTGCGAGAGGATCGCGAGAAGGCTGGACATGGATGCGGATGCCTTAAAGTGTGCGGGATACTATCATCGTGTGGGGGAGGGCCTGGGGGCGCTTATGGAGGAAAAGCAGTTTCCCCCTGCGGTGAGGGCGATCCTTACGGAATATACGAAGGGCAGAAAAGGCTTTACAAAAAAGGAGACGGCGGTTCTGGTCTGTTCCGAGGCGGTTTTGGGCGCCGTGCTCTTGGCGCTGGAGAATGAATCGGGAGATAAGGCCGATTTCGACCGGATCATCGATATGCTTTTCCTGAAGCTTTTTGATGACGGGGATTTTAACGGCTGTAATATTACGGTGCAGGAGCTGCGTGCCATGCAGAGGATTTTTAAGGAGGAAAAGCTTTACTATGACTTTTTACGTTGAGAATGAAACGGAGAAGGCATTTCCCTTCTCCGAGGAGGATACGGTCCGGCTTGTGTGCGAGGCGGTGCTGGCGGAGGAGGCGTGCCCCTATGAGGTGCAGGTGAATGTTTTACTTACGGACAATGAGGGCATACACGAGATGAATCGTGAGACAAGAGGAATCGACCGTTCTACGGATGTACTCTCTTTTCCTAACGTGGATTTTGAGAGGGAAGGGGTCTTTGACATAGACGAAAACCTCGAGGCTGACTATTTTGACCCGGAGACTGGGGAACTGATTCTGGGAGATATCATGATATCCGTGGACAAGGTGGAGGAGCAGGCGGCAGCCTATGGGCACAGCCTCAGGCGGGAATTTGCCTTTCTGGTGGCGCACAGCATGCTTCATCTCTGCGGCTATGACCATATGGAGGAGCAGGCGGCGGCAGTAATGGAGCGAAAGCAGGAAAAGATACTGGAAGGCTTGGGGATAACGAGAGATTAATTGAGGAACGATAGATGAATCGTGCAGAGGTAAAGAGAAGACAGGCGAAGGCGCTTGGGGAGATACTCACATGGATCGTGCTGTCGGCGGCGGGAAGCCTGACAGGAAATAACGGCGTCACATACATTGCGGCGGCATATGCAATATTTTTGCTGATGTGGCTGCCGGTGGGCGGCGGGCTGACGGATTCCCTGGGAAGGCTGCTGCGGAACAGATACAATAAGGGACAATACAAAAATGCGCTGAAAATGAGAAGCTTTACCGTTGTTTTCCAGGCGGTGTCGGGTGCGCTGGGCAGCGTTTTGCTGTTGGTTGCGGCGCAGCCGGCGGCAGAGCTGGTTTTTAAGGTGCGCTACAGTGTGCTGATTCTTATGGTGCTTGCGCCGACGGTGTTTCTGCGCAGTATTTCCTCCGTGCTGCTGGGATATTTCCAGGGGGATGGCTCGGAGCTTCCCACCGCGGTGGCTGGCGTTCTGCGTCCGCTGCTTGTTCTGGGGTTCGGGTATCTTTTTGCAGGCGCGTTGAGGGGATACGGCGAGCAGGTCAGCGGGCTGCTGAACCAGAATAATTTTACGGCGATGTACGGCGGCGTGGGAATTGCCGCGGCCATCTCCGTTGCGGAGGCACTGATACTGCTGCTCCTGTTTCTCATATACAGGTGGAGCAGCCGCAGAAGGAAAAGATCAAAGCCGGAGAGCGGAATGAGAACCACGGATTCCTCCATGGACTGCCTGCGTTACCTGTACGGAAGCAGATGGAGCGAGATTGTGACAGGGCTGCTTGTATTTATGCCGTTTCCGCTGGGATGGCTGTTTTACGGCAAGTCCGTGCCGGATGAGGATATTGCCGCCGTGGAATACGGTCTGTATGTCGGGAAGTACCTGATGGTGTGCGGAATTCTGATTTCGGTGATAACGATTCTGGCGCTGCCTGTGATCGGCAGGGGGCTTACTTACCTGAAAAAGGAGGAGCAGCGCTTTGCCAGGGCGGCCTTTCAGAGCGGTATACATATGTGCTTTGTACATGGAATTTTTGTGGTTATCTTTGTGGCAGTTATGGGAGAACAGCTCTCTGGGCTGCTGCGTGCGGAGGGCGGCGACATTGTTCTGAAAATGTTTCAGGGAGGCTCTGCGGTGATCTTTGCCGGGGCGCTTTCGGGGTACTTTGCAAGGGTTCTGCTTTCTACGGGCAAAAGGTATTTTGTTATGGGCTCTTTTGCGGTGGGCAACGTAGCGTTTGTGATTTCCACGGCAGCGCTGTTAAACCTTGGCAAGACCGGCATTTTGGCCTTGGTTTACGGCGGGTTTCTTTCCGGCGGCATTGTCTGCGTTCTTCTGGGGCTGTTTGTGTACAGACAGCTGCGCCTGAGAATCGACTGGCTGCGGCTTTTGATCATGCCGCTGATAGCGGGAGGCGCTTCAGGGCTCACGGGAATATTTTTGAAGAAAATGGTTACGCCCCATCTGGGTAATCTTGTGTCCTTGATTGTGCTGCTGGTGATATCGGTGGCAATATATTGGATTATATTGCTTTTGACGCGGAATTTCAGGGAACAGGAGCTGGAGTTTATTCCCGGAGGAAAAATTCTGAATGTGCTGGGACAGATGCTGCGTGTCTATTAAAGGATGAATTTGGATATAAAATTGTATAAATCTTGAAAATAAGCTGATACTGATTACGAGGAAATACTATCGGTGCGAGGATTGCGTATGAAGATTGTAAAACGTATCAGCTTATTTATTATATATCCGCTTGTTATGCTGGGGGTGGGATTTTATGCAGGGGTGCAGTCCACGCATTTTTTTTACCCGGAGCAGTACAGGGAGAGCTTTCCGCCAGCGGGAATTGATGACGGACAGAATCAGAATGTGATCGATCTTCTGGGGCAGGAGCCTCTGGACGTGCCTGTAGATTACGGTATTGCAGGGGATGAGGAAGACGATCAAACCGCAAAAGAGGTGCTGGCAAATTCCGAGACACTCTGTGTAGATACGGATTATATTCTGAAGGAGACTAATATTCTGGATCATACGGAAATGGAGATTGTCAAACGTCTGCCCGAAAAATATATAGGTATGAACAGGGAGCAGTTTCTCACGGTAATGGATATTTATCAGGCGTTCCCGCCTCTTTCCGAGCAGCAGCGCGGTTTTGTGGGGCTGGAGGTGCTTTCCTTTTCCAGAGAGCGGGTAGTGGTGAGAATGAATTATCAATATATTCAGCCCAGTACAAGCTTTTATCTTGCCGCGTATGACAATAAGGTCTGGGTCTATCTGGAGGACAAGCAGACAGTCTATATAGAGACGGACATCCGTGTGGATTTGCTGCCGGAGGAGCTGCAGCAGAAAATTATGCAGATGATGTGGGTGGAAAATCAGGAGGAGCTCTATAATTTTCTTGAGAATTATTCCAGCTGAAACGATTCGGCAAGGGGAAAAATTATGATTTTGGTTTGCCGTTCAAAGGGCGTGTGAAAACGTTCTGCTAGGGCAGGGAAGCGAACCGATAAAAAGAGGGGGTTGGGATGAGGAAGATAGGGGTGATCGGCGGAGGCGCTGCCGGCATGATGGCGGCGGTTGCCGCCGCCGAACAGGGAGCAAGGGTAACCATTCTGGAGGCAAACGACAGGCTTGGGAAAAAAATTCTCTCCACGGGCAACGGAAAGTGCAATCTTGGAAACGAAAAGCTTGATTCGGAAGAATATTACACCGGAGAGCCGGGGCTTTTGAAGGAATGTCTTGAACGGTTTTCCACCGGGGATACGGTGGGCTTTTTCCAAAAAACAGGGCTTTTGATAAAGAGTAAAAACGGTTATCTCTATCCGGCAAGCGAGCAGGCGGCTTCTGTGCTGGATGTGCTTCGTTTTGAGGTGGCGGCGGCAGGAATAGAGGTGGTCACCGGATGCCGTGCGGAGCGGATCGAAGCTGCCAGAGGTCCTGCGGAGCAGACAGAGGCTGCTGCCGGATGCCATGCGGAGCGGTCCGGGCAGATCAAGGGGACAGACCGGAACGATGGGACGGGTGGCATACGGGTACAGGGCGGCGGAAAAAGCTTTGTCTTTGACAGGGTAATCATAGCTGCAGGCGGCAGGGCGGCGCCAAGGACCGGCTCCGACGGCAGCGGATATACTTTGGCAAGGCAGCTGGGACACAGTCTGATTCCCACGGTTCCCGCGCTGGTGCAGCTCAAGTGCAGGGAGAACTTTTTTAAATCGGTAGCAGGCGTCCGGGCGGATGCGGAGCTTTCGCTTATGTCGGGCGGGGAGTGTACTGCCAGAGAGCGCGGGGAGCTGCAGCTTACGGAATACGGTATCTCGGGGATACCGGTATTTCAGATAAGCCGCCAGGTCAATTACAGGCTTTTAAGGGAGAACGAGGTGGAGATCAGGATTGATTTCCTGCCTGATTATACGCCTGAAGCCTATGAACGGCTTTACATAAGCAGAATGCTGCTGCAGGGGCAGCGTACGGTGGAGGAATTTTTTACGGGGATGCTCAACAAGAAGCTGATGCAGCTTTTCGTCAGGCTTGCCGGGCTGAAGCCCACAGAGGATGTAGACACGGCGGACAGGGAGAAGCTAAAGCAGGTTTTTGCCCTGTGCAGGCGTTTTGCCGTTCATGTGACTGACCACAACGGCTATGACAGCGCACAGGTCTGTGCGGGAGGCGTCCCTCTTTCGGAGGTGACGGGGAATCTGGAGTCCGTGAAGGCGAAAGGGATTTATTTTGCCGGGGAGATTCTGGATGTGGACGGCAGATGCGGCGGATATAACCTGCAGTGGGCATGGACCAGCGGGTATATTGCCGGAACAGCCGCGGCGAAGAAAGGGCGATAAGGATGTTGCGAGTCAATCAGGTGAAGCTGAAGCCGGGACATGATCCGGAGCAGCTTAGGAAAAAAACGGCGGAGACACTGGGCATCCCCTTGCAGGAGGTGCTGTCCGTGAAAATTGTCCGACAGTCTGTGGACGCCAGAAGAAAGCCGGAGATCCTTTACAGCTATTCCGTGGACGCGGCAGTGAAAAACGAAGGCAGGGTATTACATAAATTTAAGGGAAAGGAAAATCTTGTGAGCAGGTCCGACACGGCAGTTTACTCCTTTCCTCCGTCCGGCACTCGAAGGCAGGCTTATCCAACCGTCATTGTGGGAACGGGACCCGCAGGCTTGTTCTGCGGCTATTTTCTTGCACTTCATGGCTATAGGCCCATTCTTCTGGAGAGGGGAAAGCGCGTGGAGGAGCGTCAGAGAGATGTGGAGGCGTTCTGGGAGACGGGAGAGCTGAACCCGGCTTCCAATGTACAGTTTGGCGAGGGCGGCGCGGGAACCTTTTCCGACGGGAAGCTGAACACGCTTGTGAAGGACAGGGACGGCAGAAACGGGGCGGTGCTGCAGACCTTTGTGAAATTTGGGGCAGACGAAAAAATCTGTTATGAGGCGAAGCCCCATATGGGCACGGATGTGCTGCGGGATGTGGTCAGGCGGATGCGGGAGGAGATCATCCGTCTGGGCGGAGAGGTGCGTTTTGAGAGCCAGGTCACGGATATCTGTCTGGAGGATTGTGCCCCGGAGGCGGCTATCTGCAAGAAGGCGGGCAGTGGTCTGGAATCGGATACCTGTAAGAAGGCGGACAGCGCTCAGGAGGCGGCTATCTGTCCGGAGCGGGATGTATTGCAGGGCTTTTCAAGGCGCGTGACAGGCGTGATCGTCAACGGCAAAGAGCTGCTTCGCTGCGGGCAGCTGGTGCTGGCGGTGGGGCACAGTGCCAGGGATACCTTTCAAATGCTTTATGAGCGCCGGATACCCATGGAGGCAAAGGCCTTTGCGGTGGGTTTCAGGGTGCAGCATCCTCAGTCCATGATAAACGAGAGCCAGTATGGCATGAAGGAGCCGGGAGAATTGGGGGCGGCTGCTTACAAGGTGACGGCAAAAGGAAAAAACGGCCGGGCAGTTTATTCCTTCTGCATGTGCCCCGGCGGCTATGTGGTCAACGCATCCTCGGAGCCGGGAATGACGGCCGTAAACGGTATGAGCTACAGTGACAGGGCGGGACAGAATGCCAACAGCGCCGTCATTGTGGCAGTGACGCCGGAGGATTTTGCAGCGGAGCTTGAGTCATCCGGCGTGATTCCTGAAGCGGGGCATCCGCTTGCAGGAATCGAATTTCAGAGGCTTCTGGAAAAAAGAGCCTACGACCTGTGCGGAGGCAGGATACCCATGCAGAGATACGGTGATTTCAAGGAATGTGTGCAGGCGGCAGAGGAGAGATTCCCGGTGGACTCCATGCCGGGCAGCGATATTGTCCCTCAGTGCAGGGGGCTTTGCCGGTGGGCGGATTTGAGCGGTATTCTGCCTCCAGGATGCAGCAGCGCCCTTGTGGACGGCATGGAAGCCTTCGGACGGCAGATAAGGGGCTTTGACCGGCCGGATGCCATATTGCTGGGCGTGGAGAGCAGGACCTCCTCCCCGGTGCGGATAAGCAGGGACGAGACGCTACAGTCCCAGGCGCGGGGGCTGTATCCCTGCGGCGAGGGCGCGGGCTATGCGGGGGGAATCACCTCGGCGGCGATGGACGGGATCAGGGTGGCGGAAGCGATTGCGGGGGAGTATGCGCCCTTTGTGCGGCCATTAGACTTTGAGGACTTTTTACCACGGGGTAAATGATTTACCCCGTTTGCCCCACCTGCGAGGAACCCCGCCAACCCTTAATATCTTGATTCATGACAGAAGAAAGTTTTCTATTGCCATCAATTCTGAATAGCCGCCTGTATTATAATGATACTCCCTTTATTTCCATCGGCGAAAAAGGGCACAGCATGGGAAGCAGCGGCGGAATGTAGGAAAAAGACTTTTCCAGCCTGTATAAACGGCTTCCGCTCTCCTCTTTCAGCGACAAGGGCAGTTGTTTCAGGGCTTCTTCCACCTGACTGACAGACAGCTGCGCCTCTTGCGCTATCTCCTCACAGGACATATAAAAGCTGGAGTCCCCTGAGGTCAGGCCATATAGGACATATATCACTTTCAGAACATGGATCTGGCTTAGCTTTTCCAGACTCAGGGACAGAGCGCGTAAATCAGATATCATGGACGCAGTCTCCGCTTTCCCCAAGGAGAACGTAATACAGTTGTTCTTCCGCCCGGTACAACCTTCTTCCTCCACACTGAGTGACAGCCCCCACCGTCCGACCTCATCGGCGGAATAGTCTCTGTCCTTTTTCCAGGGCAGGAATTTCTTATAGCCATCTGTCACTGCTACTTCATGCAGCAGAGCCGCAATACGATAAGCTTTTTCAAAAGACTCCTTCTCGGGCAGCTCCGTAAAATAGTTCCGGATTTTCAGACAGATTTCTCCCAGTCCGCCAGCAGTCTTATGTCCCATCAGCTCGTCAATGGTCACCTCAAATAGCTCCGCAATTGCAGGAAGCAGCTGAATGTCGGGACAGCACTGTGCTGATTCCCATTTTGATACCGCCTGATTCGTCACGCCAAGGGCGCAGGCCACATCTTCCTGTGTCATTCCTTTTTGCTTTCTCAGGAAAATGATCTGTTCATTGATTTTCATAGTTTCCATGGTAGCACCTCACTTTTGTTTTCTTGCTGCAGCAATACTATCATACCACATAGCAGCAGGCAGGCACAATAACGCGTCGGTTTGACCGGTTTCCGTATTTTCCAACCTGGGGTTGGGATGAGAAATGGACAGAACACCGTATATTCCGTATACTATTTTACGTGATATTTGCGCAAAACGTGGGCCCCGCCACCCACATTTTTGCCTGATAGTACCACTGCTTTGCCATGCCCCTCCTTTCCACAAACTGTCTTCAACAGTTCACTTTATGTCAATCGCTCGCATGTTGCCTACGCGCATATGGCATCAATCTAAGATAGCCGCCTGTACAGCTGTAAAAAGCAGGTTGCCTTTTCGCGGTCATGTTGGTACAATGTGTTAAAGGCATTTAACGGCGGATTCAAAAATCAGGCATCAGCAACACGAAAAGTAAAGGGATTAAAAATATGAATCATTTACGGGAACAGATAAAAGATAAAAAGAGAATTGTTGTGAAAATAGGTTCGTCCTCCCTGACCCACAGGCAGACCGGGGACATGGACTATATCCGGATGGAAAGGCTGGTGCGGGAGCTGAGCAATATCAGGAACCAGGGCAGAGAGGTGATCCTTGTGACCTCCGGCGCCATTGCCGCGGGCAAGAACGCCCTCAATATGAAGGATGTGCGCGCGGATAACAGGGTGCAGTCCCTGGCGGTAAAGCAGGCGTGCTCCGCGGTGGGACAGGCGCGGCTGATGATGACCTATCAGAAGCTCTTTGCAGAGTATAATCAGGTGGCGGCGCAGATTCTGATGACGAAGAATACCATTTTGGATAACCTGAACCGTTATAACGCCCACAATACCTTTTCAGAGCTATTGAGGCTGGGTGCCATTCCCATTGTCAACGAAAATGACACGGTGGCAACCTATGAGATCGAAATAGGGGACAATGATACGCTGTCGGCAATCGTAGCGGCTTTGGTGGAGGCGGACCTGCTGATCTTGTTGTCGGACATCGACGGGCTGTATACGGACGATCCCAGAAAGAATCCCGACGCAAGGTTTATCGAGCAGGTGGACGAGCTCACGGATGAGCTTATGGAAATGGGTAAGGGGACCACGGGCAGCAGCGTTGGAACCGGGGGCATGAATACCAAGCTGATTGCGGCGAAGATTGCCACCAAGTCCGATGTGGATATGATTATTGCAAACAGCAGAGACATAGGGGTGCTGCACAGGATACTTGACGGGGAAAACGAGGGAACCCTGTTTGTCGCTCATAAGGACGAGGGCTTTGACCTGCCCGTATTTGTTGGCGGCCTGCATAAGAGCTAAGCCGCCATACAACTGGCCGTATTATGGACGGGAGCTTAGCTGTAGCGTATGGGGTGTGACAGGCGGCGGAATGAAGCCGGAGGCAAGATAAGGACGGGACAGGGACAGGATGGAGAAAGAAATTGTTGACAGTGAAATGCATGATCAAGAGATTGTTTCCTGTAAAAAATCCATAAGAAAGGCGGCGCTTGCGGCCCGTAATGCCCTTGGGGCGGAGGAACGAAGGAAGGCCGCTCTGCTATTGACAGAGCGTATCCTGGGGCATCAGTGGTTTTACAGGGCGGAGGAGATACTGTGCTTTGCAAGCTATGGCAGCGAGATCGACACCGGGGATATTATCGCGGAGGCGCTTAAGGCTGGAAAGAGGGTGTATCTGCCCAAGGTGCTGCCGGGGAAGGAATCCGCAGCGCTTGGGCAGAAGGCGGTTTCGCTCCGCGAAAAAGAGGCATTGTGTCAAAAAGAAGCATTGTGTCAGAAAGAGATTTTGAGCCACGAAAAAGGGACGCCGCTATGTATGGAATTTTTCAGGATAGAAAGCATGGGGCAGTTACAGGCGGGCTACAGGGGCATTTTAGAGCCGCACGGCGATTCGGACAGGTACGTTTATACGCCCGAGAGGGCGGAGCGCACGCTGATGCTGATGCCCGGGGCGGCTTTTGACTGTTTCCGGAACCGCCTGGGCTATGGGGGCGGCTTTTATGACAGATACCTTGCAGACAGGGAGACGCTGCAGCTGCGCACGGTTGCGGTGGGATTTAGGTGCCAAATGGTGGAGGAAATACCGGCGGAGGGTACGGATATCAGGCCCTGCCAGGTGATCTGCGTGTGAAACGGGATTGGTTTCCGCGGGCAATGGAATTAACCCAAGATTCTATAAAATGAAAGGAGTCAAGTACAGTGGCAGAACAAGCGGTTAGAAAATCAGAGACTGTTCGAGCCAAGCCTGTTTTGAAATGGGCAGGTGGCAAAACACAGATGTTAGGCGATCTTTTGCCTAAAGTACCGACCTCCTACAGGCGATATATTGAGCCATTTTTTGGCGGTGGAGCAATGTTCTTTGCTTTGCAGCCGGAAAACGCCATTATCGCAGACAGTAATCCTGAACTGATCAATATGTATCAGAAAGTAGCCGGTCAGGTAGAGGATGTAATTCAATGCCTTAAGCGGTACGAAAATACTTCTGAGATGTTTTATGCCGTCCGCAGTCAGGAATGGACGGCGCTTTCCAAAGCAGAAGCTGCTGCAAGAACGATCTTCTTGAATAAAACCTGTTTTAACGGTCTGTATCGTGTCAACAGGCAGGGACAGTTTAATGTCCCCTACGGCAAATATAAAAACCCCAAGATCTGTGACGAGGACGGATTGAGAGCAGCGTCTGCCGCATTGAAAAAAGCAGATATTATATGTGGAGACTACCTGTTTGTTTTAGAGCATTACGCTCAGCCGGGAGATTTTGTTTTCCTTGATCCCCCCTATTTGCCGGTTTCTGAATATGCTGACTTTAAGCGATATACCAAAGAACAGTTTTACGAAGAGGATCATGTTGAGCTGGCAAAGATGATTATGGCTTTGCATGAACGGGGATGTTATGTTATTTTGACAAACTCCAATCATCCGTTGGTGCATGAGCTATATGCTCCATTCAATATTGATGTCATTCAGACAAAGCGGCATATTTCTTGTAATGGAGGCACTCGCAGGGGAGAAGATGCCATTGTTGCCATTCCTCCGAAGCAGCGTACTTTAATTAAGGTGCTTTCGCTGCCTTTGCCGGAACAGGTGTCAGCTTATCCGCCAACTCGTTTTATGGGGTCAAAAAGTAAGCTGTTATCCGAAATATGGTCGGTTGCCTCGCAATTTAAGGTAAATACAGTTGTTGATCTTTTCTCTGGCTCCGGTATCGTTGGCTATATGTTCAAAGCACAGGGCAAAGCGGTAGTCAGTAACGATTATATGGCGATGTCTGCGACATTCACCAAGGCAATGGTGGAGAATAATTTTGTTATCCTGCCGTTAGAAGAAGCGAAAGAGTTATTGGTTACACACAAGGAGTCGGATCACTTTGTAGCGTCAACTTTCAAAGATCTTTACTATACCGATGAAGAAAATGATTTAATCGATACGCTGCGTACCAATATTGCCGAAATCAAAGATCAATACAAACGAGCTATTGCAATGACCGCATTGATTCGTGCATGTACGAAGAAGCGTCCCCGCGGTATCTTTACCTATACGGGGCAGCGATATGATGATGGGCGTAAGGATTTGCAAAAGACGCTCGTACAGCAATTCATGGAAGCTGTTGAAGCTGTGAATAAGGCTGTATTTGATAACGGTCAGATCAATCGCTCGAAACAGGGCGATGCAATGGATTTGAGGGTGGAACAAGCGGATTTGGTTTATATTGACCCTCCGTACTACTCCCCTTTGTCTGATAACGAATATGTCCGCAGATATCATTTTGTGGAAGGTCTTGCCCGTGATTGGGAGGGTGTTGAAATTCAGCAGCATACCCAGACAAAGAAATTCAAATCCTATCCGACACCGTTTGCTACTCGCAAAGGTGCATCCGATGCATTTGATCATCTGTTTAAGAAATTTACTGACAGTATTTTGATTGTTTCCTATTCTTCCAACAGCTTGCCTACACAAGATGAAATGGTAGCAATCATGGCAAAACATAAGCAGCATGTAGAGGTGATTCCTGTTGATTACAAGTACTCGTTTGGAAACCAAGGTGATGCAAAGACACACAGAAATTCCGTGCAGGAATACCTTTTTGTTGGATATTGATGGGAGGCTGCGGCTTGAGTGAACAAATTAAAATATGGCTGGTAGGAAATACCGGTCTGCGTAACCCCAACCGAATTCAGGAAGGATTTTTTGTATATGCCAATTCTCCTTTTATCGGAAATTTAAGAGATGAAAATGAAGTTGGCTTTATGAATTTCTTAAACGAAAAGGGAATCATTCAAAACGAGGAGGGAAAGGACGAATCCGGAAGTCATGCGCGCAAATGGAGACTGATGTTTGCAAAAAATGGATTTATCTATCCCCAAGTCAAGAAAAAAGACGGTCGTCAGGAGGAGCTTGGTGCTTTGGATGATATTACGCCTTTCGGCAGAGCGTTTTTGCAAGCAGATACATACCCTGCGGTGCAGGAATGTTACTTGCGGGCGATGAGTGTAGAGCAATTTGCTATGCCGGACGGTACGCAATATTTCTCTCCATTAAGATGGCTTCTGGCGATTATGCTTGAGCTTGAGAAGCGTACAGGTTCTTCCGAACTGAGCAGAATCGAATTTGCTTTGTGGGGACATACTACCAATCCCAGCTATAATTTGGATGAGGTTGTTGATAATATTCTTGACCTGAGACAGCGGAGAGCTTCCGCACCGTCTAAGCGTGCTTTTGACAAAAAGGAGATCGCCAGGAGAGGCGAAAGCTATGACAAAAAAGCTGAAAATTTCTTGGATTACAGTGATATGAATATGCGATATCTCCGTATTTCCGGTGTGCTCGGGCGCAAAGGCAGAGGTCTGGTCATCGTATCCACAAAACATATTCTGGCAGAAAAACTTGCAAAAGCCACGGCAAGTTCTGAGCCTATTATAGAGCAGTACAAGCTGCTTTGTGCTGGTGCGCCCCTGCCTACCGATAATTTGGATGTTGCCAAATCTTTGCTGGACGATTTGATAAAGCAGATGAAGGAGCGTCATATTCTGTTTGATATTTCTGATCTGCCTCTGAATACTCCGGCAGAAATCAACATTGCAAGGCAAAGACTTGAAAATATCGTTGCCCAGACGGATGAAATTCAGTATGCCAATGATCAGTGCAACCAGTGGGAAGAAATTCGAGATTATATGACGCTGCTGATCAAAGGCGGCGGCAAAATGGTCTATGACGAGGATAATGCCATTGAAGTACCCAGGGATGAAACACCTGCGTATCTTGAATGGACGCTTTGGCGTGCGGCATTGGCGATTGATCACATGGTTAATAAGCCTTATGAAGTCCGTGGCTTCAAATTAGATTCTGATTTTATGCCCGTATCGGCTGCCGGTGGCGGCAAGGGTGATTTGTATTGTGAATTTAACGACTTCACAATTTTAACTGAGGTCACTATGTCTACATCCTCCCGTCAAGAGGCAATGGAGGGTGAACCTGTCAGACGGCATGTTTCCGATGCTGTCCTGAAATATGATAAGCCTGTCTACGGTATGTTTATTGCTATTCGCATCGATACCAACACAGCAGAAACATTCAGACATGGTATTTGGTATGCAAAGAGTGATATGAAGCAGCGGTTGGATATTGTTCCGTTAACCTTGGGGCAGTTCCAGAAATACTTTGTGGCAATGTTTGAGGCGAACAAGGCAAGTCCTGAAAAACTCAGAGATTTGATCATCAAGTGCGAATCCCGCAGAGATATTTTAGAAGCCCCTGCATGGAAGCAGTATATTGATACAATTGTTTCGGAAAAAGTATCCGAAATTGCAGGAAATACTGCTATGAACGAAGATGCGGAAGAACTTTTAATCCCAGCGGGAGCTATTGTGAAACATGAAGTTTTTGGAGAAGGGCAGGTAGTTGCAATAGAAGCAAGTTTTTCTGAAAATCCTGCAAAGGTCATCGAATTACCGTATTTGAGATCTTTGCCGGATGAGGTCAGTTTCTACCATGACGGTAAAAAGTTGTTGCATGACCGTTTTGGTGAGGGAATGGTATATGCTTATGTTATTGTGTTTCCGAAGGTTATTATGAGACTGTCGTACCCGGATGCTTTTAAGGACGGATTGATGGTGCTAGAATAGAAAAATGGGTCGTATTGTAGAAATATCAGGATAACAGAAACATC
>ERZ808051.804-NODE-804-length-27785-cov-5.677602_pt1 | contig 27785 bp, 31 predicted proteins | sample MGYA00380199_ERZ808051 | MGnify/ENA primary metagenome ERZ808051 (study PRJEB31490, sample SAMN06133391) | mouse gut metagenome | isolation source: J11 | host: mice | place: China: Chengdu | collected 2015-05 ...
AAAATAAAAGTATTAATTCGCATAATTTTTATTTTACAACAGGAGCCAGATTTTACAAGTATCTGGCTCTATTTTTTATATGTAGATAAAGAAAATTTTTTATTAAAAATAGGACTGAAGCACTATATTAGTACAACAGCCCCCTCTGTATCTTTAAATCCGGCACTGCCATTCAGCATGTTTGCCAGTTCATCCGTGATACTGAAAACACTAGTTCACCCCGCTCCAAATCAGCGAGGCTTTTTGTCTTAATGCATCATATTCTTTATCCGAAAGTTCATCCAATGCGTCCAAATCCCGAACCTGCAGATAATAAATCTCCCGCCGTTCCGGTTCATGAACCCCTCCGGCAAATGCGGCGCTGTCATCATAGATCTCACCATAATTAGAAGCGCTCTCACTATGTACGAATAAATCTCCCGGAAGCATCAAATCCCACAAGGTTTTCGTATATCGGTAATAGATAACTCTTACCTTTTCCCCGTTTCGTCGGATTGTTCTTCCCTTGGACCATGAGCCTGCATTATTCATTCCACGGTACGTAAGCCATACCAGGTTCATCACATCAAGCTTTCCGGATAGGACAGACTTTGATTCCTGAAAATCCAGGCCATCGATGTTCATCAGATCAATCCATCCATATTCATCATTGACCGTAAATACGGATGGAACCGTTTCTATAAACATACGATTTGCATCAAATGGAACAGGGATGCTGTAACGCCTTACGAACAAAATACCTGCGATCAATATGACGAATACCGCCGATATACTCCTTCTTTTTCTTTTTTGTATGCCAGCTTTCAGATCCTTTACCAGATTCATGTCCTTCTTTTTTTCCACGTCATCATATCTGTCTGACGAACGCAGATATTCATAAACTGCACAGCAATTCTTGCAGTCCGCAAGATGCCTTTTGATATCCTCGCTTGTTTCTTCACTGGTCAATCCATCTATATAATTTGGCATTAATTCTTTTACAACACTGCATGTCATCTCAAACCCTCCATATCTCTTCTTTTTTAAAGGATGCCGCTCCACACCTGTATAGCATGTTTTTTTTGTGCGTCAAACTCTCCGTCTGAAAGTCTGTCCAGTTTTTCGATACCGCCTTTCGGAAGATAATAGATTTCCCGCATTTGCTTCTCATAATTCAGGCTGTTATTACTATCCGCATACATGTCTCCCTCTGAAATCATCCTTCTGGAACGGCGGCTGTCTCCAAATATCAAATTCCACAGTCTTTTTGTATAACAGTAATATGTCACCCTTACAGGTTCTCCGCTTCGATTGATGGTTCTGGTATACGTCTGCATCTCATCACATGTAATTTCTTCTGTAAGGATAAGCTGTATTCGATCCGTCACCGCAGAGTCCTCTTCCAGTACCTTCTTCGTCTGATTGAAATCTAAATCGTCTAAATTGATCCATTGTGTCAGGCCGTTCTCGGTGATCGGCGCAGCCTTGAATATTTCTGTCCTCATAACCTCCGGATCAAAAGACACCGGAATCTTATAGTTATACATAAAAAACATAAGTCCAATCATTATTACACATGTCAAAACAATTGCAGCCGCATATCCCTCCCGCATTCTCAATTTTATTTTTTTCAAAAAATGAATATTTTCATCTCCTGAAAGAACTTCCCGCGGGATAGGCGTCAGCATTTGTTCATAAACAGTACGGCAATCCGAGCAGCCCGACAAATGATTCTCTATTTCATCATTGACTTCTTCACAGGTAAGGCCATCAATATAAGTTGGCAGCAGATCCTTTACAACATAGCATTTCATTTTAATCCCTCCATTTTCTCTATCATTTTTTGCTTTGCCCTATAGAATGCAACCCTCACCCAGTTCTCACTTTTTCCAAGCACTTCTCCGATTTCACCATATGTAAATTCACCTGTCAGACGCATATGAACCACCTCGCGCATTGGTTCCGGAAGAGCATGGATTGCCTTATACAGATCCTTTTTTTCCATATGCAGCAGCACTTGTCCTTCTGGTGATTCATCACCTGGTATCTCTTCCGTAAGCTCCACAGATTTTTGCTTAGAATGTTTGCCCAGCCATTGATACCAAACATGCCTGCCAATCTGAATAAGCCACACTGACAGTTTACAGCTCCCATCATAATTGCCGCTGGTCTGCATTGCGCGGAAAAATGTTTCTTGTGTTAATTCTTCCGCCAAATCCCTGTCATGGCATAGTCCGAAAAGATATCTGTATACATCTTTTGCATACTGCATATATGCTTTTTCAATATCTTCCAAAACAGCCACCCCCCTATGCCTTTTGATCCAATTCATATGCCTTTGCCTTATATATCCAAAAAAATGAGATTTCGTTACAAAAAAAATTCGATTAGATAAAAAAAATCAATCAAAAGCATCAGTTATCAGGTAACTGATATCAAACTAAAACCTGCCGATGACAAACCAAAATGGGGGCTATCTATTTCCGACAGCCCCCGTCAAAGAATCCTGCTCTGAATCTGTTTTTCTCCCCCGCTTAAAGCTCCTTCTTCTGAAAAATACGCACCGTCAGCAGAAATGACAGGAAGAATGCGAGCAGTGCGCACACCAAGATAGCCGCCCCTGCCGTCATGATCTGAAAGGCAGTCATGTGGGGGCCGAACCAGCGGTTCATCAGTGAACTGGCTCCCATAATCACCCCAATGCCGCCAAGCAGGCTGACCCCGATGAGCATCTCGCTGCGTTCCTCTCCTCCGAGATAAAACAGCGGGAAAAAGATGGCTCCCATAAACAGGCTGAGCCCGATCCCCACAACATACACCATAAAAATGTCCGTGTCTTTGTCAAAAGGGAATCCATAAAACAGGATGGACAGTGCCGCCGCGGTTCCCGCAAGCAGCATTCCTATGCAAAGCCAGGCCATTTGACTTAGAAAATAGCTTTTCACAATATCCGTACGCCTGATCGGAGCCGTCAGCTTGTATTTACTCCACTTTGACACGCTTTCCCTGCGCAGGCTTGCCGCAGCTATGACAGAAAATCCCGTCATGCACAGCAGCATATAGCCGATAATAAAAATCTGCGCATCGTGATCTATCCCAACGACAAAAATCCCAAGCACCAGCATCATGGCCGAAAACAGCTTCGCATTGGACAGCACCGCATAAACATTATTTTTCAGAAGTCCCTTCATATCCGTTCCCCCTTTACCAAAAGCAGCATGATCTCATCCAGCGAAGCATGGTCTAAAACTGTGTCCCTGTACTTTTTTTCCGCTTCTTTGCCGTCTGACACCAGCACGTCAATCTGAAAATCCCGTTTCCGATAGGCTATGATATCCCCCCGGTCCAGTGCGTCAAACTGGCTCTCCTTACAGCGCATGACCGCGTAATGATAGGCCAGGTCATTTTTGGAAGCGGTCAGGAGCACGTTTCCCTCATGGATAAAGGTAATGTAATCCGCAATCTTCTCCAGGTCGCTCGTAATGTGGGAGGACAGCAGGATGGAATGATCCTCTTCCTGCACAAAATCCAGAAATACGTCCAGGATCTCATCCCGCATAACGGGATCCAAACCGCCGGTGGGTTCATCCAGGATCAAAAGCTTCGGGTGATGTGAAAGCGCCGCAAAAAGCGCCAGCTTCATCGTCATCCCTCTGGAATAGGTTCCGATCTTCTGTCCGGCAGGAAGGCGAAAATCCTGCAGATATTTTTGAAACATTGCAGGGTCCCACGCCTGATACAATCCGCCCATGATCTCCGACAACTGCGCCGCCGTCAGGTATCCGGGAAAATTATCTCCGTCATAGACCACACCGATCTTTTCCCTTATGGCCGTGTCCTGGTCCCCCATCTCCTGTCCAAACAGCCGGATCGTTCCGCCGTCCCTGGAGGACGTATTCAGGATGCAGCCGATGGCGGTCGTCTTTCCCGCACCGTTTTGTCCGACCAGTCCCATAACCGCGCCGTAAGGCAGAGAAAATGATACCCTGTCCAGTACAAAACCGTCTTTCGGAAATCTTTTCGATACCTGATCCAGTTCTAAAATATAGTCCATATCAATCATCCTCCTCGTAGAATAATGCCAGAAGCTCCGTCAGCTTTTCCAGGGAAATGCCGCTCATCCGGCCGATCTCTGCGGCGGCCTGTAAGTGCTCCTCCGCGATCCGCTGCTGCTCCTCCTGGTAAAATTCCTTGTTCTGTGCCGATACAAAACTTCCCCGGCCGACAGTGGTTTCGATAAATCCATCCCTCTGCAGATCCTCATATGCTTTTTGAACCGTGATCACGCTGACATGGATCGACTTCGCCAGAGCCCGCATGGAAGGGATCGCGTCCCCGGCCTGCAGCTCTCCGCTCATGATCATGGCTTTGATCTGGGATGTAATCTGTTCATAGATCGGCTTATTGGCATTATTGCTGATAATGATCTCCATGCTCCACCGCCTTTTCTTTTTTATATGTAAAGTGTACTTATTGTACAAGTACATTATATCATCCTGAATCTTTTTGTCAACCACTTGCTTCTGTATTTCATATCTGATAAAATATTTATCGAAAAACCATATTTCCGGATGCACCGTGGTTTTCCTGCCTGTCCATCCATTCATCAATAACATGCCGGCGCAATCCTGCGTCCGCTGAAAAAGTTTCTGAAAATACAAAAAAAGCTTCTGAAAATACAAATGAGGTGTATGATGCATATAACAACAATATTTATCTGGTTTATTTTATACAGTATTCTGGGATGGATCTATGAAACGATCTTCTGCAGTGTAAAGACTCTGAAATGGGACAATCGGGGCATGCTCATCGGGCCCTACTGCCCGATCTACGGCGTAGGCGCGGTACTGGACGTGCTGGTCTGCAGCGGGCTCCCCAATTACGGCGCGGTATTTCTGACCTGTATGCTCGGCTCCGCGGTCCTGGAATATACCACCTCGTATACTACGGAAAAGCTGTTTCACGCGGTATGGTGGGATTACAGCGATCTCCCTCTGAACATCAAGGGCCGGATCTGTTTGCCCTGTTCCCTGGGCTTCGGCGCGGCCGGACTGATCGTGCTGTACGGCATCCACCCTTATATGGTGCGTGTCACCGACTCCCTTTCGCTTTCCTGGCAGGAGCCTGCCGCATTACTTCTGATGGCGGTTTTCTCCGCGGACTGCGCGCTGACGGCAGACTCCCTGATCGCGCTGAACGTCAAGCTGGAGACCACCATGAAGGCCATCGACTCGCAGATTTCGGAGCGGTACGATGCATGGATTGAGAACACAAGACAGAATCTTTCCGAAGGGCTGGAAACCCTGAAAGAAAAAATTTCCCTGGAAGAATTTCGCGAACGCAGGATGATGGAGGAATTAAAGCATACGCTTTCCACCATGAACTGGAACCAGACCCGGGCGCTCCGCTCCTCCGTATCCTTCCGCCATGCGCGGTACCGCGAACTGGGAAGCAGGATGAAGCATGCGCTCTCCTTCCGCAGGAAAGAGACAGAAAGGCAGGATCTGAAATGAGATTGACAAAAAAAGAACTCTCCGAGATCAGAAAACATCTTCGTGGGCTGAATCTAACAGAGGAGGCCCAGCTTATGAAGCGTTTTATCCAGCATGGGCGCATTTCCACCTATGAACATGTACTCAGCGTAACCCGGTTCAGCTTTTATCTGAACCGCCGCCTGCACCTCGGCGCGTCGGATTCCGAACTGGTGCGGGGCGCGTTTCTCCATGACTTTTATCTGTATGACTGGCACATAAGCGATTCCCACGAGCGGCTCCACGGATTCCATCATCCGTCAGTCGCCCTGAAAAATGCCATGCGGCTGTATACGCTCTCTCCGGTGGAGCAGAATATCATCCAAAGCCACATGTGGCCCCTGACGCTGTTTTCGCTTCCGAGGTGCAGGGCCGCGGTGATCGTCTGCCTTGCAGATAAGATCTGCTCCACTTATGAGACGCTTGTACGAAGCAATCCTTTTCCTTGCTGAATTGCAGAATATCATCTTATAGATATCCAGAAAAAGATGCAGCGCAGTTAAGGATTATTTGACGTAATTACTTTTTTGTTTTATTTGCTCTGTTTCCTCAATCAACAATTCAACCTCATTTTTTTCTATTCTTTTTCGGTTCTCGTCATAAAGCTCATATTGTTCATAGGCGTGTGCCTTTGCCTGTTTTGCGGAAATATGCCCGGCTCCAGATAACACTTCCCGTCCTGTCATATTCAGGAAATTATTGAGGTAAGTTTCCCAGTCTTTCATATACATGGGGTTATGCCTTCGTGCCTGGTCTTCCGCAAAGTCCAGGTACATCGTTACCACCCTGTTTAATTCCTGCATTTCATCCTCATTTAGATAGTTCTTGGCGATATCCACATCTTTTTTGCGGACTTTTGCGCCCTCAAAAGCAATCAGCCCCATATTGTCTTTCATGGCGTCTGCCCTCTGCATAATGACTTCTGCTGCGGTATGCCCATGCACTCCGTAATGTATTTTATTCTGGACAGTTTTAAAGAATAATTCTGCGTCTTTATCATTGCTGGAATAATCAACGGATGTTTTGTATATGTCACAGATTTTCTGGTAGAAACGCTTTTCCGACGCCCTAATTTCGCGGATGCGCTCTAACAATTCATCAAAATAATCTTCACCAAAGGGTTTTGGGTTTTTCAGGCGTTCGTCATTCATGGAAAACCCCTTACGGGAATATTCTTCTAAGATGGCAGAAGCCCAGTTCCGAAAATGCATCCCCACATTGGAACGGACACGGTAACCGATGGCAAGAATCATTTTAAAATTATAATGCTTTTTCTTCCGTTTAACCTGCCTTTTTCCCTCTGTTTGAACTTGTAAGAAATCCTTACAAGTTGAAGGTTCATCCAGTTCACCATCAGCATAAATATTGCGGATATGCATGGTGATGTTTTGGGGAGTCGTGTTATAGAGTCTGGCAATGGCTGACTGATTCATCCAGATGTCGCCATTCTGGAAAAACACGTCAATTTTGGTATCGCCTTTTTCCGTCTGGTAGATAAGGATATTTCCCAATCTGGTCTTTTCAAAAAAGTTCATTCTTATACCTTCTTCGTACAAGTCACCGCCATGGCTCCTGCCCCGATATGGCAGGCAATGCTCAGGGAAAGCGGGTTTTCCATGATCTCATACTCCGGGAAATGGCTGTGGATCTCTTCCTTCCACTCTGCCGCCTCTTCCTTCCCGCAGGTATACGCCATTCCCAAAATCAATTGAGACTCCTTCCCCGCAAACCGTTCCTTGATATCCTTCTCAATTGCCTGCAGCATGGTTCGCTTTGCCGCCTTCCAGCCCCGCACCTTTGCAAAGGCATCCAGCTTTTCTCCCTGGATCTGCAGCACCGGCTTTAAGTTCAGCACGGTTCCCAGAGCCGCGGCCGCGGGGGTGATCCTGCCGCCTTTTTTCAGATATTTCAACGTATCCACGGTGATGTAGATGGTGGATTCAAATTTTTCTCTTTCTAAGATTTCCCGGATCTCCGCCGCCGACTTTCCTGCGTCGCGCAGCTCCATGGCGTCTATGACGGACCGCTCCTGGGTCACGGAAATCCTCTGGTTATTCACCACCTGCACCCGCCCGTTGTAGTCCTCTGCCAGTGAAACGGCGGTCTCGCAGGAACTGCTCAGGCCGCTGGACATAGGGATATGCACCAGCTCGTCGTACTCTTCCAGAGCCCTGTCCCACAGATCCATGACATCCCCCGGCGACGGCTGGGATGTGGAAATATCCGCATCCTCCCCAAGCCGTTTGTAAAATTCCTCCTGGGTCAGGGTAATGTCTTCCAGAAAGAGTTCCCCATTGATATAGAACGGCATCGGGAGGACATAGATCCCCATCTCCTTTCCCTTTGCCTGTGTAATCCCGCTGTTGCTGTCTGTTATAATCGCTATCCTGCTCATTTTATCATCTCTTGCTCCTTTGATATTCCTGCAGTCCCAAAAATGTTCCGCCGGCCTATTTTCCGAACTGTTCCCGGCGACTGCATCAATTCTTAAAACTATGGATCGGCGCCGGAATCCGTCCTTTCCGGCTGATGAATGTGTCGCATCCAAATTCATTCACCGGAATAATGGGCGCATAGCCCAGAAGCCCTCCAAATTCCGCCGTCTCGCCCACATCTTTTCCGATCACCGGGATCAGCCTTACCGCCGTGGTCTTCTGGTTCACCATGCCGATGGCCATTTCGTCCGCAATGATCCCGGCAATGGTGCTGGCCTTCGTCTTGCCCGGAATGGCGATCATATCCAGGCCTACAGAACAGACGCAGGTCATGGCTTCCAGCTTCTCCAGCGTCAGGGAACCGACGTTCACAGCATCAATCATTCCCTGATCCTCGCTCACCGGGATAAATGCGCCGCTTAAGCCCCCCACATAGGAGGAGGCCATCACACCGCCCTTTTTCACCTGGTCATTGAGCATAGCCAGGGCTGCCGTGGTCCCCGGCGCGCCGACCCTCTCCAGGCCGATCTCTTCCAGGATCTCCGCCACGCTGTCCCCAATGGCCGGAGTGGGCGCCAGGGACAGATCCACGATTCCGAAGGGAATCCCCATCCGCTTCGATGCCTCTCCTGCCACAAGCTGGCCTACCCGGGTCACCTTGAAGGCGGTCTTCTTGATGGTCTCGCAGAGTTCCTCGAATCCCTTGCCCCGAACCTTTTCCAATGCCTTCTTCACGACGCCCGGCCCGCTGACTCCCACGTTGATGACCGCATCCGCCTCCGTCACGCCCAGAAACGCCCCTGCCATAAACGGATTGTCGTCCGGCGCGTTGCAGAATACCACCAGCTTTGCACAGCCCAGGGAATCCCGGTCCTTGGTGGCCTCGGCTGTGGCCTTTACGATCTCCCCGCAGAGTCGGACCGCATCCATATTGATCCCGGTCCTGGTGGAGCCTACATTGACGGAGCTGCAGATCCGCTCCGTCTCCGCCAGCGCCTGGGGGATCGACCGGATCAGGTATTCCTCGCTTTTCGTCATTCCCTTGGACACCAGTGCGGAATATCCGCCGATAAAGTTTACGCCTACGGTCTGCGCCGCCCGGTCCAGCGTCCGGGCGATGGTCACAAAATCCTCCGGGCATCTGCACGCCGCAGACCCCACCAGGGAAACGGGCGTAATGGAGATCCGCTTGTTGACGATCGGAATGCCGAACTCCTTTTCAATGTCCCGGCCTGTGCTGACCAGATCCTTCGCCACCCTGGTGATCTTCTCATAGATCTTTTCATTCAGCGCTTCCAGATCCGAGTCGATGCAGTCCAGCAGGCTGATCCCCAGCGTGATCGTACGCACGTCCAGGTTCTCATGCTCGATCATTTCATTTGTCTCTGAAACTTCATACATATTAATCATATCTGTTTTCCTCACCTTTTGCGGCTGATTCTGTCTGTCGCAGCATTCTTTGTTACAGCCTGTGCATTTTCTCAAAAATTTCTTCTCTCTGGCAGCGGATATTGACCCCGATCTCCTTGCCCAGCTTTTCCAGATCATCACAGATCTTTGTAAACTGGGTATCCTTCTCCGTCACATCCACAATCATCATCATATTAAAGTATCCCTGCACGATGGTCTGGGAAATGTCCAGAATGTTGATCCCATTTTCCGCAAGGTAGGTACATACCTTTGCGATGATCCCCACGGTATCCTTCCCCAGCACGGTTACGATGCATTTCTTCATGTCCTGTTCCTCCTGTAATATGTAACCAATTTGCGCAGCAAATTGATTGCCTTCTGAATGCAGCCACTTGCGCAGCAAGTGATTGTTTGCCGGCCATCCGGCCCTTTCAAAAAGAGTATATCTCCGATACCTCGTCCCGTTTCGCAACAGTCATATCCAGATCTTCCCCTTTATAAGCGTTATCGCCCAGCGTCACTTCCAGCTTCACGGTTTCATACGCCAGCTTCACATAATTATTTTCCTTGCTCAGATGCCCCAGGACGATGTGCTTCAAATTATCATGTAGTATATCACAAAGAAGCCGTCCTGACAATTCATTTGACAAATGTCCTTTCTCCCCCAGAATCCGCTGCTTCAGATAATAAGGGTAGGCCCCTACCTCCAGCATATGTATGTCATGGTTTGCCTCTAAGAGCACCGCGTCCAGATTTTTCAGCTTGCCCACCACGTAATCCGTATACATCCCCAGATCCGTGGCCACGGCCGCCGCTTTTCCTGCGCACTCCATCCGGTAGCCGGTAGGCTCGTTGGCGTCATGGGAAATGGCGAAGGGGTCGATGGTGATATCCCCAAGGGAAAATTTCTCGTCGATCCGGATGGGATGGAAAAGCCCCTCCGGCATCTTTCCTAGGCTGGAATAGCCTTTAATCCCCTCAATGGTTCCCGGCGACGCATAGATGGGAATCCCGTATTTCCTGCTGAACACGCCCAGACCCTGGATATGGTCCGAATGCTCGTGGGTCACCAGAATCCCCGTCAGTTCCTCCCCTTTGATGTCCAGTTCCTTCAGACCCGCTTCGATGCGCTTTCTGCTGATCCCCGTATCCACCAGAAGATGGGTATGGTCGCTGCCGACGTAAATGCAGTTCCCGCTGCTCCCGCTGGCAATGCTGCACAATCTCATAATAATTCTCCTATCTGTTTCTTTGTATTTTCAAATGCACCGCTGTTGTCAATGACCGCCGTGCAGATTTTTCGAAATGCCGCTTCCGAAGGCTGGGACCGGATCATCCCCCGGGTCCGCTCCTCTGTATATCCCCGGGAGCGCGCCAGGCGCAGGCAGCGAACCGATTCCTCCGCGTAGACATACCACATTTCCCCGCAGAGATCGCCGTAATCCACATCGGGAAACAGCGCCGACTCCAGCACATACAGTTCCTCGCCTTCCCTCTCTTTTTGGGAAATGTCCTGCTCCACCCACCGCCGCACTTCCGGGTGGACGATGGAATTTAGAAGGGCCAGTTTTTGGGGGCTGGAAAACACGGTTTCAGCCAGCTTCCCCCTGTCCAGCTCTCCGTCCGCCCCCAGGATGTCCCGGCCGAATGCCTCCACGATCCGTTCATAGCAGGGCTGTCCCTTTTGCTGGAGACGCCTTGCCGCGTCGTCCAGCGGAGAGACCACCGCCCCGTACGCTTCCTGCAGAAATTGGAGGACTTCACTTTTCCCGGAACCGACCCCTCCGGTAATTCCAAGTATTTTCATCATTTTCCGCCTGCCTTACTTCGCCTCATACCAGTTCTTTCCGGTATGCATATCCACGATCAGCGGCACCTGCAGATCTGCCGCCTGCTCCATCTGCTCCTGCAGGATTGCTTTTACCTGCTCCAGTTCTTCCTCATATGCCTCGATGAGCAGTTCGTCATGCACCTGCAGAATCAATTTTGACTTCAAGCCTTTTTCCTTCAATTCCCGGGCTACCCCGATCATCGCAATCTTGATCACGTCCGCCGCCGTCCCCTGGATGGGCGCGTTCATAGCCACCCGCTCCCCGAAACTGCGCTGCATGAAGTTGCTGGATTTCAGCTCCGGCACCGGCCTGCGCCGCCCAAACAATGTCACCACATAGCCGTTTTTCTTGGCATGGGCCACCTGCTTGTCCAGAAACTGCTTGACTCCCGGATAGGTATCAAAGTAATTCTCGATATACTGGGCCGCTTCTTTTCTCGTAATGCTCAGATCCTGGCTCAGCCCGAAGGAACTGATCCCGTACACGATCCCGAAATTCACCGCCTTGGCATTGCGCCGCTGCAGGTCCGTCACTTCCTCAAAGGGCACGTGGAATACCTGGGACGCCGTGGTTCTGTGGATGTCCTGGGCCTCCCGGTATGCCTGGATGAGCTGGGCGTCCCCAGAGCAGTGGGCCAAAATCCGCAGCTCGATCTGGGAATAATCCGCGTCCACGAACACACAGCCCTCCTTCGGAACAAAGACCTTCCGGATCAGCCGTCCCAATTCCATCCGAATGGGAATGTTCTGGAGGTTCGGATCCGTGCTGCTGAGACGCCCGGTCGCCGTGATGGTCTGGTGGAATTTTCCGTGAATCCTTCCGTCCGATCCGATAAAATTGGCCAGCCCGTCCGCATAAGTGGACTTCAGCTTCGCAAGCTGGCGGTACTCCAGAATCTTCGCCACCACCGGGTAATCCGGCGCCAGCTTTTCCAGTACATCCGCCGCCGTGGAAAATCCGGTCTTTGTCTTTTTGCCGCCTGTAAGCCCCATATGCTGAAACAATACCACTCCGAGCTGCTTGGGCGAATTGATGTTAAAGGTCTCCCCCGCCAGCTCATAGATTTCCTTTTCCAGTTCCAGTATCCTTGCGCCCAACTGGTCTCCGTATACTTTCAGCGCCTCCCCTTCGATCTTCACCCCTGCCAGCTCCATCTCATAGAGGGTAAACAAAAGGGGCATCTCAATCTCCGTAAACAGGTCATACATGCCCGCCGCTTTTAACTTCTCTGTCAAAGGCTCCGCCGCCTTGTAAGCCGTATAAGCTTCGTAGCAGGCACGCATGGAGGCGTCTGCCTTTTCGTTGATGAGCAGGTGAAGCTGCTCTCTGGCCACGTCCTCGTAGCCGTAATCATTTTTCAGCGGATTCAGCAGATACGCCGCCACCGTGGCGTCAAAGCAATGCTCCCTGCGGGTGATGGGCAGCTCCGGCAGATATTTTTTCAGGTCAAACATCACGAAACGCTCCACTGCGTCCGCCACTTCGCACAGCTTTCCGAACAGGTATCCCATATCCATGTCCATATCGCAGGGTATGGAATAGATCTGCTCCTCCCCATAGCAGACGGCGATCCTGCCGTATCCCGACGCATGGGCAAACAGAGGCAGCACATTTCCCCCGTCCTCGGAAACCGCGATCCCCACCGCAGCCGACTTCTTTGCCTCCTCAAAAATTCGTTCCAGCAGGCCGGTATCCGTCACTTCCTGAAAATGATCCTCCACCGCATTGGTATCGGCATCCACATCAAACCGGCTGAGCAGATTTTTGAACTGCAGCCGCTGGAAATAGTCGTGGGCCTCCTTTGTGTAAGGATTACCGAACCTGGCCTGCTCCAGGTCAAAACCGATCTCTGCCCGGGTATCGATGGTGGCCAGCGTCTTGCTCATACACGCCTGATCCCAGTACTCCTGCAGGTTCTTGCTGGCCCTGGGTGGCTTGATCTCCGCCGCATGGGCATAGGCATTTTCAATGGAGCCGTATTCCTGGATGATCTTAGTGGCGGTCTTTTCCCCCACTCCCGGCACCCCCGGGATATTATCCGAAGCATCTCCCATGAGCGCCTTCACGTCAATAAATTCCGTGGGAGTTACCCCGTAAGCTTCCTTCACATCCGCGGCATAGTAATCCGTCACCTCGGTTCTGCCCTGCTTTGTCCTGGGAATCCGGATCTTCACATGCTCCGTGGCAAGCTGCAGCGTATCCCGGTCCCCGGAAATAATTGACACCTCCATCCCCTTTTCCTCGCAGGTCCGGGAAATGGTCCCCAGCAGGTCGTCCGCCTCCAGCCCGGCCTGCTCCACGATCTCGATCTGCATAGCCTCCAGCACTTCCTTGATCACCGGAACCTGCTGCCGCAGTTCTTCCGCCATGGGCTTTCTCGTCCCTTTGTAGTCCGCGTACATCTCATGCCGAAAGGTTGGCGCGTGGACGTCAAAGGTGACCGTCAGATATTCCGGTTTTTCCTCGTCCAGGATCTTGAACAGGATATTCAAAAACCCGAAGATGGCGTTGGTGTGCAGCCCTTCCGAGTTGGTCAGATCCGGCACCCCGTAAAATGCCCGGTTCAAAATACTGTGTCCGTCAATCAAAACAATTTTTTCGTTCATAGGAGCTTCTCCTTCTATATAAATTTCACATCTTTTTCCAAATCATACAAGATAGTATACACTAAAAGAAATCTTTTTAAAAGGAGTTTTTTTCCCTCCCATTCCGTCTGCGGATATGTTATAGTAGGAAATGGCTGAAAGTGTAAAAAGTGAAAAGGAGAATCGGATATTATGAATCAGCAGAATACTGCACATTTGGACGGCATTATATTTGACGTGGACGGAACACTGTGGGATTCCACGGAGCAGGCCGCTCAGGTCTGGACCCGGGCCGTGCGGGAGCATACGGATCTGGATACCCGGGTGAGCGCAGACCGCCTGCGGGGCCTCTTCGGGAAGACCATGACGGAAATCTCCGGTGCGTTATTTCCCACCTTGTCAGAGGCCGAACAGGCGAAAGTCATGGAAGCCTGCTATGCTTACGAAAATGCATATCTGGAAGAACATCCCGGCGTACTCTATGAGGGCGTTGCGGAGACATTCCGCACATTGGCGGAGAGAACCAACCTCTACATTGTCAGCAACTGCCAGTGCGGGTATATTGAGCTGTTCCTGCGTGCCGCCGGACTGGAGGACTGTGTAAAGGACCATCTTTGCTATGGGGAAACGCTGGTCTCCAAAGGCCGGACCATCCGCCTGCTGATGGAAAGAAACCACCTGGAGCATGTGGTCTATGTGGGGGATACCCAGGGCGACGCAGATGCCTGTAGGGAAGCGGAAATCCCCTTCATCCTTGCGGAATACGGATTCGGCGACGTGCCCGATGCCAGGCAGCGAATTCAAAAGATTTCTGAATTGTGTGAGCTGCTGAGTGAAAAGAAAGGAAATGCTCATGAAAAATGAAGTGCTGAAACAATTAGCAAACCGAAAATCAGTAAGGGTTTTTGAAGACCGGGAGATTTCCCGGGAGGACAAAGCCGCCATCATCACAGCCGCCGCCATGGCTCCCACTGCAGGCAACCAGCAGCTCTACACCATCCTGGATGTGACCGATCAGGAATTAAAGGATCATCTGGCCGACCTCTGCGACCACCAGCCCTTTATAGCAAAAGCCAACCTGGTGCTGGCCTTTTGCGCGGACTGTAAAAAATGGTACGACGCCTTCGCTGCTGCCGGATGCAGCCCCCGCAGGCCGGACGCCGGGGATCTTCTGCTGGCAGTCGATGACTCGCTGATCGCCGCGCAGAACGCGGTCATCGCGGCCGAAAGCCTTGGGATCGGCTCCTGCTACATCGGCGATGTTATGGAAAACTGCGAACAGATGCGTGACTTACTGCAGCTTCCCAGGTATGTATTCCCTGCTGCCCTTCTGGTCTTCGGCTATCCCACCGAACAGCAGAAGTTCCGGAAAAAACCGCAGCGGATCAATGAAGCATATCTCGTCCATGAAAATACTTACCATACGATGTCTGACCAGGAGCTCTCTGATATGCTCTCCTTCCACGCCGGGGAGAAGGATTATGATGCTTGGATACAGGCATTTTGCAATCGGAAGTATCATTCTGATTTTTCAAGGGAAATGAGCCGGTCTGTAGGGGTATATCTCCGGGATTTTCTTGACGGTGCGGAAGAATCGCGCGATGAATAGTACCAGCGCCCCCCTGTTGTTTCAGACTTGCAGGTCAAAAACTTTGATTTTGCATGAAGTTTTCGGCCTGCAAGTCTGAAGCTTTGATTTTGTACGGTATTTTCGATCTGAAAGCCAGAAATGATTCCATGACGTTTTATGCCCGAATATCCAGCCCTCCCGCCGTGCCGGATTTCCCGGATACCATGGACGTGATGCTCTCGTCTGCAAAAATCTCATCCAAAACACCCTCGGGAATCTGATTTCCATATGTCCAGCCGGGCACCCTCTCTTTTACAGCTCCTGCGACCTTTCTTGAAACGCTTATTTCGAACTGTCCCAAAGTCCATGCCGCAGCCGCACGGTCGCTTTTCTTTAACGTTTTATAATATGCATTCTTTGCCTGCGCCATCTCTTCCCATTCGGCTTCATTGTCGCCGGACATGCCGTTATATTTGTAAAACGCATCTTTCACGCTGTCAAAAACACGCTGCTTCATTTCATCCGACACCTGGATGATCTTTCTTGCGTTTGGGTTGTTTGTGACGCACATTCCTTCAACACCATACGAATTTTTGTAATGTCCCGTAAGCAAATCCTCCAGCGTATTCCTGCCGCCGGCATTGGATCTTCTGGATCCCCCGCCGAAAAGCGGCATGTTCGCATGGATTCCGCGTCCGTGCATTCCTGAAAAAAGCCGCATGATTCCCTGATAGTGATTCCCTATATACATGATCAATCCCTCCTGTATCTATTCAAATCCAACCGGGTTCCAAACTCCATCCTCATCTCTCCTCTCATTTTTCATCATCACAGACAGGATAAACACCCTGCCGTTCACCTTAAAATCCATTGTCCCCTGGTACTTCCTTGCCGTACTTTTGATATTGGAAAGCCCGATCCCATGGGACTCCCTGTCCTCCTTGACGGTTTCCGGGAACTCATCCTGCCCTTTCTTTACCAGCCGTCCGTCGAAACTGTTCTCTATCTTTAAGATCAGAAGATTTCCTTTCTGCAAAGAACCCAGCCGGATAAAAGTGTCCGCCCCCGGTTCTTCCGCTTTAAGCCTTCTGCACGCCTCAATGGCGTTGTCCAAAGCATTTCCCAGGATAATGCCCACATCATAGCTCTGGATCTTAAGCCCCGGCGGGAACAGCAGCCCGTCCGTCTCCAGTTTCAGATCCGGAACTTCCCGCAGGGCTTCATAATATTTCATGTTCAGCAGGGTATCCACAATCCCATTCCCTGTCCGAAAACGGATCTCCAGCTTTTCAAATGTCCGGTTCAGTTCCGCCAGATAGTCTTTCAGTTCCTCATGCTCTTTTACACCGCCCTCTGCCAAAAGCCGCTCCATCACTAAGACGGTGTTTTTCATATCGTGCTTCATATTCCGGATGCCGGAATAGACACGCTCCATCTCTTCCATGTGCTCCTGCAGGCCCGCCACCTGTTTTTCCAGAATGATTCTGCTGCTCCTCTCCCGGTTCAGATAGATCATATCCTGAAACAGCTTCACCCCATACAGAATGGAGAGCAGTGACAAAAGCAGGATGGCGGGGATGACCGCCACCAATATCGGATATCTGTCATACAAAATTTGGGGGGCGCCGTCCTCCATTGCGACTATGATGATGCGCAGCAGCAGACAGAGCATCAGCCCCACAGCAGACGGAGTAAGGAGAAATAAAAGTTCTGTCCTGCGGATACCGTATTCTTTTTCACGGAAATCCCTCACAATCTTTCTCAGAAGCAGATACAAAGCCAGCGACATCATCAGGTATTGCAGAATCCATCCGCCGATCAGCCCGGCATTTACCGCGGCGGCAAAAGACCTTTTTGAAACAAATATGCCTTTCCCCGCGCACCAGTTCCAGAAGTCCAGCATCCCGTCCCCAAGCTCTCCGATCCAAATAACCGCCATATAACGGCTGATATCCGAAACTGCCTGAAACGTTACCACAAGAAACGCCGTGATCAGGCAAAAGGCTTTATAAAAGCAAAAGGCAATAACCGTCAAAAAGCACAATGCCGCCGCCAGTCTCCAGGCTGCTGCCCTGTACTCCCATCTCTCCGGCTCTCCCACCCGGGACAATGCCAGTTTCAGCACCACATACGAAGCCGCAGCCGCCAGTCCATTCCACCGTTTGTCCCTGATCCTGCCCTTTAGAAAGCTTCCGTAAAAATACTGCAGGCAGCATCCCTGGGAGGTGTAAAGCAGTACCGGAAAAAGAATGCTTATGGCTTCAGACACTGGACACACCTCCGCTCTGCAGGTGCCACATATACGTCTTTACGAACTCCCCGTATTTTTTCTTTGCCAGATACACTTTGTTGCCTCCGGTGAGGCTGATGCTGTCACTGGCGTATTCCGTGATATAATCCATATTCACGATATATGCCCGGTGGCAGCGGTAAAAGCTCTTCCCGAGCTGCCCTTCCAGTCCTTCCATGGTTCCGTAGATCTCGATATTCTCTTTTTCCCCGGCCGTATGAATCTCCACCTTCTTGCCCCGGCTCTCGATATACAATATGTCCGCCTGATCCAGCGTCAGATTTCTCGTTTTTATGAATAATCCGTGCTTTTCCTGCTTTCTTGCCGCTTCTCTGACCGCACGTTCCAGCACCTCCGCAAATTTCGTCTCATCCACAGGCTTCAAAAGGTACTGGAAGGCGTACAGGTCTAAAGCTTCAAACACATATTCTTTCATTGCGGTGACAAAGATCAGCACCGTTTCCTCCTGGCTCTTCCGGAGTTTTCTCGCCGTTTCAATGCCGTCCATCCCTTCCATCTGTATATCCAGGAACACCAGGTCGAACCGCTTCCCGGATGCCAGCAGATCCGCCCCCGCAGCATAAGTCTCTATGCGGCTTTCTGGCTTCTGCCCCTGGATCAGCCTGCATAGATATTCCCGGAACACTTTTTCATCCTCCACAACTGCTATATCCAACATTCCTCACCTCAGATCCCAATCCGGATAAACCGGAACCAATGGATTCTATTTTGTACAAGATCCTGCTTTGAAATCCCGAAAAGGGAGTCACATGTTATATCGGCAGAAATCTGCCATTTTTCAGTCCTATGGAATGAAATGACCACTTTTCGGGAACGAAAGGAAATATGTTCCTGAAAAGTGGTCTGTCCATCTATAACACTCTGTTTTGAATTGTGGTCGTTTTATCTGTTCTTCGTAGTCTCCCGGATGATCAGTTCCAGCTCAAATGCATTTCCCGTATTTTTGCATTCCCGGTTTTCCATCTGTGCCACCAGCAGCTCCACAGCCTTAACGCTCATTGCCTCGATAGGTACGTTTAAGGTCGTCAGCCTGGGATTACAGTATTCCGCCTGTTCAATATAATCAAAGGATGCCAGCATGATATCATCCGGCACCTGAATCCCGTGGTTGCGCAGACAGTTCAATACGCCGATGGACATGACATCTGTATCCACTGACCCTGAGCCAATCGCCGCAGTCAGTACAGCGATTCTTTTCTAAGGATTCCTTAATATGCAGCAGATCCTCTTTGGCTTTTTGTCCACGATAACAAGTTGCAAATTCAGCCGTTTATCTTTCTGCTAACATGACCTTACACCGCTTTTTATAACATGCAATTCCGTATTTTAAGATATGCTCTACCCCGTCGTCCTCCAGGTCATCTTCATATCTGGTATACGCGATCTGTTTTAATGCTTCCTTGCACGCCGCATCCAAATCTCCGTCATGCGCATATTTTACTTCTATGATAATTCCCATATCTCCGGTATCCGGTTCCGCGAGGATATCCGCATAGCCTTCGCCCATTTCCTGGTTAGACGAAATGCCCCATCGGTCTTTCACTCCCAGGATTCCAACTAAAACACCATGATAAAAGTTCTCTTTCATATCTTTTTTTATAAACGTATCCCGGATACTGATTGACCTTCTTAGATATTCAGTAAAAACTTTTTCTACAACCTCTGCATCTCCCTTCTGCAGGGCATTACAGAAGCGGTTCAGCGTATCCCCATCCTTCCGGACATTCTCTTTAAAGAATTCCATAATCTGTGTCACATAAATATCCCGGATCTCCAGATTTGGAATCGCCAGTTTCATCTGCCTTCCCTCTGCTTTTCCCCGCTGGGTCAGATAACCGGTGGTGAAAAGCAGACTCCAGATATTATCAATCGTCTGATAAATCTCCGGATACGTAAGTTCCTGATGGATTTCTTTTATAATGATTTCCCCTGCTACCAGACGTTCAATCTCCCGTTTTGTCGTAGCATTTGCCGATTCCTGGATAAACCGCTTCACTGCATCGTTACTGCTGGTGTTGATCCAGTAGTTTTCCGGCTGAACATTCGATTCGCTTCTGATTCTGTCACAATGATTCAGCACATCCCACGGACAATACACTTCCGCATTTCCAAACTGGTAGCCATCGTACCATCTTTTTACCTCATCATAATGATCCGCTGCATCATAATACTCAAGAAGGCCCCTCACTTCTTTATCTGTAAAACCAAAATATTCATCAAAACGCTCATCTGCAATCGTCAATACTTTCAGATTATTAAGCCCGGTAAAGATACTCTCCTTAGAAATCCGAAGACATCCTGTCAGAACCGCTAATTTCAAACTGTTGTTTGTTTTGAGTGCCTCTCCAAGTAGATTACGAATCAATGAAATCATCTGGTCATAATATCCATTCGCATGAGCCTTTGCCAAAGGGACGTCATATTCATCAATTAGCAGAATGACCTTTGCGCCATGATGCTTCTCCAACAATTCCGATAGGACTCTCAGGCTATTACAAAATACCGCTTCCGACATATTATCATCCAGAAGTTTACAGTATTCCGCTTTGTCCTGTTCACTTAAGGCATCACTCTCCAAAAGGTATTGTACTTTTGCGGGAACTCTCTTCATAATCTGAACTGCCATTTCAAATGCCATTTCATAGTTCCATGCGTCAATCCCTTTCAAGGAAATCGAAAGAACTGGATACTTCCCCATATATTCTTCACAAAGCGAAGCCTCTTTTGAAATTTCCAGCCCATCAAAGATACTCTTATCCCCATTCAATGAGAAAAAGTGTTCCAGCATACTCATATTCAACGATTTTCCGAATCTTCTCGGGCGGGTAAAAAGATTTACCGCCCCCCAATTATGAAGTAAGTCAGCAATAAGTCCCGTTTTATCCACATAGTAAAAATCTTCTTTCATCATATCTTCAAAATTTTCAATTCCTATCGGGAGTTTCTTCTTTCGCACATCCATTTCTTTCCACACTCCTTCCATCATTCATTAGCCGCTTTCCTTCTGCCTATTCGTTCGAATGCATTGTATAACAGCCTTTTTCTATATCCAAGATGAATAATCATCACCACTACGCAATCTATTATACTATGATTCTCGCCCAAACACAATTATGGTGTTAGTTATAAAATGGGTTCTAAAATGGGTCGATGGACATACTATTTCCGGTTGTTTGTGATCTCTTTGCGGGAAAGTGAAAAATCATCCCGTTCTTTCTGCAGCTTTTTTATTGTATTACTTTAATCAAGAGTATATTGTCTACGGTAGGCATGACTATCACGATAGGTATCTGTATCCTTCCGTTTAAGTTCTTGAATTACTCGGTCGAGTTCTACCTGTATATCTTTTTTCTGTTCTTCTGCTGCCGAATTCAATTTCTGTTCTAATTGTTGTTGCTGTTGTTTCAATTGTTTTATCTCTCTCTCAACAGCAGACAGATCTAAGGTCGTCACCACAACGATGGGCTTTTCACCATTCCCTTCACTATTTTTATTATCTTCTTCGCTTTTATCAACATCCTCTATATTATCAAATACATTAGAATCTTCATCTTCGGGATGATTAAATCTGATCTGCGGTCTCCCGCTTTCATTTTTTTCAATTCATAAATTCCGGCTGAACCTTCATTATCTTGATATTCTATTATGTCGTATCGCTTCTGCATTTGCGACAAACCAGCAGCTTTTTCCTGCTGCGTTGTATTTTCTACCACGTCTTTTTTCTGAAAAACTTGCTTATATAAAACGTTATTTATTAATGGATTTTCTGTAATATTTCTGGTCATATTCATCACTCCTGATTTTTCAATAAGAATCACAGTGAAATGCAGCTAAAAAGTTTCCACTTTGATTTATCGAATAGGAGTCAATCGGTTTCAATGATAAATTCATCCTCACACTCTCCCCCTTCCCTAAACTATTTTTGAAATCCAACCACCCCATCATATACTGCTCATAGATGCTTCCGCTTTGATGCTAAGAACCTGTTTTTCGATCTGATGAATTTCCGAAAAAGTCATTCCAATAAGATCCGCTGTTCTTATATCTGTAAATCCAGATTCGCGCCAACCTGCGGCTGATCTTTTATGGTGGTTTTGCCCGCATCCTCTTCCTTGGTTGCTTCGATGATTGTTTTCATATCTGCGTCATTCAGATAAATCGTGCCGTCTTGGGAAGCAGACATTTTTTCTTCTAAGAGCTGCTCTGCTTTGTTATAGGCTGATCCATCCCCTTCCTTTTCCGCTTTCTTTTCTTCTAATGTTTCCGCTAATTTTTCCTTCCTTTCTGTTGCCTTTTCTTTTGTCTTTTCAAACAGTTTCTCAGAAATTTTCTTCCTTTCTTCCCGCATCTTAGCACTCATTTTTAACATACCATCGTTTCTGGTTTGCATTCTGCAATGATATTTTCCGTTCTCATCAATATAACTGTGCTGATACACTATAGTCCAGCCAGTGGCTTTCGCCATGCCTTCTGCCAATCTAGACATAGACTCAACGCCTTTTATCATGTCTTTCATATCCTTCTCTTTTTCGGGATCATTCTGCATTTTTTTCAAAAGTTGGGGATTGACGGTCAGTGACTTGCCACTTTTGGCTGATGAGCAGACATTTCCAACCTTAAAATCTACGCTTGGAACAAGTTTGGCCAGTTCATTCGCATACTCTGCTGTCTTCTTGGATTTACTGTTTTCTGCCGTCTCCTGTGTTTTTTCTGTTTCCTTCTTTTTCGTGCTGCCTGCAGCAGAGTTTCCCGCCATACCCTGCGCTACATAACTTCTGTAATTGTTTGTAATCTCCATTGCCATAATTTTTTCCTCCTTGATAATAAATTTATTTGAAATCCGTTTCAACTGTACAGTTGGCCTATAATATTTCAAGCAGCTCATAATACCAGTAATTCCTTATACTTTCATAGGGAATCTGTATTATCCTGTCTTTTGAACTGCTTTCATAAATACAGGATTCCGCTATGCCAGCCAAACCCGGAAGTTTATAAAATCCGCCGAAGACAATCCAAATTTCTCCTTCTGCATTGTTTTCTTCTAAAAAATCCTCAAAGGCCTGCCTTTCAACATAAACGTATCTGTCATCATATGAAATCATCTGGCTTAATTCCTCGGTATCATAAGAAATAACTTGAGGTTCCCCGTCATAATTTCCAACTAGAATGTCCCTGCTTTCATTGCAGCGGGCATAGGAATGTGTATGTACCACCAACAGCATGGCCGCAATCATCAGAAAAGCTGTGGCTACCATGCCTACGCACAGTTTTTTCCGGTATGGACGGAAACCGGCAATTTCGCACATCCTCCTTTTCATGTCCGCGAATTCCCTTTCCCCCGCATAGGTAACGGTGGGCGGTGCAGTCTCCGATTCGGAACTCAGCAGTTTCAGGGTTTTCAGCAATACCATCCCATATTCATGAGCCGTCCTTCTGCTGCTTTGTATGCACACCCTGTCGCAGATGTCCTCCATATCTGCACGGAAATATTTCTGGAAAACTGTCAGTAATGGGTTGATCCACAGGAGGCATCTGAGCATATCCCATGCAAAGCCAAACCATAAATGCCCTAACCGGATATGCGTCTGCTCATGCTGTATAACAGACTTAAGCTCATCTTTGCTGTAACTGTCCGCCATCACTTTCGGCAGGACGATTTTCGGCTTTAACAGCCCGACGGTAAATGGCGTGATATTCATGTCTGTAACATAGATACGGACATTTTCAAACATAACTTTTTCCATTCCGGAAACAGTTCTTTGAAGACGTATCCGTTTTCCAAATATACAGATGGCAGTCACCAGAATGCCTGCTATATAAATGCGGTCACCCCACAGCCATGAAGCCGTTACTGCCGTAATCCTCCATGTTGCTTTTAGTACGGCGGCATTTTCATAAAACATCTTCAATCTTCCAAGAAACGGGATGACCAGGAACAATGCCCACGACATTCCCCTTAAAAAAGTCCGTTCCGAAAAAAATATCTTCCGGAGCAGCATCACAAGCCCGATCAGCACGAAGGAAAATGCCGCACACCGCACAAGCTGGGTAGTGTAATAAGCCGTGCAAAAATTTATAAGGCTGGCTAATTGTCTCCAGTCGGGCATGGCCATCACTCCTTTTTATCCAAGGATTCCGCATTCTGCCCCTTGCTTTTCTCCAGAATCTCCTTCAGTTCCTTTATCTGCTCATCTGTCAATGCGAAGCTCTGCAGCAGTGCCGCCATCGCATTTGTCCCGCTGCCGGAAAAATAGCTGTCCACAAACTTCCTGCTTTTCTCCTTCACGCATTCCTCCCTTGACCTCTGCACATAGTAGTGGTAAACCCTCGAATCATGCTCATCCACCGTGTAGCCGAGGATGTCCTTCTGGTTCAGGCGGTTCATCAGCACCCGCACCATCCTCATCGACATATCCACATTCCCCTGCATCCTCTTGTAGACCTCGGAGGATGTCAAAGGCTCCCCACACGCCCACAGGACTTCCATGATCTGCCATTCACTCGGTGTAATCTCTTCCTTTGCCATACCGTTTCCTTCCTTTCGTTTTATTTCGTCACTTTATATATCGGTCAATTATTGTTAATTATTAAGAGCCGTTGACGCTCTTATATGATATGGGTATGGACAGAGGACAGATCATAGTTAAGCACTTCCCCTCTTTCCAAGTAATTTCCGGCCTGCCTGCAGAAATAACAGACCGCCGCATATAGAGAATAAGTCCACAGCGGCGGTCACTACTCGGTTACTTTGGTTTCAATTTTGCTTCTACCAACTCCTTATGGTAAAAATAATTTATATGTTTTATTGAATGTTCAGCGCAATATTCTTCAATCTCAACGGAAAGATTGTTCCAGAACCCCATGTTCCCTTTTACATATATTTCATCATATAATTCCACTAATTGTGGGTAGGCATTTTTTATGTAGCTGAGGATATCCTGTTTATAACTCCCACGCAGGTTCAGATTTTCAAACCAGTATCCATCCACGAATCTGTGTGTTTTTACTATTATTTCCTTATAATCCGTTATGCCCGGAAAAATAGGAGACATAAACAAAACAGTGTATATGCCATTTTGATGCAGTATTTCCAGTGTTTCCAGCCGTTTCATGATGCTGCTGGCATGATCCATATCATTTTTAAACTGCTCATCCAATGTATTGACTGATACCGAGACTTTCAAATTATTACACTGTTTCAATAAATCAATATCCCTCAAAATCAGATGGGATTTTGTTGAAATATTCAGTTCGCAATTTATGGAAATTAGCTGCTCCAGTATCTTCCGTGTATTACGGTACTTTTCCTCAAATGGATTGTAGCAGTCCGTCACAGATGACAGGAAAACAGACTTCCCCTGCAGTTTCCTTTTGCTTATCGGCTTGTCGCACCGCTTAATGTCAATAAAACTCCCCCATGCCTCACTATGATTCGTAAACCGCTTCATAAAACAGGCATAACAGTACCTGCACCCATGAGGGCAGCCTACATAAGGGTTTATCACATAATCGCTTGCTGGAAGATTTGATTTTGTAACCAGATCTTTTACTGCTACTTCTTTTTCTATCATGTTCATAAGATAGTCCCTCCGTGGAACATACAGGCATATACCTTTTTCTGCCTGCAATATATCCGTTCCTCTCCTGAAAAACATTCAAAATCACCCTGCACCTGGCACTGGTACATATAATCGCCTTTCTGATAGAATTCCGGCCCTCGGAACGGCATGGAAACCGACACATGGGAAAGCGCTTCTTTCAAAAATATAATATCAAAATTCTCATCCAGGCTCTCCCCGTAATAATTCATAGCCCACACTGCATGATTCCTTATCCAGACACGTTCCCCGCCTATGAATTTCTGCCCGCCAAGGTAAGTATCCATATACAGGTAATCACCATCTTCATAACGGAAATCGTGGGAACCAGGCTGTGACGGCATGATTTCATTTTCACCCGTGATATATGTGTTATTTTTTGCCCTGATTAAAAAAATCCTGATATCCTGCATAGGATATTTCTGTTCACAAAAAAGACTGATTGTACAGATATCATTTTCCTTCACAAGCCTGTCTATGGAGACTTTAAAAATCTCACTAAGCTGTATAAGGTTCTGAATATCCGGAAAAGACTGTCCATTCTCCCATTTTGTTATAGACTGTCTTGATATATCCAGCCTGTTAGCAAGTTCTTCCTGTGACAGTTTCATATTTGTTCTTAGTAATTGCAATTTTTCTTTAAATTCCATTCTGACATCCTCCAGGCATTCATTATACTTTAGCGTTTTTCCATAATCAATCCACCTATACGTTCCAATCCGGCAACTGTTGGTTGCTTTCCAAAAAAACAATTGTTCACTCTCTCTAAATTGAAAGGGGCGGAGCAGGGGGAAGCCAAGACAGAACCGGGAACCGCAGAGGATACGGCAGAGCAGGCAGCCGAAAGCCCCGAACCGGCAGAGGAAGCCGAAGCCAATAAGGAAGCCAGCACCATGGAAATTAGCTACAATGTAACCGGCCCCCGCCGCAAAGAGCTGGCAACCGCAGTAGGCGACTTTATCGGAACGGCACACTCAGCGGCGAGAAGAACGAAGAATTGACAGAGGCACTTGCAGCCCAGGGCTTCATCGCAGCATAAGAAAAAATACCAGCCCCGCCCCGGCGGGGTTTTTGGTGCATACATATTTTCAAGGCAATTCCGCATATAAAAATATCCGCTAAAAGGTTCTCACGGTACAATGCCGGAAGTATACTTTTTAGCGGATATTGATTTTTGTCCCTGCTGCCCTCCAAGGGGTGTGCATCCGCCAGCACAATACAATCCCTATGGTTTATAGACTTATTATCCTATGGAAATTTTAGAAGTCAACGAAAAATATAGAAACAGATAGAATCCAAGAAAGCCCGCAAAATAAGGCTTTTTCAAGACTTGCAGAAAAACAGTCCTCCGAAATGGAAGGCTTATTTTGTATTAAAGTTTGTCCCTTTAGACATCTTTTTAGTATACATAAATAAAAAATTAACTATAGTCTTTCTAAAAACTATATACAAATTAAGCTACAGATAGTTTTTCTATAACTTCTCTAATTGATTTACTTGCTTTATTTTTATCGATACGATTTTGAGCGATAAGTTTTTTTAATTTTTCCTTTATTTCTGATTCTGTAAATCTAATAATAAATTTTTCTGTATCGGCATTTTCTCCCAGAAAAATTGTCTTATAAACATTTGTACAATCTATCAATTTATTTAAAGAAATATTTATTATATCATAATGCGTATCTTGAAGATCTGGTATTGGAATATCCATACCTGCATATGTTTGTTTATATTCTAATCCATTCTTATCTAACAAATCTGTATCTATAATTATAAAATCCATCTTTGAGATTTTTGAAGATGAAACAGCAATTGCTAACACAGCATCATCTAAATCCTCCAAAGTATCTATTATCCATGTCGATAATGTTCCTTTTGTTGTTCTAAACTCATTTGTAGGTACATCTGCATAAATATTCCCTATATCTTCATAATCAACAAGTGTATTCAACTGATCTCTTTTATTGAGCTTCCGTACTAAAAAAGACATTTAATCAATTCCATCCCTTTCAATGTACATTATAACTTTATCAACATATTTTTGAAGCCATTTAGGTTGGCAATCCAAACTTTTTAATGTTATCAACCCTTTTTTAGAATTCCATCGTTCAAAACATTGTATTGCCCGATCTCTAATAACCAACTCCTTATTTGACAACAAGCCCATTGCCATAATTTGTCCTTTTGGTTCCACTGCTTCATATGGCACACAGGAAATCATAACCAAAATCCCCTCTAGTATATGTGTATTAAGAAGATTTGAGGAATATATCTGCATTAACGCCTCTGTTACATAATCCATCTGTCCATTTGCATATGCGTCTTTCATGAAAATCTCTGACTGAGATATTTCACCATCAAGATATTCATCATGATTAATTATCATATTGATTTCATAGGATAATCGCATAATCTTTCTATTCCGAAATGCTTGCATTTCTTTTTCAATATCGGTGTCATTATAATATATAGGCATTCCTTCAGAAGTATTCCGTGAAATAATTTTTATTGTTGTTTCATTACCTCCAAAATTT
>ERZ808051.807-NODE-807-length-27748-cov-4.327672_pt1 | contig 27748 bp, 19 predicted proteins | sample MGYA00380199_ERZ808051 | MGnify/ENA primary metagenome ERZ808051 (study PRJEB31490, sample SAMN06133391) | mouse gut metagenome | isolation source: J11 | host: mice | place: China: Chengdu | collected 2015-05 ...
ATTGTCCAGGTGGATCCCAAGGCGCGGATAACCATTGCCACCGGGAAAAAGCAGGTGAGCCTGATCAAGAATCAGCTTGGGGACAGAGTGGGCGTCTGTGTGGAGCCCTGCCGCAGGGACACTTTCCCTGCAGTCTGTCTTGCGGCCAGCTATCTGCGGGACGTACAGGAAGTGGGGGAAGACGAGACAGTGGTAATATGCCCTGTGGATCCTTATGTGGAGACTTCCTATTTCGAGGCTTTGAAAGAAATGGCCCATATGGCAGAGACCGGGGACGCGAATCTGTATTTGATGGGAATCGAGCCCACCTATCCCAGCGAGAAATACGGATATATCATCCCCACGTCTTCCGACCGCGTCAGCGGGGTGGACACCTTTCGGGAAAAGCCGGACGCTGCGGCCGCCCGGGAATACATTGCCCGGGGAGCGCTGTGGAACGGGGGCGTCTTCGCGTTTCGACTGGGGTATCTTCTGGAAAAGGCCCATGAGCAGATGGAATTTTCGGACTATGGGGATTTGTACGCCCGGTACACGGAGATGAAAAAGATCAGCTTCGACTATGCCCTGGCAGAGCGGGAAAAGGAGATTCGTGTGCTGCGGTACAAGGGCCAGTGGAAAGACCTGGGCACGTGGAACACCTTTTGCGAGGCCATGGCCGACTATACCTTAGGGCGGGCGGCCCTGAACGAGACCTGTGAGAACACCCATGTGGTGAACGAGCTGAATATCCCCGTCCTGTGCATGGGCTGTAAGGACATGGTGATTGCGGCCAGCAACGACGGCATCCTGATATCGGACAAGGAGCAGAGCAGCTATATCAAACCCTTTGTGGAGCAGATAGAGCAGCAGGTCATGTATGCGGAGAAATCCTGGGGGAGCTTTACCGTGCTGGACGTACAGGAAGACAGCCTGACCATCAAGATCGTGCTCTTGCCCGGACATGCCCTGCATTACCACAGCCATGAGCACAGGGACGAGGTCTGGACGGTGATGGGGGGACGGGGCAAGGCAGTGATTGACGGCGTGGAGAGAGAAGTGGCTCCGGGGGATGTGATCTCCATGCCCGCGGGCTGCAGGCACACCGTGCAGGCCTGCAGCGAGCTGAAAATCATAGAGGTACAGCTGGGCAGGAACATCTCCGTGGAAGACAAGCAGAAGTATGAATTGCCTTTTTTGGGATGATATGGTAGAATGACCTTATGCAAGGCAGGAAAGGCCGGACTGACAGGATAAAAGGGCCGGCCGCAGAAGCGCTTTCTGCGGGGCGGCCGGGCGAAAGGGGATGTGGGAAGTGGAGGAGCTGGCGATATTCGGCGGAACTCCCGTGCGGGAGACGCCGATTCATTATGGAAAGCAGTACATTGACGAGGAGGACATAAGGGCGGTGTCCGAGACTCTGCGCCACAGAGACTTAACCTGCGGCCCCGGGATTGCGGCGGCGGAGCAGAAGCTCTGCGAAGTCACGGGGGCGAAGTACGCGGTGCTGGTGAGCAACGGCACGGCAGCGCTCCATCTGGCCGCAATGGCGGCGGGCTTTGGGGAGGGGGATGAGGTCATCGTCAGCTCCATCACCTTTGCGGCGTCGGCCAACTGCATTCTGTACTGCGGCGCCAGGCCGGTGTTCGCGGACATCAATCCAGAGACTTACAATATCGACCCGGCATCCGTGGAGAGACTGATCACCCCACGGACAAAAGGCATCGTGGCGGTGGATTTCACGGGCCAGGCCGTGGAGCACAAGGTCATAGGGGACATCTGCCGCAGGCATAATCTGAAGCTTATAGAGGACGCAGCCCATGCCGTCGGCACCCGCTATGAGGGGAAAGCCGTGGGGAGCATTGCGGATATGACCTGCTTTAGCTTCCACCCGGTGAAGACCGTCACCTCCGGCGAGGGCGGCGCCGTCACCACGAATGACGAGGAACTCTGCCGCAGACTGCGGCGTCTGCGGGCCCACGGCATTACAAGGAACCGGGAGGAGATGGTCAATCCTACGGACGCCCCGTGGTACAACGAGCAGGTGGAGCTGGGCTTTAACTACCGGATGACGGACATTCAGGCGGCGCTGCTGCAAAGCCAGCTGGGAAAGCTGGACAGGTTCGCGGCCAGGCGCAGGGAGATCGTGAAAAAGTATGACGCGGCCTTTGCCGATATGCCGGAAATCGTCCTGCAGCGGGAGATACCGGAGTCCGATACGGTGAGACATCTGTACATTCTGCGGCTGCAGCCCCAGCGGTTGAAATGTGACAGAAGACAGTTCTTTGACGCCCTGGGAGCGGAAAATATTTTATCCCAGGTGCATTATCTGCCGGTTTACTGGCATTCCTATTATGAGAAGCTGGGGTATGAAAAAGGGATCTGTCCCAACGCCGAGAAGTACTACGCGGAAGCCATGAGCCTCCCGCTGTACTACGGCTTGACGGACAGCGACGTGGACAGCGTCATCCTGGCCGTGAAGAAGATCGTCTCGTATTACCGCAGATAGGATTTGCTGATTGGAGAGGCAGTTGCAGATGGATAAAATAGCAGTATTAATACCCTGTTACAATGAAGAACAGACCATAGCGAAAGTGGTGGAGGAGGCGAAAGCGGCTCTGCCGGAAGCTGTGGTCTATGTCTATGACAATAATTCCACGGACCGGACGGCGGAGCTGGCGAGGGCGCAGGGGGCAGTGGTCCGCCGCGAGTACAAGCAGGGCAAGGGAAACGTGATCCGCAGGATGTTCCGGGAGATCGATGCCCGGTGCTATCTGATGATCGACGGGGACGATACCTATCCGCTGAACTGTGCCAGGGAGATGACGGACAGGGTGCTTGCCCGGGGCGCGGACATGGTGGTGGGAGACAGACTCTCCTCCACCTATTTTACCGAGAACAAGCGCCCCTTTCACAATTTCGGAAACAGTCTGATGCGCGCGGGCATCAACGGCCTGTTCCGCACGGATATCAAGGATATTATGACGGGCTACAGGGCTTTCAGCTATGAGTTCGTGAAGACGTTTCCCGTGTTTTCCAAGGGATTCGAGATAGAGACTGAGATGACGATCCATGCCGTGAACTACAATATGCAGGTGGAGAATGTGGTGGTGGAATACCGGGACCGGCCCGAAGGCAGCATATCCAAGCTGAACACTTACAGCGACGGGTTCCGAGTCATACGGAAGATGCTGCAGCTGTACCGCAATTACAGGCCTGCCCGGTTCTTTGGGGCCCTGTGCCTGGTTTTGGTGGCGGCGGCGCTGCTGTTTATGTTTCCCATCCTCAGGGAGTATTTGGAAACAGGGCTGGTGCCCCGGTTCCCCACGCTGATCGTGTGCGGTTTTATGGTTCTTGCGGGCATCCAGTCTTTTTTTGCAGGCATGATTTTAGAGGTTCTGGCAGCCAAGGACAAGCGTGATTTCGAATATCGCCTCACAAAGGTCAGCGCGGTAAAGAGACAGGAACATGAGATAAGCGCCGGGGACATTTGAGGACACGGAGAGGAGTCGGACATGGGAACATACGAAGACGGATCGGTGGGCATTTTCCTGCGCCGGATGACATATGAGGATACGGATTTGATTGTGACATGGCGCAATCGGGATGCGGTCCGCAGGAACTTTATCTACCGGGAGCCTTTCACCAGACAGGGGCATGAGCGCTGGATCAGAGACATGATAGAGACGAACAGGGCGGTGCAGATGATCATCTGCGGCCTGCCGGAGAGCAGGCCTCTGGGCAGCGTATATATACGGGACATCGACAGGCAGCACAATAAGGCCGAGTACGGCATCTTCATCGGCGAGGAGGAGGCCAGGGGCAGAGGAATCGGCACTGCGGCCGCGAAGCTGATGCTGCGCTACTGCTTTGAGGAGGAGGGGCTCCACAGGATTTATCTGCGCGCCCTGTCCGACAATGGGCAGGCGATTCGAAGCTATGAAAAGGCCGGATTCGTGCGGGAGGCCTGCCTGCGGGATGACGTGCGCATTGACGGGGAATACCGGGATATTATCTGGATGGCGGCGCTGAATCCGGCGGACGGGACCGGGCCCAGAGCGTGAGGGGACTTTACATTTCGGCGTACCCGGGGGTGAGGTGCGGGAGGAGACGGGAGGTCATGTAAGACAGGATGAAAGAGAAGCGATTGAAGACATGGTGGGAACATGAGAAAGGGACATGCCTGAGAGCGGTCATTCTGGCCTGTCTGCCCCTCATTGCCTGCCTGGTCTACTGCGCCGCCAAGGGCGCAAGCATCGGCGAAATCTATCTGCCCTCCTCGGGGCGCAACGACGAGCTGATCTATTATAAGCAGGTGGAGGCGATACTGCGCTACGGCTATCCCCAGGGATATTTTGGATTCAACGAAAGCCATGCCCTGAAGCTTTCCTTTGCGGCCTGGAGCCCGCTTCTGATGCTGCCGTGGGTGCTGTGGGGGCTATTGTTTGGCTGGAATCTAATGTCGCCGATTCTGTGCAATATTTTTCTGCTGACTACGGCCATGCTTCTGTTCGGGCTGCTGGCAAAGCCGGGCTGGAAGCAGGTTGGTGTCACGGCTTTCCTGTTCTTCCTGTTCATGCCCTTTTCCTGGTACATGCTCTGCGGCATGCCGGAGACTGCCTGCTTCAGTCTGCTTATCGTCTTCTACGGGGCCGCGGCGAGGTACTTGCGGAAAAAGAGCGGACCGCTGTTGGGTGTCATGTTCGCGCTGGCAGGGCTGCTGACCATGATGCGGCCCTATCTGTTCCTCTTCTTGCTGCTGCCGGCGTACCTTTGGATTTCCGGGCAGGAGAACAGGGCGGCCAGGTGGAGAGCTGCTGCGGGGACCACGGCTGTCTTCGCCACAGTGTTCGGGGCTTACGCCTGGATCAGTCACTTTCTGGCGGCGGCGTATTTCAGACCCCTTTTTGACATGAAGTGGCTGACGGCCTTTTTTGAGAGAGGGCTGGCAGGGGGGATCCGGAATTTCTTCGGCACCCTGTACTATTCCGGGCTGGAATTTCTGCGGTATATGCGGCAGGGGGCGGAAAGCGGACTTGCCGCGGGCTCCATTTTCTGCTGCTATATTGTCGTGTTCCTGGTGCTTTTGTGCCAGAGCGTCATAGACTATGCGGCCTGGCGCAGGGCAGAGGGGGAGGAGAAAGAGGCGCTGGGGGGCCGGCTGGTGCTGGAGGCGCATCTGAGCCTGTCCTTTGGGGCGATGCTTGGGGCACTGCTTCTGATGTGCAATTTTTTCGACGGGTGCAAGCATCTGCTGGGCTTTTTGGCGGTGGGGACTCTGGTGATCGCCGGCATGAGAACCCGGTATTTCAAGAAAGCCGTCCTGACGGGAGCGGTGTTCGCGGCATTCTTTTTCGGCAAAGAGGCAGGCTTCGAGGCCTATGAGCCGGACTTTGTGAAAGAGGATGTGGCCGGGCGGTTAGAGCGCTTTTCCGAGGCCGTGGAGAGAGAACTGACCGTGGCGGGGGACGGACCCAACTATGACAATACTGTCATATGGGTGCTGGCGGACGAGCTGCCGGAGGGCATGGTCTATACGGGATGGCAGTATCTGTATTCGCTGCCGGCAGGATTCGGCGTCAGCTGCTGTACGGCGGAATATGTGACGGAACATTTTGACCTGCTGCAGAGCAAGTATCTCTGTGTGGTGCCCGGGGGCCCTGTGGAGGAGAAATGCATCGGGATGAAATATGAAAAGATCGCGGGAAATGAATATGCCGTGCTTTACCGCAGATACTGAGGACCAACCGGATCAGGGTGCGCGGCAGAGACGGGACAGAATAAGGAGTGGGCCGGACCAATGAAAAAAATCAGCTTTGTGATTCCCTGCTATCGCTCGGAGCATACGCTCCCCCATGTGACAGCGGAAATTCAGGAAAAAATGCAGACAATGGAGCAGTACCGGTATGAAATCATTCTGGTGAACGACTGCTCTCCGGACGATACGCTGGGGACCATCCGCAGGCTCTGCGGGACCAGCGACAATATCAGAGGCATTGACTTTGCGAAGAATTTCGGACAGCATTCCGCCCTGATGGCGGGGCTGAGGCATTCGGACGGGGACTATGTGGTATGCCTGGACGACGACGGACAGACGCCGGCCGATGAGGTGGACAGACTCATAGACAAGCTGGAAGAGGGATATGACGCCGTGTACGCCAAATATGACCACAAGCAGCACTCCGCATTCCGCAACCTGGGCAGCAAGGTCAACGAGAGAATGACCCGCTCCATGCTGGGCAAGCCGGCGGAGCTCTATATCTCCAGCTATTTTGCGGTGAAGCGCTTTGTGGTGGAGGATATGATCCGCTACGAGAATTCCTATCCCTATATCATCGGGCTGGTGCTGCGGGCCACCAGGAACATTGTAAATGTCTCCGTGGACCACAGAGAGCGGGAGGAGGGGACCTCCGGCTACACGTTCAAGAAACTGTTCACCCTGTGGTTCAACGGCTTCACGGCCTTTTCGGTAAAACCGCTGCGGATCGCCACCGCCTTAGGGGGCCTCAGCGCCGGAGCAGGCTTTCTGTACGGATTCTACACCGTCATCAAGCGGTTGCTCAATCCAGACGTCCCCATGGGCTTCAGCTCCCTGATGTCCGCGCTGGTGTTCTTCGGCGGTATGATCATGCTGATGCTGGGGCTGATCGGAGAGTATATCGGGCGGATCTATATCAGCCTGAACAATTCCCCGCAGTATGTGATCCGGGAGAAGATCAACATGGAGGAGCCCGCAGGCGCCTGTGAGGGGCGAATACGGGAACAATAACTTAAGTCCGCCTGTCCTAAGGGAGGAGACGGATCAGGGACTTTCCTATCAGATACCGGTAGGAGGCATTGGGATGCACTTGGTCCGGAGACAGATATTGGTCCCAGTTGCCGCTGTCCGCTCCCAGATCGTGATAAGTGTCCAGGACGTCCGTGTGGAGCTCCTCAGACAGGGACAAGATGGCGTCCACGTAGTCTGTGAGAATGTAGCCGCCCTCTCCGTGGGGCAGTGTGCCGTTCTCATAGTAGCGGCAGTAGGAGGGAGTGCACAGGATGACCCGGGCGTCCGGATAAGCCGTGCGCAGAGTGGCCACTGCGGTGCGGATGGCGCCGCTGTAGGTGGCGGTATCCATAGGGTCGCTTTCGGAATCCACCCTATGGCCGTCAAAATAATCATTGAGACCGTAATTAATGACGAAGACCAGGTTCTCCGGGAAAGCTCCGGGGGGATAGTCCCGCAGATAGGAGGAGACGCCCTGGCGGACCACCTCCCCCTGGGGCAGCAGGGACAGATCCCCTCTCACAAAGGCATCCGCAATGCCCGGCAGGAAGACCGGGAACTTGGAGCTTTGGGCGGCGCTGTTGCCGCCATAGCCGCAGTTGTATACCGCAGCGCCTGACAGACCGGAGACCACGCCCGGTATGGAGGCGCTGTCCGTGTAATTGCCTATGACGCTGTCACCGAAGAAGACAAATGCATAATCGGACAGATCCGGAAAGGATTCCGGTGCGGTGCGGGCTTTCCGGGTCAGGGATTCCAGACCGGCATAGAAAAGCGCCGCATTTTCCGCGGTGACAAAATGCTCGCCCAGTATGGTGCTTTCCAGGAGAATGGTCTTGGCAATGGGGCTTTTTACCGTCCATTTGTCTTCGTAGCAGCCCGGATTGGCCACAAGCCATTCCCGATGGCCGAGAAAGAATAGGTGCACATTGGGGATGTCCAAGGCTTCGGACAGGAAAGCGGCATAGCCGGCGAGCGCCTGTGCGTAAGCTTTCTCCGACAGACCGGTCCAGTAGTCCAGGGAGGGATAGGAAAGGATGATCTCAAAGGCCACGGAGGGATATTTGGCCGTGAGGGCACGGAAGTCTGACAGCTCTGTCTTGTCCGGTCGTATGCCGAGATATACGGTAGTGACCGCATTGCCGGATGCGGCTATCTTCTCCAGGTATTCCTCCATGACGGAAATCCCGGGCATGCAATAGGACGCCCGAAAGACCTCCAGGCCCAGATAATGCCGGAAATCCTCGTCGGAGTAGTACTGGGTGGGGTACATGGAGAGGAAAGCAGTGTCATATGTCCGGGAGGCAATCTGTCTGTAGTCCTCCCTCTGTGCCGCAGGCTTTCTAAGCGCCAGGAAAAGGAGCGTCAGCGCAGCGCCGGCCAGCAGCAGAACCAGGAGCCTGAAAGGGAGGGGCTTCGCAGGAGTTTTCTTCATGGCAATTCCTTTCTATCGAAAATGAAAATTTCGCACAGAACTCACACACAATTCCCGGCTCAGCGGGAGAGGCGCCTCTGCAGTCCCGTAACTTTCTTGAGAGCCTCCAAAATCACCGAATACAACAGGGAAACGGCCAACAGCAGCAGGAAAGTGATCCCCGCGTATCTGAAATGATAGATATACTGCCGCCACAGGATCATGTAAAAGAAAGTGTGCACCATGTAGATATTCATGGAATGCCTCCCCACAAAGGCGAGCGCTTTCCCCAGGACGGGAACCGAGCCCAAAAGTCCCGCTCCCAGATAGAGCATAAACAGGGCGATGGGGGCGTCCAGCAGATGGAGGTAGTATTCGTGTACCATGAAATTCTGCCGGACCAGAACGCACAGCGCCAATCCGCCTATGCCGGCCAGCCACTGCAGGGCCGGATGGAACTTCAGGTTTAACAGCTTCTGGGGCCATCCCTCACGGGCGGCGCAGACGCCGAAGAACGCCACGAACAGATAGCGCTCTAAGTCCGGGTGGATCGTCAGGGCATAGGGCAGGAAAAAGCCGGGCAGCAGCACCAGACAGCCCAGTTTCCGGGTCAGCTGTACAAGGACCGGAACCAGGAAGATCAGAAGATACGCGATTTCCATATACCACCAGGTGGCGTTTAGGGTGGGGGTGCCGAAGAACATGGACAATCCCAGGCCGTCGGTGACCATGAGCAGTATGCCCTGAATCCCCGGGCCGTAGAGAGATTTGTAGTCAAATCTGGTACCCCACAGTAGATTTACGCTCAGATACAGAATGGCGAAATGAAGCATCAGGCGAAAGAAGCGTTTTGCCGCCTGGCTGTAGGCGGTTTTCCAAAAGAGTGCTTCCGGCAGGGACTCGCCAAACAGTCCGGAGGCAATGCCGAAAGCGGTCAGGAATACGAACACGGACACGCAGATATTCCCGAAGCCGGAAAAGCGCAGGAAGCTTTCCTGGGAAAAGGGGGCGTGATTCACCTCCAGGGACACAAGGAGCTCCGCGCTCTCGAACAGATGATAAAACAACAGAAACAGGATGGCCAGTCCCTTTGCCATATTGGAATGATACTTGGTAAATTGCTTTGGCATAGTTCCCTCATTTCTGCGCCGGATGGCACGGCGCGGATGTCAATGTAAAACCGTAGAGAAACGGCAGTGCGGACAGGATGGGCAGTGCGTATCTGGGATGGCCGAAGAAGCAGGGGGAGGCCATGCAGATCAAGAGGCTCACCCACAGAGGAACACTGGCGCAGCGGCCTGCGGCTTGTTTTTGCTTTTTCTGATAAAAGGCCAGGAAGAACAGAGCCCATACGGCGGCGCCCACATTTTCCAGGAATCCCAAAAGCGTCCGGCCCGCGAAACGGTAATAGAAGATCAGCAGCTTCTCCGCGTTGGGGAACAGTCCCCCGCTTCGGATCAGGTCATAGCCCTCCGTCTCATAGCGGATGGAATTGCTCACGGCAGGGGTGAACCACCCGTATACATGGAGGAAAAAGGCCTCGAAATACACGCCGGGGTGTTTTAGGAAGCCTTTGAACCAGGCTTTCACATAGGCTGCCAGCTGCCCCGGGGAGGCGGCTTTGTTGAACCGGGCCTTTACCGGGTCGGCGGTGGCAGGGTCATAGCCGGCGGCCACCGTGCTCACATCCCCCAGCACGGCCTGGATGGCGGTCCGCTCGCCGTCGTCGATCTCATGCTGATAGAACTGCAGATACCGGGCGGTCTGCTGGAAAGGCAGGGACATCATCTCGCCAATGCTGCCGGGGGCCGCATGGCAGGCCGAGGCTAAGAGGGCCAAAATCAGCTTTGCGGTGAGGATGCTGCCGCCGAAAGAGACCGCCAGATGCAGGACTCTCTCCCGGGGACTGTATTTCCGATACAGGAAAGCAAAGGCTGCGATTCCCGTGAACAGTATCACGTACAGGCCGTTGTTGCGAAACAGGATGACGCCCAGCTGGATCAGAAAGAACGACACCCCGAAGCGTCTGCTTTTCAGACGGTCCGGCTTTTCCAGAAGCAGGGCCAGCCAGACTACATATACTACTACAAAGGCGGAATACGGAACGTCCTTTAGGGCCGTGGAAGCCAGGTTGGAGTACACGGGGGTGAGGCAATAGAGCAGCAATATGCACGACAGCAGACCGAAAGCAGCCCTGCGCCTGGCCAGGACCGCCAGGGTGGCCGCCAGGGCTGCCGCCAGTAGGACATCCTGAAAGAGCATGTACCCGAACAGGCCCAGCTCCGGGGAATGGAGGAGCATCTGCCCCGCTTTTACGAAGCCGCCCATGATCAGAGTATGGAACAGGGGATGATGGGTGCTGTAGTCCGTGCCGCCGAGTACCTGTTCGATCTGACCGATGGCGTCCCAGCAGAGATTGCCGGGAAAGGCCAGCAGCAGGAAAGGCAGATAGACGCCCAGCAGGATAAGGAAAGATTTCAGGAAAGCGTGTTCCGTGAAGAAATGCGTGTCGTCACTCTGGAACCGGTGGGACGCAAGGGCGTGACAGGCCAGCAGGATCAAGGCGTGGAACAGGCAGGCGAAGCCGGCAAAGGACAGGGCGGACTTCACAGCGTTGACCCAGCTGCCCCGCAGAAAGGACGTATTTCCGGCCTGGAGACAGCTCTGGCCCAAAAGGAGGCACAGAGAAAAAAAGCCTGCCAGAATCCGGGGAGCACGCTCCCGGGAAGCGAATCTGTTCCCATAGCCGTAGCAGAGGGCGGCCAGGAACAGAAAAAGGACAAACTTCAGGTCGTAATCCCCCAGCAGTTCATAGACGGAGGCAATCGCATAGTCGATGAAAGTATCGTATTGTGAGAGCTCTAAAGGAGCGTGGAATACGGCGCACAGGGCGTATGCAGTCAGAAAGCTTTTGACTAATATCTTCAGGCAGGCAGCTTTCGGCCGGGAAGATGCATTTTCTCTCATGGGATGCTCCTCTTGTTTGATGGAAGTAAAGCTACTTCCTTATTTTATATCAACCCTGCCGGAAAGACAAGGGAAGAATTACCTATTTTGCTTGACAAAGGAAAGAGAGGGTTGATAGAATACATGACAATAGAATTCTGCCGGGGACGGGAGTTGGGATGAAGATGGAGAACGGGAAAAAGAGACAATGGATTGTGTGGGCTTTGCGGGCCGGGTTGGGGATCTACGGAGGCTTGTGTCTGTACTTGTTCTATATGCAGTCCGTTCAGCCGCTGGATTACAACAATCGGTATTTCCAGTCGGATCTGCCCTATCATATCAGCATGATTGTGGATGACGGCTGGTACTACAGTTTTACGGCGTATGTCTATCAGCTTTTGTACCGGATAGCGGGGGGAACGGCGCTGATCGCTGTCTTTCTGGCGGCGGCGGGGGTCCTGTGCATCGTTGCTACGGACAGGCTTCTTGCGCTTTTGCTGGACAGGGACGGGACGGACGCGGTGACTTTGGCCGGCGCGTTTGCGCTGAATTTTGCCATGGCCTTTTTCTGGCCTTATGCGGGACAGTTTCGCTATGTGAGCTATCAGTCCGGCAATCTCTGGCATAACTCCACGTATCAGTGCATGAAGCTGGCGGCCCTTGCCGCTTTTATCTGCTACATAAAAGTGGAGGCCGGGTACAGGGAGCGGATGACGGCAGGGCAGTGGACGGCGCTGGCGGCGACTCTGTTTGTGTGCACCGGCATCAAGCCCAGCTTTCTGACGGTATTTGCGCCGGTTCTGGCGCTGAAGCTGCTGGCGGATCTGCGGCGGAAAGTGCCATTCAGGCAGGTCTTCCTCCTGGGGAGCACGGTGCTGCCCGCCTGCGGGGTGGTCCTCTGGCAGAACATAGTGCTGTTCGGGGAGGAGACCGGCAACGGAATCAGCTTCGCCCCCTGGTACACATTCTCCCTCCATGCCAACAGGACGAAGCTGGCGGTGGTCTGTTCCGTGGCGTTTCCGCTGGCGGTGCTGTTCTTTTCGGTGGGAGAGCTTCTGCGGGACGGGCGGTATCGGTTTGTGTGGGGCATGACCGGGCTGGGCTTCCTGGAGGCGCTGTGCCTGGTGGAGACAGGGAGCCGTTCCAGGGACGGGAACTTTCTCTGGGGGTACTGCATGGCCATTTTCCTGATATTCGTCCTAAGCTTTGAGAAATGGCTGCGCCTCCTGAAGCGGAGAGGGGAGGGGCTCTTCTACCGGGCAGGCTTCTGGGTCTGCGGATGCGTGCTGGCCTATCAGGTCTTGGGCGGCGTGTATTTCTTCGCGAGGCTTCTTTCCGGGGAGACTTATTTTATGGCAGGGTAGCGGGGATTTATCTTTTATTTTCTTAAGTTTTTTTGAAGAGTTTATGATAATTGTTTCTTAACGGGGAGATTATGGTACAATAAGGAAGAGTTTTGGACAGGAGAGGACGGCGGATGGCGCGAATTATTAAGAAGCTGAAAGTGCTGTTGGACAAAAAACAGAAAGCGGCCATGGCAGGGCTGATGGTCCTGATGGTGATCGGGGCGTTCCTGCAGACCGCGGGGGTAGGGCTGCTGGTGCAGGCCGTCAATGTGCTCATCGACCCCGGTGCCGTGGAAAAGAACGGCTATGTGAAGGCTTTCTATGCGTTTTTGGGCTGCCGGGATTTCAAGAGCTTTTCCGTCACGGTGATGGTGCTGCTGGTGGCGGTGTTTGCCGTGAAGAATACTTTTCTCTTCGTACAGCAGAAGCTTACGTTCGCCTTTGTGTACGCCAATCAGTTCCGGACCTCGGAGCGGATGCTGCGCAATTATCTGCGCAGGGGCTATGAATTTTATCTGAATGCCGACACGGCCGTGGTACAGAGAAGCATTACCTCGGACGTAAACAATATGTACGCGCTGATTCTGGCGCTGCTGCAGCTTCTGTCCGACGGCGTGGTGTCTCTGTTCGTGGTGAGCTACTGTCTGATGACCAACGGAGTCATGACCATGCTGCTGGCCTTTGCGCTGGTGGTGGTGATGGCGGCTGTCAAAAAGGTGCTCAAACCCATCATGCACAAGGCCGGGGAGGACAATCAGAACTATTACAGCAGTCTCTTCAAATGGATCTCCCAGACCGTCCAGGGCATCAAGGAGATCAAGATCATCTGCAAGGAACAGTACTTTGTGGACGAGTATCAGAAATGCGGCAGGGGATATGTGAACGCGGTCCAGCGCTACAGCCTGTACAACAATGTGCCGAAGCTGCTGATCGAGACCGTGTGCGTGGCCGTGATGATGGGATATATGATCGTGCTCACCGTCACGGGCGCCTCCACGGAGAATATGCTGGAGGTGTTTTCCACCCTTGCGGCAGCGGCTTTTGTGCTGCTTCCCGCCGTGAACCGGATCAACAACCAGATCAATTCCATTGCCTTTTTCGAGCCCTTTTTCATGGGGGTCAGCGACAATCTCCAGGACGAGATTGACGACAATAAAGTGGACATGTCCTTTGCGGCCCGGGACCGGGAGAAGCTGCCGCTGGAGCGCTGCATAGAGCTCAGAGACATTACCTATGCGTATCCCAACACGGACAAGCTCATCTTCGACCATGCGGATCTGACCATACAGGTGGGGTCCGCCGTGGGAATCGTGGGCGCATCCGGCGCGGGGAAGAGCACTATCGTGGACGTGCTGCTGGGGCTTTTGGAGGTGAAAGGCGGGAGCATACGCGCGGACGGAAAGGATGTGAAGACCTGCTACCGGGCTTTCCTGAAAAACATCGGCTATATCCCCCAGATGATCTTCATGCTGGACGACACCATCCGGAAGAATGTGGCTTTCGGTGTCCACGAGGACAAGATAGATGAGGACAGGGTCTGGGAGGTGCTCAGAGAGGCCCGGCTGGAGGATTTCGTGCGCTCGCTTCCGGAGGGGCTGGACACCGGCATCGGGGAGCGGGGCATACGGCTGTCCGGCGGACAGAGGCAGCGGATCGGCATTGCCCGGGCGCTTTACTATGACCCGGAGGTGCTGATTCTGGACGAGGCCACCTCCGCCCTGGACAACGACACCGAGAGCGCCATCATGGATTCCATCAACAGGCTCCAGGGCAGGAAGACTTTGGTCATCATCGCCCACAGGCTGCAGACCATTGAGAAATGCGACGCGGTGTACCGGGTGGAGGACGGGAAAATCCTGCTGGAGCGTGGCTGCGCGCCCTGACAATGCATTTTGCGCAGGCGATGGAGGGAATGCCCTGAAGGAGATTGAAATGCGTTTAAGCGTCATTGTGCCGGTCTATAACATGGCCGCTGAGGGAAAACTGAAATTCTGTATGGACTCTCTGGTAAACCAGACCACAAAGGACTACGAGATCATCGCTGTGGACGATGCCTCCACGGACGGCTCCCTGGAAATCCTGCGGACTTATCAGGAGAGATACCCGGGAAAGGTGAGAGTGATCACCTATCCTGTGAACAGACGCCAGGGGGGCGCCAAGAATGAGGGGCTTAGAGCCGCGTCGGGAGAGTGGATCGGCTTTGTGGACAGCGACGACTGGGTGACGCCGGACTATTACGAGAGGCTGCTTGCCAAAGCGGAGGAGACCGGGGCCGACATGGTGGGATGTGACTACACCATGGTCTCCAAGCAGGGCTTTGAGCCGGGAGAGACGGTGGAGAACAACACCGCGGACCAGACGGGCCCGCTGGACGAGGAAAAGCACAGGAAGCTCCTGCTGCGCCCGGGCAGCATGGTGGTGAAGATTTACCGCCGAAGCGTCATACAGGAAAACGGTTTAAGCTTTCCGGAGGGTATCTTCTATGAGGACAACTGCGCGGGGGCCCTGTGGTCTCTGTACTTTACCCGTTTCGAGCGGGTGGACGCGCCGCTGTACTACTACTATCAGCACGATGCCTCCACGGTGCACCGCATCACTCCGGAGCGGTGCAGGGACAGGATGCGGGCGGAGGAAATTTTTTACGAAGAGTGCGGCAGGCGCGGCTTCCTGGAGCGATATGGGGCCGAGATCGAATACTGCTACACATTGCTCTACTATGTGGTGACGCTTTTCTCCTATCTCCAGGGGGTGAGAAACCCGAAGCTCTCCTTTGTGAGGGAACTGCGCAGAGGGGTCACAAAGCGATGGCCGCAGTTTTGGGAGAACCCTTATTACAAGGAGCGGGTGGGGGAAGAGGAACAGAGGCTGATCGCCCTGCAGCGAAAGTCGGATCCGGGGTTCTACTGGTACTACAGGCTGAAACGCCTGGCGCGGAGCCTGAGAAAATCCCTGACGAAAAAGACGCTTTTCTGCGGGCTGGGGGCGCTGCTGGGCTTTGGGCTGCTGTTCGGCGCCACCTTTCAGGGCCGTGGGCAGAGAGGCCGACAGGTGACGGACATAGTGGTCTTCGGGGACAGCGTGTTCACGGACATCGGCGGCATGGAAGCCATTCCGGACAGACTGGCGCAGGCGCTGGACATGTCGGTCTACAATGCCTCCATGGGGGGGACCTGCGCCTCAAGGCTGGAGAAAGAGAGGCGGCAGGATTCCGCCACGGGTTCTATGTCCCTTGCGGGTCTGGCCAAAGCCGTCCGCGGGATGGATTTCACGGTACAGCAGACTGCCGGGCTTCGGGAGAGCAACACGGAGCCTTTCCCCGGAATCATTGCAGGGCTGGCAGAGATCGACTTCTCCCGGGTGGAGATGGTACTGATCGGAAAAGGCCTCAATGACTATCACGGGGGCGCGGTCATTGACAATCCACTGGACCCTTACGACGAATACAGCTTTCTGGGTGCTATCCGCAGTGCGGTAAAGGATCTGCGGGAGCGGAATCCGGATGTGCGGATCGTGCTTGTGACCCCTGCCTACGCCTGGTATACGGCCCAGGGGGTGACCTGCGAGGAGATCGAATACGGCGGCGGGTTTCTGGAGGACTATGTGAACGCGGAGCTGGGGCTTGCCCGGGAGCTGGGGGTGGAGGCGGTGGATTTGTATCACGATTTCTACCCCCATGAGAGGGAGGAGGACTGGGAGCTGTACACGGCGGACGGGCTCCATCCCAACGAGGCGGGCCGGGAGAAAATCGTACAAAAGATCATAGACACCCTGAAACCGGGGGACAATCGGTAGAGCAGCGCAATCACAAAATCACAAATAGAGCGAAAGGCGGTGGAGAGAGATGGCGCCGGCACAGGCATTCGGAATATGGTATGGCAAAATCAGGCGGGAGTGGAAGACGGCTTTTTTCACCTGCTTTGTGTTGGGACTGCTGATCCACATGCCGGTCCTGCTCTCGGACATTCCCAACCATGACGGTCTGGACAGCATGTATTTTGACCAGAACATGATCACCTCGGGCAGGTGGTTTCTGTCAGTGGCCTGCGGATTTTCTTCGTACTTTACGCTGCCCTGGCTGATCGGCATTCTGGGGCTTTGCTTTTTAAGCTGCGGGGCCGCTGCCGTGTGCGAGATTCTGGAGGTGCGCAAGACCTGGGCGGTGATGCTCGTGGGCGGCCTGCTGGCTTCTTTTCCGGCGCTGGCCTCCACCTTTGCCTATGTATATACCCTGGACGGGTATATGCTGGCGCTGCTGCTGGCAGTGCTTTCGGTGCTCTTTACGAAAAAAAGCAGGCGGGGCTTTGTGCCCGGGGCTTTCTGTCTGGCTTTCAGCATGGGAACCTATCAGGGGTATCTGTCCTTTGCCATGATACTGTCCGTGTACGCCGTGTGGATGCTGTTGGCGGAGGAGGGCCGGACTCCGGGAGAGCGGCTGCGGGGGGCTATGCGTTATCTTATCATGGGAGCGCTGGGGGCCGGACTCTACTTCGGCATCCTGCAGGTGCTTTTGAGGATACAGGGAAAAGAGCTGGATCACTATCAGGGAATCGACGGCCTGGGCGGGGGCGGACTTCTGTCAGGGGGGCTCCTTTCCGGCATAGGCGGAATGTACCGGGATTTCTTCGCTTTCTCCCTCAAGGGGAACGTGCTGTTCACCAATGTGTTTTCGCTGGCGGCCTGCTGCGTTCTGGCCGCTCTGGCCGGGCTTTGCGCCTTTTTTGCCATTGGGAAGAGAAAATGCTGGAAGAATCCGCCGCTATTCGCTATAATGGGGTTGATGCTTGTATTGCTGCCCGGGATCACCAATGTGATACTGCTGATCTCACCCGAAGTGAACTACCATCTGCTGATGCGTTATCAGTGGGTTCTGTACGCGGTGGGAGCGGTGGCTCTGATCAGCAGGGCGGGAAAAAGCGCCTGGGTGGAATGGCTGGGGCTGGCGGCGGCAGGGGTTCTGATCTTTTGCTACAGTGTCGCGGACAATATCGCCTACTCCAATCTGCAGAAGCGCTATGAGAAGACCTACGCGTACTGCGTGCGGCTGCTGGACAGAATCGAGCAGACGGAAGGGTACTATCCGGGCATACCCATCGCCATGATCGGCGTGGTATCCCAGGAACAGTTCCCCCTGACGGACATCACGGGAGCCGTCACGTCCAACATGATAGGCATGAACGGCGACAGCCTCCTGTACACGGGAAAGAATTACCAGCTGTTCATCAGGCATTACCTGGGGGCTACGCTGAACATTCTGCCCGCGGAGGTCATGGCGGACATCTACGAATCCGAGGCCTACATGGCCATGGACAGCTTTCCGGGGCCGGACTCGGTCCGCGTGGTGGACGGAGTCATGTATATCAAGACGGAAAACATACAGCGATGATATTTGGGAGAGATACAGATGCTATTATCCATTGTACTGCCGGCCTACAACGAAGAGCAGAATATTTCCAATACCGCCGAAGTTTTGGCAGGGCTGCTGGCCGAACATTCTATTGAATATGAACTTGTCTTCATCAGCGACGGGTCCAAGGACGCCACCTTTCAGGAGATGCTGAAAGCGTCGGCGGAGAATCCGAGGATTATAGGGGCGGAATTTTCCCGCAATTTCGGTAAGGAGGCCGCCATCTTCGCAGGGCTTCAGCTGGCCACCGGGGACGCTGTCATCGTCATGGACTGCGACCTGCAGCACCCTCCGGAGGTGATACCGCAGATGTGGAAGCTGTGGCTAAACGGCGCGGAGGTGGTGGAGGGCATCAAGGAGAACAGGGGAAAGGAAAGCCTGCCCCACAAGCTTTCGGCGGGCCTGTTCTACAGGATCATGAGCAGGCTGATCAAGATGGACATGAACGCATCCTCGGACTTTAAGCTTCTGGACAGGAAAGTGGTGGATGTGCTGCTGGGGCTGCCGGAGCGGAACACGTTTTTCAGGGCCCTGAGCTTCTGGACGGGATTCCGCAGGGAGTATGTCTCCTACGAGGTGAGGGAGAGGCAGTTCGGGGAGAGCAAGTGGTCCTCTTTGAGCCTGATGAAATATGCCGTCACCAATGCCACGTCTTTCAGCACATTGCCGCTGCAGCTGGTGACGGTGATGGGGGTGCTGGCGCTTTTGTTCAGCATTGTCCTGTTCGTTCAGACGCTGGTAAAATATCTGTCGGGGACCGCCGTGGAGGGGTTCACCACGGTGATTCTGCTGATTCTGGTCATCGGAGGCTTTCTGATGCTGAGCTTGGGGATCATAGGCCACTATATCGCCAGAATCTACGAGGAAGTCAAGGGACGTCCTAAATATATCATCAGCAGGACGCTGGGAGACATGGGCAAAAACAAGAAAGAAGAGAGGAAGACAGTATGATAAACTTTAATGTGCCGCCCTGTGCCGATAAGGCCATGGACTATATTCGGGAGTGTGTGAAGAACCAGAAGATCTGCGGCGACGGGCCGTACACGAAAAAATGCAATGAGTGGATTGAGAAAAAGACCGGCACGGCGAAATGTCTGCTGACCACTTCCTGCACCCATGCCACGGAGCTGGCTGCCCTGCTGGTGCCGGAGATCGGCCCCGGGGACGAGGTCATCATGCCCGCCTATACCTTTGTGTCCACGGCGGATGCCTTTGTGCTGCGCAGAGCGGTTCCCGTGTTCGTGGACATCAGGCCGGACACGATGAATATCGACGAAAAGCTCATAGAGGACGCGGTGACGGAGAGGACCAAGGCCATCGTGCCCGTCCATTACGCCGGCGTGTCCTGCGAGATGGACACCATCATGGACATTGCACAGAGGCACGGGCTGAAAGTGATCGAGGACGCGGCCCAGGGAATCATGGCCTCATACAAGGGTAAGGCTTTGGGCACCATAGGGGACTTCGGATGCTTCAGCTTCCATGAGACCAAGAACTACAGCATGGGAGAGGGCGGAGCGCTGCTGATCCGGGACCGGAAATATGTGGAGGATGCGGAGATCATCCGGGAGAAAGGGACCAACCGCACCAAATACTACCGGGGCCAGGTGGACAAGTACACCTGGATCAATTACGGCTCGTCCTACCTGCCCAGCGATATGAACGCGGCTTATCTCTACGCCCAGCTGGAGATTGCGGAGGAGATCAACGACGCCAGGCTGGCAATCTGGAAGCGGTATTACGAGACCCTGGAGCCGCTGGCCCGGGCCGGCCGGATTGAGCTGCCCGTGGTGCCTGAGGGCTGCGTGCACAATGCGCATATGTTCTACATCAAGACAAAGGATATCCAGGAGAGATCCGCGCTGATCGATTATCTGAAAAAGAATGAAATATACGCGGTATCCCATTATATACCCCTCCACACGGCCCCGGCCGGCCGGATGTTCGGCCGGTTCCACGGGGAGGACAGATATACCACCGCGGAGAGCGAGCGCCTCCTGCGCCTGCCTATGTACTATGGACTGGAACTGGAACAGGTGGACTATATCTGCGGAAAAGTCGGGGAATTTTATCGGTAAAGGATTTGGCGGTGGGAGTGCCCATGGGATATGTGAGAAAGGCAGCGCCGTACGTGTGCGCGGTGCTGAAAGGAATGCTATTCATAGGCTTCAGCGTGCAGATTGTCCTGGGAATCTGCTGGGTATGGGGAAATTTCGGACAGGTTCCGAGCTTTGCGGAGTCGGAGTCTGCCCTGTACGGAGGGCTGGTAAGGCTTTTGGGGGGGAAGGCCGGGGCGGTCTACTGCCTGCAGCTGGCGGCGGCATTTTCGGCGGGGCACCTTTTTCTCCAGGCGCTTTGTCCCCGGGAGACGGTCTTTGCCCTGTGGCGGGCCCTGGCGTTTATGACCATGCCTTTTGCCATACAGTGTCATCTGTCCCTGCAGCCTTTTTCCTTACAGGGTACGCTTTTTCTCCTGCTGCTGTGGGCTTTGCTGAATATCCGAAAGAGAAGGGCAGCGGTTCCCCTGGTGACGGCGCTGGCCTGCGCAGGGGTCCTGGCGGGCCTGTCCGGAATCATGGATCCGGGCCGGGAGGAAATACCGGGCCGCAGCATAGAGGGCGCTTTGGCCGCCCGCTTTGCATGGCCCACCCTCTGGAACGACTATGAGCGGTACGAGCCGGAGATGCAGATCGTACCGGATTCGGTATTGTGGGAATCCACCTTTCATCCCGGCGATATGCGACTTTTCCAGGAGAGCCTGGAAAGTCAGGTGGGTGTGGAGAAAGCGAAAGAGTTTTATCTGCAGATGGCAAAGGTGGGATGGGAGTATCATGGACCTATGATCATACGCCAGATGGGCTGGGATGTGCTGGGATACGCGGTGACGCCCGTGATTTTCCCCCTGCAGATGGCAGGGGCGGCATATGACTCCTACAGCGGCCGGAACTATGAGGTCATGCGGGAACACACCCCTGTCCTCACGCGCAACTATGTGGATTACGGATGCTGGTGGTTTGTGTGGATGCTGGTGATTTCGTTTTTCCTGGGGATCGCTTGGCTGTTTTGCAGAGGCGGGGCCCGCGGGGGGAGAAACGGGAAAAGAGCCATTGGAGCCGCGGCGGTCTGCTGCCTGGCGTCAGGGCTTTTGGTGATACTGCTGACCATGCGGGGAGCCGGCATGATGGACTACAGACAGACCATAGCCGTCAACGAATTATGGCTGGCAGGGCCTCTGCTCATCATGGGCAGCGGACGTTGCGGTGGAGCCGGGGCAGGCCGGGAGACGGGCGGAAAGGAATAGGAGTGCTGTGGCGGTTCAAGTATTGATTTTGATTCTTCTGATGCTGGCGCTTCCGGCGGTTGCAGGCGGACTGTGCGCGGGGGCGTACCATGAGGGCAAGAGCCTGATCTTTCGCTGGGTAAGCGGACAGTTTCTGCTGTGGGCGGGCTTCCAGGTGATCAGTGTGCCCATGATTCTGAGACAGCAGAGTCTGACCAGGCTTGTGTGGGTGTTCGCCGGGTATGCGGCCGTATTGGCCTTAGGCGGGGCGGCCCTGGAGATCTGGCGCAGGAAAAAAGGAGATCCCCGGGCCTTTCGGCCGGAGAGGAGGCAGGGAAAGCACAGAAAGCACAGGGAAAACGCGCTGCTCTGGGCGGTTTTCGGGGCGCTTCTGGCTTTTCAGCTGGCGCAGGCGGTGCTGCTGGTCTTTGACGACGCGGACGACGCATATTATGTCTCGGTGGCCTCTCTGGCTGAGAGCTCCGATGCAATGTTCCAGCGCTCTCCTTACGCGGAGGGGGGAATGGAGATGGACTACAGGCATGCGCTGGCGCCTTTTTCCATTTGGATCGCCTTTCTGGCCAGGCTGTCAGGGGTGCGGACAGTGGTGGTAGCCCAGGTGGTGCTGCCGGTGGTGCTGATTTCCATGGCCTACGGGATTTACTATCTGTTCAGCCGGGTTCTGTTTCCGGAGCAGGGCGGGCAGCGGGCGCTGTTCATGCTGTTTACGGAGATTTTGGTACTGTTCGGGAATTATTCCGTGTACACATCGGAGACGTTTCTCATCGGCAGGAGCAGGCAGGGAAAGGCCACGCTGGGGAGTATCGTGGTTCCCTTTATACTGTTTTTGCTGCTGACGCTGTTTCGGAAGCTGCAGGAAAAGGAAAAAATACCTGCGCCGCTCTATGTGCTGCTGGGAGCCGCCGGCCTGACCGGCTGTCTGTGCAGTACGCTGGGCGTCTTATTGGCATCCATGGCCATTGGGGGCGGCGGCCTGTTCGCGGCCGTGTGCTACAAAAGGATTAAGGTGCTTCTGCCTATGCTGGTCTGCTGCGTTCCCTGCGGGGGCTGCGCGCTTTTGTATTTGCTGCTGAAGTGATGGAGGAGATATGTGGAGTGGAGTGAGCAGGGCGTTCCTGGGATATATGGGAACCGGATTGATCGGAACGTGTTACCTTTGTGCATTGGTATATTTATGGCTGACGGAAAAGAGGAAGTCTGTCAGGATTCTTTTTCTCTACATGCCTCTTTCGCTTCTGGCGCTGTTCTTTAATCCCCTGTTCGCAAGGCTGGTCTATTATACGGCGGAGGACGAGATATACTGGCGTGTCCTTTGGCTGCTTCCCATGACGGTGACGATTGCCTACAGCTGCGTCTGCATATATGGGGAGTTGAACCGAAAGCGGGGCAGGCGCTTCGCGGAGGCGGCGGGACTGTGCATGGGGGCGGTGATCGCAGTGTCCGGAAGCTTTATCTATGCCAGTCCGTCTTTCTCCCGGGCGGAGAATATCTACCATGTGCCGGACGCGGTGGTTGAGATCTGCGATGCAATCAATGTGCCCGGGCGTGAGGTCATGGCCGTGTTTCCGCTGGAACTGACCCAGCATGTGCGCCAGTACTCGCCGGTGACCTGCATGCCCTACGGCAGAGAGATGACGATGGGGAAGTGGTTTTTCCTCCATCCCCTCAAGGACGAGATGGAGAGAGAAGTCATCGATATGGAGGCGCTGGTTCCCCTGGTGAGAGAATACCGCTGCCATTACGTGATATTCCGTCCGGGCCAGAAAGTAATGGGGGATCCGGAGGACTACGGCTGGATACGGTTCAAAGAGGCGGAGGGATACACCATTTACCGGGATCCTCATGAGGAGCTGATGATCCCGGATATGGAGTGATTTCAGTCGGCGGGGGTATCCGTATTCCGGGGCTGGCTGTAATAGTTGAGCGCGTAGGCGAAGCGCTCGGCCACCCGCTCCCGGCCTTTCTGGTTCAAATGCACGTTGTCCGTGAGATACTTTTTCGCGGTATCTTCATTGAACGTGGTGTACAGATTGTCCACAAAAGTCGTGCTCCTGGCGACGCAGGAAGCATACTGCAGCACCACGTAGACGCTGAGTGCGTCCTGCTTTCCGTAGCGCTTGATATCGCTGCTGACATACTCTCCGTTGTCGTCCACGCCAAAGGCATAGGGCGGGGACATGACGATGATGCGCACATGGGGAGCGTGATAGTTCATGTATTCGATAATGGCCTCTGTGTTGCCGGCAAAGGTGGAGATGTTCGTGGGATTATTGGGATCGTACATGTCGCGCCCTGCCAGATAGTCGCTGCCGTCGTACATGACGACAATGGCGTCTATTTCTGCCAGGTCCACGGTGGTCAATATGTCATAGACCTCCCTTGCCTCCCCGGGAGCCCGGTCTCCCAGAATCTCCAGAGCCCGCAGATAGTCATCGCGGACCTCCTGATTGCCCACGGCAATGTTGCACAGCCAGTATGCGTTGAAGAGATCCTGGGGGGCGTCCTCCAGATCCCGCTCCTGCCAGTCCGTGGCCAGATAGCTTCCGCTGACGGAACAGTTGTAGATGGTGGCGCCGGTCTTCTTTTGCATCAGGCTTATGAGACTGTCCTCACTCCCCCGGTCGTCGGCAAAGGGGGCGTTCCCAAAGGCCAGAATCTTGGAGCCCTGGCTGAAGTCCTTGTATATGGGATTGTGGGAGTCGTCCAGGAGGGGCAGGATCATATCGTAGGAATCGTTGTATTCTCCCGGCCCGTCCGCGAAGATTTCGTCCAGATCCACGCGCACGCCGAAGTTCATGATCTTGTATATTATGCCCGCCACGAAGAGCAATACCACGGCCAGCAGCACCAGGTGGATATTGATACGGGAGAAAAAGCCGCGTTTCTTGGGCTTGTCCTCCGGGTCGGATTCTGTGTCCGGGGGAGCGGGGGAGCCGCTTTCCTGCTCCAGGTCTATGATGTCCAGTTCCGGTATCCTGTGGGACTGCCGGGGATTTTCAGGGGAAAGGTTTCTATTCTTCATACAGGTTCTCCGTTTCTAGCTTTGCATTCCATTGTACTATTATGAGAGAGGAAAGTCTACATTATTAACCGGACTTTAAAACTTTTTAAAAGATTTTAAGATTTTTAGAAAGGTTTTAAAAAATTATGAAGAAATGGGTTTGTCACTTGAAGAAGCAAAGAAAGGATGCTATACTATTACAGAATTATTACGTTTTCGTTTTAGAGAGGATGTTATTTAATGAAGAAATTAATCGGTGGTTCTGATAAAAAGACCCGGAAATGGGCGGAATACGCTGAGAATGAGTATGATTGGGACAGCGGCGAGGACGCTGTGTACGAGGACCCGGAGGATTTTTACGGGGAAGCGATAGAGGAAGAGGACGGCTGGACGGAGGAGGACCCGCAGGGGGACGGAAACCTATACGCGTTCGGGGACAGAAGCAGCGACCCGGCCGATGAGGACGAGGAGCCCTACGGGGAGAGGTCTTCATACGGGGACGGCGATGAGCCGTACGGGGAGAGGTCTGCGTACGGAGACGACGAGGATGAGCCTTACGGGGATGGGCTGTACAGGGAGAGGTCTGTGTACGGGGACGATGAGCCGTACAGGAAGAGGTCTGCGTACAGGGACGAGGATGAGCCGTACGGGGAGAGAGCTGCGTATGGAGACGACGAGGATGAGCTGTACGGGGAGGAAGAGCCCGGGTATGAGGACGGGGGATTCTACGGCGGCTACGGGCCGGAGGATGCTGTCCCCGGGAAAGCCGCCCTCCGCAGGGCACAGCCTTTGAAAGGCGGCGGGACCCGGAGCGGAAAGCAGCCGAGGCAAAGCTTCCTGGCCAAGGTGGGGAAGTATTTCGGCCGTATGGACACCATGGACAAAGTGATGGCGTTTACCGGGGCCGGCGTTTTGGTACTGGCCATTATAACGGGCTGTATCTTCGTCGGCACTATGACCACGGACAGGCAGGTGGCGGATTTCAGGAATGTGGGCACACAGCTGGATGACATTACCGTCATCGGAGAACAGGGGCTTTTGGCCGTGGCGAATGCCCAGAGGGATAAGCTGGCGGCGTCTGCGGTGGTGGACGAAGAGCCGGAGGAGGACGATAAGCCGGACTACGACGAAAGCGGCTATGAAAGGCAGGTGTCCGTGCTGCCCAGCTTTACCTCCATTCAGAAAGACTTAAAGATTAAATTTATCAATAAGAAGACGGACAAACTGGTGGCAAACGTGCCTTTTTCCGTGACCATCACCGACCCGGACGGCAAGACGAACATCTGGTCCGACGACGACATGGACGGCATTATCTACAAAAAGGACATTGCGCCCGGTACATACAAGGTGGCCCTGGAGGCTCTGACGGATGAGAAGTACGCCGGCTACACCCTGTCCATGGATCCCCAGTCCGTGGAGGTGAAGAAAGAGATCGCCTACAAGAAAGTGGATGTAACCAATGAGGTCAAGCAGGAGAGCGAGGTAAACACCAAGCAGGAGGACACCAAGAAAAACGAGGTGGTGGTGGAGTCCAGCCTGCAGGATACGGTAGCCTGGGTGGAGAGCAAGGTCATCGCCACTGCCTATGACCAGGTGGACAAGAGCACCATACAGGATCCCATGACTCTGGCGGTGACAAAGCGTTTCCTGCGCATGAGCGAGAATACGGCCACGGGAGCGCCGGACACAGGGACTGCGCCCGGGACCGACGCGGAGCCCGGCGAGCCGCCGGCCACGGAGGCACCCACATCCACGCCGCCGGCCGAGGAGAGTCCTACGCCCACACCGCCGGCCACGGAGAGTCCTACACCCACACCGCCGGCCGAGGAGAGCCCTACGCCCACGCCGCCGGCCGAGGAGAGCCCTACGCCTACTGAGAGCCCTACGCCCACGCCGCCGGCTACTGAGAGCCCTACGCCCACGCCGCCGGCTACTGAGAGCCCTACACCCACGCCGCCGGCTACTGAGAGCCCTACGCCCACACCGACACCCACACCCACGCCGACGCCCACCCCGGCTCCTCTGGCAGTGACCGTGAACCAGGCGACGCTGACAGGAACCGTGGGAGGAACCATGGCAGCCATCGCGTCCGCCTCCGGATTCCCCCAGGACAGTACCGTGGAGTATATCATCAGCTCGGACAATGCGGCAGTGGCTGCGGCTTCGATAGATGCCAGAGGGAATATCACCATACAGGGCAAGGCTGTGGGCACGGCTAATCTGACCGTCACCGCCAACTATAAGAACGGCGCCCCCGACACCGCGGGGAAAGCCGTGATAACCGTCATCATCAAGGGCAGCATGATCATGCGGCTGGACAAAAACGCCGTGACCGTATTCACCCAGAGTACGGTGGACATCACCGCCACAGTGGTCAACGCGGCTTTGCCGGTAAAAGTGGAGGCCGTATCCTCCGACGCGGGGAAATGCGCCGTCAGCGTCAGAGACAATATCGTCACCGCCACCGGCGTGGCGGAGGGCAGCGCAGTCATTACCATCAGCTACACGGAGGGAACCGAGACGGTCACCGCCACCTGCGCGGTCACGGTGAAAAAGAATCCCAGAGAGGATACCGGTACGCTGTTGAGAGACGTGAAAGGCCAGCAGGTCTACGTGAAAGAGAACGACAATTACAGAGAGGCCACCAACGCCGACTATTATACGGCGGCCGCTTTCTACATTAAGGCGGACGCCAGGTATACCGGGTGGCAGACCATTGACGGAAAGGTATATTACTACACGGCAGACGGGAAGAAAGTCACCGGGGAGCAGGTCATCCAGGGCGCCAAGTACAATTTCGCCAGCGACGGCTCCATGGTGGTGGGCAGCGGCACGGTAGGCATAGACGTGTCCAAGTGGAACGGCAAGATCGACTGGAACGGGGTGAAGAATTCCGGCATCTCCTACGTGATCATACGCTGCGGCTACAGAGGCTCCACGGAGGGCAAGCTGATCGTGGACTCCAGATTTGCGGAGAACATCCAGGGCGCCAACGCCGCGGGACTGAAAGTAGGCGTCTACTTCTACTCACAGGCCGTGGACGAGGTGGAGGCGGTGGAAGAAGCCTCCATGGTGCTGGACCAGATCCGGAATTACAAGATTTCCTACCCTGTGTTCCTGGACGTGGAATCCAGCGGCGGCCGCGGGGACAAGATTACGAGAGAGGCAAGGACTGCGGTCTGCAAGGCATTCTGTCAGACGATACAGAACGCGGGCTATACGGCGGGCGTCTATTCCAACAAGAACTGGCTGGAGACTAAGATAGACGCGGGCGCTCTGAGCGCATACAAGATCTGGATGGCTCAGTATGCCGCCGCTCCCACTTATAAGAGCAGATACGATCTGTGGCAGTACAGATCCACCGGCAGCGTAAACGGCATAAGCGGCAATGTGGATATGAATATCAGCTACCTTGGCTATTGAGCAGATTTGCGGAAAGGATGGCTGCTTCGGTCATCCTTTTGCGTTTTCAAAAGAGAATGCATCGGCATCATTTATGCCATACTAATACCAGCTAGGTAATTGCGAAACAAGTTCAAAATCTTGATTCCAATAGGGAAAAGGATCGGTTGAGCCGGACTTACAGGAGGT
>ERZ808051.809-NODE-809-length-27729-cov-14.110299_pt1 | contig 27729 bp, 26 predicted proteins | sample MGYA00380199_ERZ808051 | MGnify/ENA primary metagenome ERZ808051 (study PRJEB31490, sample SAMN06133391) | mouse gut metagenome | isolation source: J11 | host: mice | place: China: Chengdu | collected 2015-05 ...
GCGTCCGTAGTTCAATTGGATAGAGCGTCAGATTCCGGTTCTGAATGTTGGGGGTTCGAGTCCCTTCGGGCGTGCCATATTAGACAAAACCTGTGTATAGGGTAACTATGCGCAGGTTTTGCTATTTATGCGATGAATAAACAAGTAAGTGTTCTGAATATTGTGCGGAAATAACAACTTAAAGAAATAAAACCATCATGTATTCCTATGTTTACCTCCTGAACGGAGATTTGATATGGGATTTTTTTAATTTTAGACCTGCTAACAAATGTCAAGAGATAACTTGAAGTAAAGTGCTATTTTTACGCGCCGAAAAAGGGTACAGAAAACCAAGCCACCGCCATTGAAATTTTTTGGTACTGGCCTGGGATAATCGGATTCGAGGTTGGATGTTAGGCTTCGAGACTGTCCAGATGCTGCTTTACGGTGGCGTAGTAAATGCGCAGGAGCTTGTTAGCGGAGGCCATCATGTAGACTGCCCTCGACGCGTTTCTTGTCCACGAACTGGTACGGCGGGGAGTCAATACCCGCAAAAGCCACCAGCGCCTTTTTGGAGTGGAAGTGGCCCGAAGCTGGGACACTGCCTGCTCCACCAGGCGCTTGGCAACATCCTTCTTATCCGTCTTGGCTCGCCGCAGGCTGTTGTTCCCGTAGCCGTGTACCAACATGGCGTTCGCCACGGAGACGTAAAAACCGGAATCGTGAAGGAAGCTGGCAACCGGCAAGCTGCCGATTCAATCTATTGGGTGACGCGAACTCTAGGCTCAACCTGCTTAAACCGAACGCTGCAACAAGAGGATGGCTGGCAGTCTGTTTTTCGGACTTCATAGCCCAAGAAAGCGGAGGCCAGCCAGTTACTCCCTTTATTGTAGCTTTGGCACGAGATGGACGAAACTCACGGCTGGCTGCCGTGGGTTCCAACCAAATTATATTGCAATAGGAGGAACGTTTATACTAGAGGACAAACGAAAGGAGTTCTGACAAAGCTGATGGACAAGCAGGGGACGGAAAAGCTTTGGCTCTCTCTGCATCACGCCGGAGTATCAGCGGAAGGGCTATGGGAAAGCGTTGATGGAAACTCCTTCCGGCGGGCAGTTGGGTTGGGCTATGATGTGATCGTCATTTTCGGCAATCCGGTCAACTCTTTTGTAGAGGACGATGAGAAACAGATGGTTTTTGTATGCGATAAGTGACACGATACTAACATGGTGTGAGACGTGGTAAAAAGGGGGGGAAACAAGAAAAAAGACGGCATTCTCTATAAAAAAGTTTCGGCGGCAGACGGCTGGTAGACGTCCAGAAAAAACCGTCGCCAGGACCTGCGGCGCAGGCTTTTGGCGGCGGTTTCGATAAACTTTTGGTAGACGAAACAGACTAGGAAGGACAGGGGATTATATGTTTAGCAGTTAGTATATTTCTCTAGGGTAGCCCTGACCGCGCCCGGCCCGGACAGTTCCTCCAGAAAATAATTTACAACCAGCTCTGCCAAGCCGCACTTGATCAGATCCACGCCGAAGACAGTCTTATTCTCCAGTAAGGGGCGCAGCTTTTCCATTGCCTTCTGTGCAGCGGGCGGCTGCCCCAGAGTAAAGCCGGTGACATAGGGTGTCACCTCCGGCAGCATGGGGTCGGCGCTGAGGGTAAAGGGATTGCCCGCATCATCCACGGCCATCAGGTAGCGCAGCCAGCCCGCAAAAACCAGGGGAATCAGCGTTAGGTCAGAGACAGACAGCTTTTCCGATTCCATATAAGCCTTGATTGTCTCGCCAAAGCGGATGGACAGCTTTTGAGAAGTGTCTGTAGCGATGCGCTGGGGCGTGTCAGGCATAAAGGGATTGGGGATACGAGTCTTCACTACTGTGTCAATAAACTCCCTGGGGTTCAACACACCAGGATTGACCACAACAGGCAAACCTTCTCGGTAACCAATTCCCTCCACCAGGGCCAGCAGTGCCAGGTCCTTCATTTCCTCAGAGATTTTGGTAAAGCCAAGCAGACAGCCGTAAATGGCCAGGGCTGTGTGCAGGGGATTGAGACAGGTACAAACCTTCATCCGCTCCACATTGTTTACGGTGTCCCGGTCGGTAAAGATAACGCCCACATTCTCCAGAGCAGGCCGGCCATTGGGGAATTTGTCCTCAATAACCAGGTATTCGCTCTCCTCTGCGTTAACGAAGGGAGCCACATAGGTGTTCTTGGGGGTGACCACAGGGTCCAAGTCCTCCAGGCCATCCTCCCGCAGGATGGCTTCCACTGAGCTGTCCGGCCTGGGGGTGATCTTGTCGATCATGGACCAGGGGAAGGAAACACGCGTTTCATCTTGGATGTATGTCAGGAACCCCTGTTCCGCCAAACCGTTTTTCACCCACTCCTCCGCAAAAGCGTTTACCGCGGCGGACAGCTTATCTCCGTTGTGAGAGCAATTGTCAGTGCTAACCATGGCGATGGGGGCTGCGCCGGTCCGGTAGCGGGTGTACAGGAGAGAGGCCACCTTGCCGATGTAGCTGGCCGGTTTTTCCGGCCCGGCTGCAAAGTCCGCCGCCACTGTGGGCAGCCGGCTGCCCTTGCCGTCCACCAGGCTGTAGCCCTTCTCCGTGATAGTAAATGTAACCATTTGCAGGGAGGGATTGGCAAAGATTTCTTTCAAACGGTTAAATTCCGCTTCATTGCCAGAATCCAGGATACAGGATTCTGCAATACTGCAGATAACGGTCTTTTCCACTCCGCCGTCTGCCTTCAGGGTTACCAGCACAGACAGATTGTCATGCTCCCGGTATTGCTTCTCTACGATCTCATAGTCAAAGCCCTCCACTACCGTAAGGCCGCGGTCCATTTTTCCCTGATCCAGCATACGCTGGGCCAGATTGGCCTGAAAGGCACGGAAGATATTCCCAGCACCGAAGTGGACCCACACCGGATTTTCCCGGGTGGCGGCTTCCATCTTTTCCCGGTCAAAGACCGGAAGAATATAGTCCGCGTCGCGCCACGGCTTCGGGTCTGACAAACCGGCTTTGCTCAGCTTCATTGTGATCCCTCCCTCTGATGGGACTTTTCAACGGCCTCCCAAAGCCCGTTGAGATAGGCGGCGCCCAGGGCCCGGTCGTAGAGTCCATAGCCAGGCATAGCGGTCTCATCCCAAATCATTCTGCCGTGGTCCGGGCGGATTGGTCCGTCAAATCCCGTCTCATAGAGGGCCTTTATCATCTCATACATGTCGAAGGTTCCGTCGGAGGAGAGGTGGGCGGATTCCTCAAAGTCATAGTTCTCTCTGGAACAGTCATTGAATTTCAGGTTGCGCACATGGGCAAAGTGAATGCGGCCCTTAAGTGCGCGGATCATATGGGGCAGATCGTTGTCCAGATTGGTCCCATAGGAGCCGGAGCAGAAGGTAACGCCGTTATGCACGTCGTCTACCGCCGCCATCAGGCGGAGAATCCCCGCCTCGCTGTTGATGATACGGGTCAGGCCAAAGACGCTCCAGGCGGGGTCGTCGGGATGGATGGCCATCTTGATGTCGTATTGATTGCACACAGGCATAATGGCCTTGAGGAAGTACACCAGGCTTTCAAAGAGCTTCTCGCCGTCGATGGACTGATACATTTCAAAAAGCTCCTGTACCTTGGCCATGCGCTCCGGCTCCCAGCCGGGCAGGACTGTTCCGTTGGACATCTTCTCCATAGAAGCGGCCATATTCGCCGGATCGATGGCGTCGATGGCCTTCTGGTTGTAGGCCAGAACGGTGGAGCCGTCCGGACGGACCCGGGCCAGTTCAGTCCGTGTCCAGTCAAACACAGGCATGAAGTTATAGCACACCAGGTGAATATCCTCCTTGCCCAGATTCTCCAGAGTCTTGATGTAATTGGCGATATACTGGTCCCGGTCGCTGTCCCCGACCTTGATAGAGTCGCAGACATTGACGCTTTCGATGCCGGAGATATGCAGGCCAGCCTGCTCCACCTCGGCCTTCAGGGCGCGGATTGCCTCGGGAGTCCATACCTCGCCGGGTGTGGTATCGTAGAGGGTGGTGATAACCCCGGTAACCCCGGGAATCTGCCGGATCTGCTTCAGGGTAACGGTATCAAACTTGGAACCGTACCAGCGCATTGTCATTTCCATATTATCTGCTCCTTTCCAGCTTACGCAAAGGTGAGAACTACCTTGCAGGCGCCGCTTCCAGGATCGGCAAGGGTGTCAAAGGCCTTCTTATATTCCTCAGCGGGGAAAATGTGGGTGGTCAGCATATCCACATGGTCCAGCTTCTGAGGCAGCAGCTCCACAATCTCCGGGAATTTTTGATACTGGTGACGAGTACCTAGAATGGTCAGCTGTTTGGCGTTGACCGTCTTGAAGTCTACCGGGATAGGCTCCTTACCAAAGGTCATGGGAACGAAGCGGCCCGCCGGAGAGAGCTGATCCACCGCGTGGGCAATGATGGCGGGAACGCCAGCGGCGTCAAAGATTACATTGACTCCCTCCCCCTCTGTCAGGTCGCTGATAAACTGATCCAGGTCCTGTTTTATGGGATTTACCGGATAGTCCAGGCCAAAAGCCTTTGCCATTTCCAGACGCTTTTCATTCAGCTCGGAGATGATGACCTTGGCACCTTTGCTCTTGGCCACATCGGCCACAATCAGACCAATGGGACCGGCACCATGGACCAGTACCAAATCGCCTGGCTGCACATCGCCCCGGCTGGTGGCCTGGGCGCCGATGGTGTACGGCTCACACAGGGCCGCCTGCTGGTAGGTCATTTTGGAGGCGTCAAACTGATAGACCTGGGAGCGGGGCATAACCACATATTCCTGGAAGATGCCGTCCACAATGCAGCCCAGCACCTTCAGCTCCCGGCAGACATTGTGGTGCCCGGTGCGGCAGGCGTAGCACTTGCCGCAATACCTGATCGGTTCAAACACAACGCTGTCCCCGGCCTTCAGGTCGGATACGGCCTGGCCGGTCTCTACGATTTCACCGGAGGCCTCATGGCCCAGCACCACAGGGTATTTGGCAAAGGGATTGGTGCCGTGATACACATGGACGTCAGACCCACAGATACCGGCGGCATGGACCCGCACCAGCACCTGATCCGGCGCTGTGATCTGAGGCATGGGGCGGTCCTCCATCACCATGTCCATAGCGCCGCGCATAACAATTGCTTTCATGATAAATTCCCTCACTTTCTCACTACGCTTTGGCAGCAATCTCCGTCAGATTCCGGGACAGGAGAGGAAGCCGCCGTCCACGGCGATAACCTGCCCGGTGATATAGCCGGAGATTGTATCGTCCGCAAAGAATTTCAGCGCGCCCACCAGCTCCCTGGGATCGCCCAGGCGTCCCATGGGGGTACGGTGGATCACATTATAGTACCGCTGGGTATAGGACCCGTCGGGGTTGACATACATGTCATGGTTCAGGGGAGTCAAGAAGTAGCCGGGGGCCACCGCGTTCACCCGTACCTTGCCAAATTCATTGGACAGGTAGTTGGACAGCCACCTGGTAAAGCTGTCCACCGCCGCCTTGCTGGAGGCGTAGGCGGGAACCATGGACAGGGCGTTGTAGGCCGCCATGGAGGTGATGTTAATGATGGAACAGCCTTCCCGGCCCACCATGCCTACCGCAAAGACCTCACAGGCGGTAACGGTGCCCAGCCAGTTGACATTCATCACCCGGGCCAGCCTGGTATTATCCAGATTGAACAGGGTCCGCTTACGATCAATCAGGGCCTGACGGGCGGTGTCGGGGTCTTTGGCATCCCGGTCCAGCACAGCTGTGACGGTGTCGGACTCATCTCCGGCGGCGTACGCCTCTGAGGTAGTCTTGGCCAGGGGATCCTGAATGCCGGCGCAGTTGATGAGGACATCATAGTCCCCAAGCTGCCTCTGAATTTCCGCCCGGGCCGCCTCCAGAGAGGCCTTGTCGGTCACGTCCGCAGATACGGCTATAGCTCTGCCACCCGCCTGGGTAATGGAGTCGGCAGTTCTGCGGGCCGCCTCCAAGTCAAAATCCAGTACGGCGATGGTGCAGCCGTCAGCGGCCAGTTCCCTGGAGAAGGTACTGCCCAGTCCGCCGCCGGCGCCGGTGATTACAATAGTTTTGTTCAACATATGAAAGCCTTCTTTCTTTCTATCGTTAGCCGAACAGGCTGGGAATAAACAGGGTAATAGGCTCTATAAAGGCCACCAGCAGCAGGATAATCAGGCTGGTGATGAGGAACGGTATGTTGGCCTTAAAGGCCTTGGCACTGGAAATATGACCAATCTGCGCGGCAGTGACCACGCACATGCCGACCGGCGGGGTTGTCAGGCCGATCATCAGGTTCAGGATGGCCATCAGGCCGAAGTGAACCGGCTGCATACCGACCGCGGTGGCCACGGGGAGCAGGACAGGGAAGGTAATCAGGACCGCCGCCAGAGATTCCATAAACATACCGACAAAGAGCAGGACCACATTAATCAGCAGAATGACGGCCACACGGCTGTCCGTGATGCTGAGAATGGCCTCGGCCACCATTTGGGGAATGCGCTCGTTGGTCAGGATAAAGGCGAACACATTTGCCAGTCCGATTAGGACGACGACGCTGCCGCAGGAGATCATGTTGTCGGCGATGATCCGGGGCACGTCGGTAAACTTAATCTCGTGATAAATAAACACGCCCACAATCAGGGAATAGACACAGGTGACAATAGAGGCCTCGGTGGGAGTGAAGACGCCAGAAAGGATGCCTCCCAGCAGAATCAGGGGCATAAGCAGCGCCCAGATGGCGCTCTTGGTGATTTTCCAGCGCTGGTTCCAGGAGGACCGCTCGTGTTTGGGGTAGTTGCGCTTTTTGGAGATTAGATAGGTGGGAATGCACAGGCCCAGGCCCAGCATGATGCCTGGGATGATACCAGCCTGGAACATGGAGCCGACGGAGATGCTTACGCAGGAGCCTGCGATAACCATGGGGACGCTGGGCGGAATGATAGGACCGACCACAGAGGAGGAGGCGGTGACCGCTACGGAGAAGTCGCTGTCATAGCCGTCCTCCACCATAGCGGGGATGAGCATGCCGCCCAGGGAGACTACGTCGGCGATGGCAGTGCCAGAGATGCCGGCGAAGATCATGGATGCTACAACGTTGACTAGGGCGAGGCTGCCGGTGATATGTCCCAGAAACGCATTGCAGAAATCCAGAATCCGCTTGGTAATGCCGCCGCCGTTCATCAACGCACCGGCCAGCATAAAGCCCGGGATGCACAGCAGAGTGAAAGAGTCCATGCCGGCGTAGAACTTCTGGGCCAGCACGGCCAGGTTCATGTCGGAGGTAAACAAATAGAACATTGCCGCCCCGCCTAGGGAGTAGGCGATGGGCACATTGAGCAACAATAAAATCAGGAAAATAACAAACATCATGCCGATCATGCTTCATTCCCTCCTCTCAGCTTTTTCACATTGCGCCAGATGTCCAATGTGCCGCAAAGCACGGTGAGGGTAAAGATTACCAGGGGAACCACATAAAACAGCCCCAGGTTAATCTGCAGGGAGGTGGATTTGGACACCTGACCCACGCCAAAATACAGATTGGCCTGGGGGATGCCCACCACCGCTACCACAATGATTACAAGGTCAACAAAGATGTCCAGAAGCACCCGGGTCCGGCCCTTCAGCCTGCCGGCGATTACGTCAATGGACGCATAAGAGTGGTACAGGATAGCCCAGGGGGCGCCCAGCATGACCGTGTACAGGAAGAACAGGCGGGTCATTTCGTCCGTCCATGGGGCGGTCAGCACTTCGGGGGGCGTGTAGCGGGCAATGATCTGTACCAGCACGCAGAAGCTTACGATTCCAAAGAGAATCGCCAGCAGCGCACGTACGATCTTGTCGATTACGCTTATCAATTTTTCCATACAAACCTCCAGATACAATTCATCGGGTTATCCTTCTTTTAAGTCCCAATTCTTTTTCGCGTTCCCGCCCCTCCACGGGGGGCGGGAACACGAAAAAATATTTTCAGCTTGAGGAACACAAAAACGAATTGGAAATCTTTCACAGAGAGAGGGTCGCTTTCACTGCTGCCAGGTGAAGCGGCCCTCTCTCAGGTGAAGTTCATGTCCGTTGAGGCCGGCAAACTTCTCGCAGTTTAGTTGTTGGAAGCAGACAGCTCACGAATCTTCTCATACATGTCCAGCAGGCCGTTACCCTGGTCCTCCAGGAACTTCTGGATAGTGGGCATCATGGCCTCAGAGATGGCATCGCGATTCACGTCCTCGTTGATGATCATGCCCGCCTCCTCGCACTTCTGGCGGTACTCATCCTTGTGGGCGTAATAGTAGTCGTTGGTCCACTGCTGCATCTCTTCACTGGTCTCATTCAGCCAGCCCTTCATCTCGTCATCCAGACTGTTGTACAGGTCGGAGTTGATAACATTGAGGATGGTGGAATAGACGTGGTTGGTGACGTTTACATACTTCTGAACCTCATAGAAGCTGTTGTCGTAGATCATGTCGTAGGGGTTCTCCTGCATTTCCACGACGCCCTGGCTCAGCGCGTTGAAGGTTTCGCTCAGGGCGATGGAGGAGGTAATAGCGCCGGCGGCGTTCCACATGTTGGTGTGCAGTACGTTGCCAGACATGCGCATCTTGCGACCGGTCATGTCAGCGGGCGTGTTGATGGGCACGTTAGAGGTCAGCTCACGAGGACCACGCAGCTGATACCACAATACGTGGAACTTCTGATCCTCAAAATCCTGAATGATCTGCTTGCCCACGTCGCTCTCGATCATGGCCTGCACATCCTCCTCGGAGTCGTAGGCCCAGGGGGCCTCCAGCAGGGTGGCGCTGGGGGCGTAGCCGTTGAAGGAGCCGCCGGTCATGGTCATGGAGGTGGTGCCCACCAGCATGCCGGCCAGGGAGTCAGCTTCGGAACCGGAGGTGCTGGAGGGGTAGATTTCCACCTGGAAGCGGCCGCCGGACTTCTCCTCCAGGCGGTTTTTGAACTCGGTGGCCGCCAGACCCCAGGGATGGTCCAGGGAGACCGTCAGGTCGTACTTCAGGGTCACAGTCTCGCCGGCGGGAGCGCCGTCGCCAGAGGTAGTCCCGGTGCCGCCACTGGAGGCAGAGGTCTGGGTGCTGGGCTTGCTGTTGCAGCCGGCTAGCAGGGTTGTGGCGGTAGCGGCCGCCAGCAGCATCGCAATCAGTTTCTGTTTCTTCATAGTTTTTTCCTCCTTTTATTTTGACGCCATCTTTTCTATGGTGGTGCGCCTGCTGAATCAAAGTTTTTAAATGTATACCAGATAACTTACTGATTTAGAAGGTCCGAATCCGATTGATGCAGGTGTTGTAATCATCCTGCTGGAAAAACAGCTCCTGCTTCCCCAAAACAAATCCTTCAATACCACAATTGTGGTAAAGATCGTGGATTACTTCCCGGGTAGCCCCTCCGTCCAGCACAATGTGGTAGGACAAGCCGCGCTGTATGCGGTATTCGTTTGCCTGGATAAATTTGTCTTTGGTATACAACATGAAATCTCGCCCGGCAAAGCCGGGATTGACCGACATAATCATGAGGTAATCCGTAATCGGAAGCAAATCCTTCACGCTTTCCAGTGAGGTGTTAGGGTTGAGCACCAGGCCTGTCTTTTTTCCCTGCTGCCGGATCAGGTCCAGCGTGGCGGAAACGATCAGTTCCGATTCCGGATGTACATAGATAATGTCCGCGCCGGCTTGTGCAACTCTTTCAATATATCGGTGCGGATTCATTACCATCATGTGACAATCAACCAATTTATGGCTGCCTTGGTCGGTCACCCGGCGGACTAACTCCAGTTCCTGGATGGAACAGGCGAAGTTGTTGACGAAGGTGCCATCCATGATGTCCACGTGGTAGATGTCCATGTCCGTCTGATCCAGCTTCTCAAGCTCACTCCGAATGTTGTCCAGGGGGAGATTGAATACCGAGGGGCACAGAAGCATTTTTTGCGGCATTGGATTCTCTCCTTTCGGCTATAAACTTGTATACAAGTTCTTCTGTTATTGACAATACTATATTTCTGTGATAATTGCAAGTAAATTTTGCGTTAAGATAGTATTTTTGTCTAATTTGTATATTATGTGCGATAAAAATTGTGCATACTACTAAAGTATGGGAGCGAGTACATAAAACAGTTCCATTTTTCGCGAATTTGTTATATGATATACATGCTCACTTCCACTATCACGGGCAGCGCGGCACGATGTGCCCTGGAATACCCCCTATATTCCACCGCTGCCAAATTTTTGCGAGGTCAATACTATGGTAAATCCAAATGTTACCCTGGCCAGCGAAATTTACCACAAGCTCTGGGCCAAGATCAGCACCCTGGAACTGAAGCCCGGGGAACGGCTGAGCGAATCAGGCATCGCCCGAAGCTTCGGCTGCAGCCGTGTCCCTGTGCGGGAGGCCATCCGCCTGCTGGTATCCAACGGAGCGCTGGAGGTCCTCCCCCAGCGCGGGAGCTTTGTGACCAAAATTGATACCAAGCAGATGGAGCAGTTTCGCTATCTCCGCGAGGTGCTGGAGACCCGGGTGGTGCTCCAGGGCTTTGACAAGGGGCTGCTCAACCCCCTCGTCCCTTTCATGTGGTCTCTGATTGAGCGGCAGAAAAATTATCTGGCTCTGAACGACTTTATCCGGACGCTGGAGCTTGATAATGAGTTCCACCGTATTTTCTACTCTGTTGATAACAAGGAATTTGTGCTGGAGCACACCGGCGAGCACGAGATACACTACTACCGCGCCCGCCTGCTGTCGATGGAGCTGGAGCCACGGAACATGATTATTCACCAGCACCGGCAAATTGTGGAGGCCATTGAGCGCTGTGACCGGGCCGGCCTGGAGCAGGCGCTGATCTCCCACTTTACCAATGTCTCCAACGTCCTGCTCGACCCCTCGCTGGTGGAGGAGGAGTACCGGACCTATCTGCGCTAAGGAGGTTATATGACGCCGACACAGCTTGCTACCGTCCTCTTTTTGGCCTTTGTGCTTGTAATCCTGCTCCCGGTCTACCGCAGCCGGCGGAGGCGGGGGGATAAGCCCTTGCTCTCCCGCCTGATGGGCCGGCAGAAGGACAAACCGGTCCCGCCGAAGATCGCCGGCCGCCAGGCGCGCAACGGCACCAAATCCGACCTGCTTGTTACGGCCAGCATGGTTACCAAAGCGGCGACACAGAATAAATGGTTTGTCATTATGCCCGGCTTTGTGGCTGTCAACGGCGAGAAGGCCACGCTGAGCGGCATTATCGTGACGCGGCAGGGTTTGATTGCCTTCAAGTGCTACGGGTTTGGCGGGCAGATCATTGCCGGGGCGGACGGGTGGCGGCAGGTCATAAACGGTGATGAGAAGGTGCTGCCCGATATCCGGAAGGACTGCAGGAAGCAGGAGAAAATCCTTGCCCAGGTGCTGGCCCGATGCGGGCTGGAAATGCTCCCCCTGCAGGTCCACGCCGTTTTTACCACCGTCGGAACCGACCTCTCTCAGGCGGATGGCGCCCTGTGCCTCTCACGGGATGGCTTTGCTGAGTTTTTGCAGTCCGGGGAAAATACCCGGGATGCCGGCCTGAATCCTCAGGAGACCGGCCGCCTGATTTCCCACTTCGTGGAGCGGCAGTGACCACCGGCCTTCGCAAAAAATCCTCAGATTCCCTTATAAATCTGAGGATTTTTTCTTCCAAAAGGGCGCATAACGCCCTCTTTTCCACCAAATATATGCAAACGTACCACCTCCCCCCTTTCCTGCCAGGGGTGGAAGGAGGCAACAACATGCCAAGTAATTTTACGCAGCACTATCAGTTCTCCCAGCGGGAGAGGAACGACAAGGTCCTTATGGAGGACTTTAACGTCGGCAACGCCAGGCTTGACCCATACCTAGCCCAGAAGACGAATCCCCACTTGGCATCTGTGGTTCCCCAGATGCTCTTAAACTGCTCCAGGGTACCGGTCTCATTATCCCACCAAGCTTTCAAGTTCCTCGGTATCCAGGTCACCGGTCACGAGCGTGATAGTGCCCTTGATGCTGATGGTGGTGCTGCTCAGAGAGGCGGTCACGCTCTTGGACACCTTGTCCTCAAGGCCGGTGAACTTAGGCGCGGTATCGGCCTCGTAGATGGCGCGGATTTCCTCGTTAGTGCCGGTCTGCATGGTAATGGGGCATTCATTTTTAGTAGGACCGGCGGGAACATTGGACGCGAAGGTGCTGCTGTTTACATCGGAAGCGTTGCTGCCAGCGGTAAAGGTCTTGTCGCCGGTAACGGTATCGCCGGTGGTGCCGGTGATGGTCGTATGGACAGCAGGGTTGACCTCAGTGCCAGTGCCGATCTTCACCTCAAAGCCGGCCACGACGTCGTTTGTGGTCACGGCGGCGATGCTGGACATGTCAGTGTCCGTGGGAACCTCCATGCTGCCCTTCTGCAGGTTCAGAGTGCTGCAAGTCAGGGAAGCGAACTCCAGCTTGCCGGCCTTGCCAGCGGATTGAAGGGCTTTGTCTCTGTGGAATCTACTTTTTTCGGCGGAGAACACCGGTATCTGGATCTGTTCAGCATTCATGTGTCCGAGGAACTGCGGGGCTCCGGTATTGGTTCGGCGCTTTTCAATACCGCAAAGGTTTGGGCCAGCACAAGCAGAGCAAAAAACTATACATCTCCGCCCATTCCGCTGTAGAAACCTAAGCGTTTTATCGGAAATTAGGCTGTATGGGCACAAGGTTCCTGGATAAGAGGCATGTCGAGGCAGAGCCGTCCGGCTGCCAACTGGAGTATGAGTTGTAACAGTAGGGGGGACGTCCCGGGTGGGCCGTCCCCCTGTTCGGTTTATAGCGATAGGTAATCCTCTGCTTTTACCTTAGCCGGAGCCAAGGCAGTCAGAGAGGATTTTCTCCCTTTACACCGTGCGTGCGACTTTCACCGCACATGGCGTTCCATCCTGTCGTGGATTCCCACATGGTAGAGACGTTTGAGTAGGATGCGGTGGTCAATTTCGTTGAAGTATTTGCTGATGCCGCCCACTACAATCCAGTGATAACCTGTGGTATGCACCAGGTCTGTGACCCTTTCCAATGCTTGATGGGTGTCTCGCATGGGACGCATAGCGATACGGTTCTATGACACAAAAACCGTTAGGAAAAAAGCGGAGAAATGACGAAAACAGGCAAGAATAAAAGGACAGTGACACATGGCGGCCAGAAAAAGTTTGCTTACAAATTCCATGACACGCTATCTATATCCACACGTTAAAAATCCGTTTTTGCTAGTATGTTTTCCCACGTTTAATAGTAATGAACTTGAAAATGAGGTAGAACAAACAGGAAATATAGTAACAGTTGCACTGAAAGGCGTTCCGGAAGGAACGTCTTTTTATGTCTGAAAAGGAGAATTAAATCATGGCTTCTGGAACATGTTTTGATTATTATTATGGCGGCGAAAGTGATCAATTTCCATTTTACCGCATTCCTCAACAGCTTATTGCGAGTAAGGACTTTCAGCACGTGTCCGCTGAGGCCAAACTGCTATACGGGCTTCTGCTTGACCGAATGGATCTGTCCGCCAAAAATGGCTGGTACGATAAATTGGGGCGCGTATATATTTATTTTACGTTGGCAGAAATACAGGAAAATCTGAACTGTGGGCATGACAAAGCAACAAAATTGCTGGTGGAACTGGATACCCCAAATGGCTGCGGACTGATTGAATGCGTGAAACAGGGACAAGGTCATCCTGCCAAAATCTATGTCAAACGATTGGTCTTTGGAGCAAGATCAGTATAATTCTTCACAATATCGTTACGCCTTCTAAGCAGCAGTCAAGACTTCTGATTTTCGGAAGTCCTGGCTGCGGAAAATTCGCACTTTAGACCGCTGATTTTCCGCAGCAATCTATACTAATAGAACCATACTTACTTATCTATATCAATCAATCCATCAATCAAGAGAGCGCATCAGCCGCAATCTGGATAGATGGAATAGATAGATTTGATGTAAAAAAGAGCTGAGGAACGAAAAAATGGTATGGAATATGAGGACAAGACCTATTCGCTCATGTCTAATACAGCAGGTTTTTTGTAGGAAACACAACGGCGCGGACAGCGCCGTTGTCCCAGCAAGTATGGAATTTTGACAGCAAAATTCCACTTGTTAGGGGAACCCCCTAAACCCCCTCCGTCCGTGGAGTGCATACCGCCATTGCAAAGCGTGTTCCCCCTTGTGCCAAAAGAGTAATCCGCCGCTCGTCCCCCGTCAAGGCCGGGCGATTGCGGAGCAATCGCCCGCGAGCCGGCCAGTCTGCCGACTGGCCGGACCTTGACAGAGGACGACCTGTGGATTGTTTTGTCACCAAGGGAGGAATACGCACTAAAAGCCGCTTGACAGCGGCTTTTACTATCCTGGGAATGAGCGGGCTTGCTGAAAGCGTCAGTATCCCTCCTGCCTTCCTCGCCGAAAGCCATGGAGCGGTATAGGAAATACATCTTGATTTGAGACGCATTTCGACAATGGCAGAAACCGCTGTTTGTTTTCCGCAGAGCCAGCGCCCCGGCATTTGATTTCAATGCAGATTTGTTCGCTGGGAATACCGTCGAAAAATGCGTCTCAACTTGAGACGCATTAAAAACTGCCATATTCACGGCTGACTGGTATCCTGCACAAAACGTACAACATCGCTGGGGGAGCAATCCAATATCGTACACAGCTTCTCCAGAGAGAGCATGGTTATGTTTTTGTTCTTTTTCAGCCAATCCAGGGTGCGGCGGTCTACTCCGGCCTGAATGAGCGCATATTGCGTTACGCCCTTCTTTTTCATCGTGTCCCACAAAGGGCTGTAATCGACCACCCTGCCGCCCCCTTTTGAATAATACCTTCATTATAGGATAGCCAAAAGATTTTGGATATTGCACATATATGTGCAATATGGTATGCTATGAACCGGAGGATATAGCAGAGTGTGAGCGCATTAAGGCCCAGGCAGATAGGGGGCTTGCGATTGTGAATGTCACCTAAATAAAAATGTATCTCCCAGGAGAGACGCATCCCCAGAGTTGTTTGCCCTTTTGTATGGGAAAATGGCCTGTTCACACGGGCGGCGTTGGTTATTCACGCCCCCACATGGGTCATCGGCGCCAAATCGTAGACAAACGATTTTTTATCGCTATAATGAGACTTATATCTGCATTTTAAGAGAGGTGATCCATCAACATGATAGAAAAAATTTCGGCGGAAAATGCGTGCGAGGCCGCCCGTTACATTATGACGGAATACTATCGTTTGAATGTCGAACCGTTCTTTTCTGTTCTGTCTCAAAACTGCGTATGGATACTTCCGGGCGGACAGATCGTGATCGGAGCGGAAGCGATACGGGCGATGTTCCAGGACGGCTTTATCATGCCTCCGTTTCAGGCCGAGGACGTGGAGTTTGATCTTCTGAACACAGGCAGCCCGGAGCAGATCGGGGTGTTCGGCACATACTCCCTGTTCTCCGACGTGGAATCGGAAATGATACTGGCGGGAAAACAGCGCGTCACGATGATGTTTCGGAAAGAGAAGGACGGCTTCCGTCTCTATCATCTTCACGCTTCCAACGAGTGGGATGAGCTGGCCGAGGGCGAGATATTCCCCGTGCAGATCAGCCGCCAGACCTATTACTACGTTCAAAAGCTCTTACAGGAGAGCGGGCAGGCCCCCAACCGCCGCATTATCATCAAAGCGGAAAACGCCACCTATTCTTTCGACCCGGATATGGTACTGTATGTGGAGGCCATCGGCAAAGTGTGTACGGTCTACATGATGAACCGCACCATGGTGATACGCCAGCCCATCATCGTCCTTGAAACGCAATTCCCAAAGCAGTTTTGCCGGATACACCGCAGCTATTTAGTCAACTGCCGTTTTGTTCTCCAGGTGGAGCGGTACTCGGTGACGCTGATCAACGGCACGGTCCTGCCGGTCCCCGCAAAACGGTACATGGAGGTGCGGGAGAAAATCACCGCCCTAATAAAAAATGAAAATCAGGAGGCCAACCCTTGAAAAAACTCGCAATCCTTTTTGCACTGACCCTCTGCGTGGCGCTGGCGGGCTGTAACCAGCCCACCCCGCCCCAGGGCGGCGAACCCTCGCAGAACCCCTCCGGCACGGTGAGCACTCCCCCAGTGGAGGAGCCCACCGCCACAACACCCCCGGCGGGCGGATCCACTGACCCGACACCCGCAGAGGGTGAACAGGCGGCTACGCTGTATATCGGAACCAAGGCCAACGGCTTTACCGAGTACCCCATGACCTATGAGGGGGACCTGACCCCGGAGAAGCTGATCCAGGGCATCGCGGACCTGACCGGCTGGAACTTGAGCCTTGCGGAAGATGTTATCAGCGGAAAGGGCGGAATGAGCGTGTGCCTGGCCAGCGAATCCTCCTTGTTCACCGGTCCGCCCGACCCGCAGAAGGACGAGTTTCATATGTACGACTTGGGTCAGCTTGCGGAGACGATCTTGGACAGCATCCAGAAAACCTTGCAGGAAGGCTTTACCGGCGAGGGCGGCGACCCGGACGCGTTGGACATTTGGTACTACATGGAGGGGAATCAGCCGTTGGAGCTTCCCATCCTGGGCCTCTCCTGGCCCATTGACCAGCCCTATCAGTGGGCGGGAGCGGAAACTGAATAAGCCCCGCAAAAATCATAATATGCTGAGACGCACCTTCACCAGCAATCTGCTCTCCTCCGGCGCGACGTGCCAGAGCTGCTGGGGCACACCGACGCAGTACCACGATGAACATTTACGCCCATGCTATGAGGAGGCCAAGCGCGCCTCCGCCCGACTGCTGGATAAGGTCGCCTGCAGGGAGTAAAAAATTTTCCTTGTTTCAGCCCATGGAACCGTCACTCAGGAAGAGGGCAGTCTTGCAGCAGCTTTGTTTGCCAGATCTAATGCCGCCCCAGGCCGCCGAGGAAACGGTGGAGCGGTACTGCAACTCGTGACCGCACACAACCGACCGATTTTGAAGGGCACCCCATTGGGTGGAACTTCTTTACGAAGTTCCACCCAATGGGGTGCCCTGATTCTCAGCGGCAAAGCTGAATTTATCTTTACCTGATAAGTACAGAGGGACGCAAGGCGAATCTGCCTTACGTCCCTCTGTGCCATCATTCAGCGTTTTACTGTACTGCGTTGTTCTCCTGGCCCTCAATAAAGTTTTTCAGCATTTGCGCCACCTGTGCCCGGCTTGCCTGCCCCTGAGGTCCCAACCGCCCGTCGCCAGAGCCGTTCAGGATGCCGTTCTCCACAGCCCAGCGCAGGGCCTCCAGCGCGAAGCCGCCAATCTCACCCTCATCACTGAAATACAGCTCCTTGCTGGCGGCGGCGGGACTGCCGGAGTACCGCCAGAGCATGACCGCCAGCTGCTCACGGGTGATGGGGTCGTTGGGGCCGAAGGTCCCGTTGCCATAGCCGCCCACAATGCCCTGGCTCGCGGCCCAGCGGACAGCCTCGGTGTACCACGCTTCGCCCCACACATCGGAAAAGTCCGACAGGTAATCCACCTCCGGCCTGCCCTTCTTGTTGAACAAAATCTGCGCCAACTGGGCGCGGGACAACTGTGCGTTGGGGGCGAAGTTACCGCTGCCGCAGCCGTTCATCAGGCCCTCCGCCTGGACAAACTGCACCGCCTCGTAGTACCAATCGCCCTCGGATACGTCCGTAAAGGGGCTGCTCCAGGGCGTGTTGACCGATTTGTAGGTCACTTCGATCTTTACTTTTCCGTTGGGCTGCTTAAAGGTATAAGTGCCGTCCGGCTTCACCGTCACCTCCACGGGCTTGCCGTTTTGGTCGGTCACGGTGATTTTGTCCACCTCATAGCCGTTGTCCGGCCTGGGCTTCACGGTCACGGTGTCGCCCCGCTTCGGGCTGGAAGGGGAAACGCTCACGCTGCCACCCTCGCTGGGCTGGGGCACGTCGGGCCTGTAGGTAGGCGGGATATAGCTGCCGCCGCCGGAGGGGCCGCCGCCAGTGGCCGGAATGGTCTCCCTCACCGTCACATAGCTGCAGACGGTACATTCCTTGTGGCGGCTGCCGGGTTGACTGCTTGTCGCCGCCTGGTCTGTGATCCAGGCCCCGGCATTGTGGGAGCCATAGCTCTCCTTCTCACGGTTTTCCGTGGCGGGACAGCCCTTCGCCTGACAATCATGCCAGTGGTATCTGGAATCGCCGCTCCAGCTCGTGCTCCAGTCATGGGTGTGGTTGGGGCCGGGCTGTTCCGTCGCCGCCACCTCAACAACGTAGGTGGTCTGTCTGCCCTCGTAGGTGACGGTCAAAGTCTTGCTGCCCGCCGTGCTGGAATCAAAGCCGCTGACCATATTTTTTGTAACTGGAACGGTCTGCGTGCTCCCGTCGGAGTAGACCGCCTCAATGGTGAGCCCCGTCACGTCCAGCGGGCTGTTCAGTTCATAGCTGGTCTTATGTCCGGCGCTGTTCACCCGGATGGAGACGACAATGGGCGCGTTGAAGTCTGGAACGGTGATTGAGGCGGGAGCTCCCGCCTCATGCGTCTGCGTTTCACGCAGGCGCACGAAATAGGTTCTGGGGGTCAGGTTCGCGATCTCAGTGCCGGTACAGTTCCGCGCATCGGAGAAATCCGCCTGGGCGGCGTACTCCATCGCAACCGTAACGCCGAGGATTTTTCCGTCCGCTCCACCCGCAGAGGTGGGAGGGTCGACGGACAGCCCGGTGGGGGCGGCGGGACCGTCCGCTTTGGCGATGCTCCAGGGGATGTCTTTCGCAGCGGTGGTTCCATCGTTCCACTGATAGCCGGGCTCCAGCGCGGCGATGGCGGTGTAGTTGCCCACAGCGGTCCCCTTGTGCCCGGTCAGGGTGTAGCCGGTCCCTTCCTCCACGCCGGTCTGTTCCCCTCCCGTCCATTTCAGGCCGGTTTTCGCCACAGGGACGGAAATGGAGGTGGGCGGGGGCGTCACGTTATCGCCAACGGTCAGCGTACAGGAGGCGGAGAGGTCCTTTCCAGAAGCGGTATAGGTTCCCGGGACAGTAATGTCAAACTGGTATATGCCATCAACAACCGGGTCTGTGTATGGGTTGCTGCCATCACAGATGATCAATTCATCCCCGTCTCCGGTATCTCCCACATAAATGCGCAGACCGACCGCTTCATAGTAGCTCCAATCATCGTTTGGATCTTGCTTGATTTGAGCTACATGGCTATTTACGGAAATCCGCAAAGCATCTTCCAGGTCCAGTGGCTCGTCGCTGTAAGCTGTGTGCAACGGTATCAAAATGCCATCTTCTGCGCTGTCCGCGCTTTGCTGACTGGTCAGCCGAACGTTTTCCGGGGCAAAACTTACCAGCTTGGATGGAGGCTTTTCCTCCCCGCCGGGAGAATCATCTTCGACGGTCCATTTGCCGCCGTTGTCCCGCACCAGCTTCAGGTTGGGCTTGGTGCTGGGGCAAATGAGCTCAAAATCACCGTCAGCGGACTGGGGTGCGTTGACATACACACGGCCAAGTTCAGGAGTTGCTGTCGAAGCTCCGCTAAAAATGCCGCTGATGCCGATTTTGGTTGTTCCCGACACACTGCCGTCGATGGTCAAGGTCTGATCCTTGCCCAGAACCAGGCTGCCGCCGCCCTGAAGGCTGGCAAATTTCAGGTTGGTCAGCTTGGTCAGGTTCAGAACATTTGAAGAAGAAACAGCAAGATATGTGCTGACGAGGTTACTGTCCGCTGTGGGTGTCAAATTCCCGCCGCTGTCCACCGTAAGGCTGGACAGGTTCTTCAGGGTAAGGCCTTCATTGAGGCTGCCATTGCCTGTGTAGACTACCGCCGCATACTTACCGCTGCCGGTGTCGCCGTTCACCATAGAGGTGGAGGTATAGTAAAGATTGAAGGTGACGTCGCCAGTTACACAATAAGTTGTGGGGCTGGGGGTGGGAGGGGCGACATCCTCGTTGGGATTCATCATCCCATCGTCGGAAACAAAAGTTTCCAACGCCCCGCAGGCGTAGAATGTCCCCGCCTTGCTCGTACCAGTCATCGTAACAGTGGCACGAATTGAGGAACCGTTTGGCCGTCCGTCGGTGGAGATGCTGCCGGCATAGACGTTGCCCATTTCAGGACAGTTCTCAATGATAATATTCCCGTGATCGCCGGACTTAGCGGTGATCGCCAATCCCGTCGCGCCGCCGCAGAACAAATGGATATCATTTTTCGCGCTTTTACTGCGGGTGACATTTCTTAAGATGAGGGTATGGCCGTTTGCCATGATGGCGTTGCGCACACGGTTGGGAAAGGCAAGCTCCAGGTCCTCAAAGGTAACGTCCGCCGCCAGGATGATCCCGCCGGTGCGAATGTTCAGGCGGGCATCCTGAGAAGCGCCGCGGATGGTAACGTTCTTGTCGATCACCCAGGGGTCGTTGCGGTTTGTGTCGTTGGTCCTGCACAATCCGATTATTTTGACAATATCGCCATCGTTGGCGTTTGCCACAATTGCAGCCAGATCCTCGACATTGTCAGCCACGTGGGTCGTTCCGGTCTGTCTGTCCGCGGCCAGGGCCGTACCCGGAAGTGCCGCTGCCATGACGCAAACCGCCAGCAAGGCCGCCGCGATCCGAACTCTCATTCTGTGATACAAAAATGCTCCTCCTCTGCTCCAGGCCCTCAGGCCGCGCCCCTGCCTCCGGCGGGAAATGTTGACGCATACTGTAATCATACTATGCTAAACAGCATACTTTCTTTTAGACCCTTTTGTTCACGATTCCTCCTATTCCGGCAAAGGGGCTTAATCCCCTTGCCGATTTCTTTTTGATCCCCTGGTTAATCAGACAGGGCACATTTTTCCGTTTACACTATACCAGCAATTTCAACTTTTCGCAATAGGTTTTGCGCGTGTAATATAAAACCTCCCTATGTACCATTAAACGGCGGCACATAGGAAGTCTGTTTTAATACCAATCGTGCTTTTCGTTCCGATCGAGAGCGTTGATTTGCGCCATCTCTTCATCGATCAGCGCAAAATGATACAGCTGCGTGTTTTCTTTGATATGGTCAGGGTTGCTGGAGCCGGGGATCACCACCACACCCTTTTGCAGATTCCATCGAAGAATCACCTGGGCGGAGGATACACCGTGAGCCTTTGCAATGCCAGAGATTGCCTCGTCTCCCAGCAGCTCCGCCGTATGCCCCCGGCCGCCCAGGGGGTACCAGCCCTGCACCACAATTCCCAGGCTTTGAATATAGGGAATCACATCGTTCTCCTGATAGTAGGGGTGGATTTCATTTTGAACCAGTGCCGGAACGATGTCCACCTGGGGCAGAAATTCCTCCAACTCCTCCACATACCAGTTGGATAGGCCGATGGAGCGGATTTTCCCATCCTCCACAAACTTTTCCATCGCTTGATACGCTTTTACGTCGTTGCGGTCAGGGTGGTGCAGGAGCATTAGGTCCACATAGCCGATGTCCAGCCGATCCAGACACGCCTGAATGGCTTGCTCCGGGTTTGCCATCTCGCTGCCTGGATAAATTTTCGTAATGACGAAAATATTTTCTCTTCCGAGGCCCAGCTCCTCCATGGCCTCCCGGATGGCCCGCCCCACTTCTTCCTCGTTGCCATAGGCGGAGGCAGTGTCGATCAGACGGACACCGCTGGCCAGAGCGGACTTTACAGAATGAACGCAGGTCTCCCCGTGGAGGCTGTAGGTCCCCAGGCCGTTGAGGGGCATTTCATAGCCGTTGTTAAGGGTGACGGTCCTGCCCTCAAAATCAAAAGCTCTCACCTTGCTGTCCCGTGCTGGATCGTTCAGCGAAAAAGTGACGGAGACATTGCCGCCGCCGGCCTTCAGTATCTCCCGGAGCTGAGATTCCGTGACACCGTCAATATGCCCCAGGCGGGTAAAATTCCAGGTGTTTTCATCATAATAAATGGTGACGCTGTTACCTTGGTAGAGGATAATATCTCCGGGTTTGGCGGTAACTTGCCGGTTGCTCTGTGGAAGGGTCGTACCAATACTGCCCACCTTCTCAAATCCGCCGTAGTCGCTCATGTCCACGGTCAGCGGCCCTTTGGACAGCAGTTCCTTCCATGCTGTGACCGATGGATTATCCTCCAAGGTCACCGTCCAGACAGTGTCATCGATTTGAACATACATCTGATTTGCCTCCTCGCCCGCGGCTTTGGGCAGGTCAAGGCCGTTTACCCACTCCTCCACTTGAGATGTTTCAGAGAACCGACGGCCCTCCAGCCAGGTGGCGTCCGGCTCGTAGCCCCGGATGGTGGCGTCCTCGTGGGGGCTGCTCCCGGAGGTGCAGAAGGTGGCCACAGTTTTGCCGCTCAAATCGTAGGTCTCCAGGAAGGTGTGGATGATCTTGGGCGCGCGGCCCCACCAGATTGGGTAGCCGATGAGCACCGCGTCATACCGCTCCATATCCTCCACAGCGTTGGCGATGGCGGGGCGGGCCTTGGAATCGTTCTGCTCGGTGTTGGCCCTGCAGTCGGCATTGTAATTCAGGTCGGCGGCGGTGTAAGGCTGGGCGGGGAGGATCTCAAAGAGGTCGCCGCCGGTCAGCTCCGCCACCTTTTCCGCCACCGGGCGGGTGTTCCCCGTGGCAGAGAAATAGGCCACCAGCACCTTGCCTCCGGATGTATCCTGCTGGGGAAGCCGGGCGTAATTCATCACTGCCGCCGCGGCCTGGGCCCGCGTGGCGTGTTTGGAGCTGCCGTCAAAACCGGGGATACCGTTGGTGACGCCCTGGCCAACGTACCGCTGGAAAATCAGATTCAACTGCTCCTGGGTGATGGGGTCGTCGGTGCCGAAGCGGCCGTCGCCATAGCCGCCCACCAGCTGTTCGCTGGCCGCCCAGCGGACGGCCTCGCTGTACCACTGATCCTCGGGAACATCGGAGAACCGCATCAGGTAATTCACCACCGGCTTCTCCGCCTGCCGCCACAGGATGGTGACCAGCATGGCGCGGGTCAGGGTCTCCTCCGGCGCGAAGGTGGTGTCAGATGTTCCGTTCATGATACCGTGCTGCTGGCAGTAAGAAACAGCTTCAGCGTACCAAGCGTCAGCGGGCACATCCGTGAAAACCGTCGCCGGCTCAGTTTCAACGGCGAGCTTTGCGCTGTCCAAGTTCTCCCCATCGCCGGCGGCGGGGACTTCCGCCGCTCCGCAGGAGGTCATAGTCAGCAGACAGGCCATACAGATTGCTATTGAGAAGGAAAAGATTTTTTTCATCGCGGTTCCTCTCTTAATTTCGAGACAGTTGATTGTAAATGTCATCTGCCACCGGCTCCAGCCATTCGTTGGACGTGTCCTCCCCCGGGCACTCTACTGCCAGGTGGCTGAACCAGCAGTTTGCCTTGGCTCCGTGCCAGTGCTTCACCCCGGCGGGGATGGTCACCACATCGCCGGGCTTCAGGCTTTGGGCCGGTTTCCCGTCCTCCTGATACCAGCCCTCGCCGTCCACGCAGATCAGGATCTGCCCACCGCCGCTTTTGGCGCGGTGGATGTGCCAGTTGTTGCGGCAGCCCGGCTCAAAGGTGACATTGGCGATGAACACCGTCTCCTTGGGGTCGGTCAGGGGCTTCAAATAGCTGTTTCCAGTAAAATACCGGGCAAAAGCCGTGTTCGGCTCCCCCTGTCCGAAGCCGCCGCCGTGCTGTTCCGATAGGGCGCTCCTGCCCGTTGTCTGCTCTCCCATGTTAGGGCCTCCCTTCACTTCAAATTTTGTTGAAAGAAATCTACCAGCTTGTCAAAGGGGATGACGTCCGTCCGGTCGTAGAGGTCGATGTGGACGGCGCCGGGGATGAGGAGCAGCTCCTTGTTGTCCCCCTTCAGATTGGCAAAAGCGTCCCGGCTGAAATAGCAGGAGTGGGCCTTGTCCCCGTGCATCACCAGGACGGCGGAGCGGATTTCCCCCGCATAGGCCAGGATGGGCTGGTTGAGGAAGGACATACAGCCGGTGACATTCCAGCCGCCGTTGGAGTTGAGGGACCGGGGATGATAGCCCTGCGGGGTCTTGTAGTAGTCATAATAGTCCTTGACAAAGAAGGGCGCGTCTTTGGGCAAGGGGTCGGCCACGCCGCCGCCCAGGGCGTACCCGCCGCTTTGATAGTCCATAATCCGCTGGACGTTGAGGGCTTTTTTCTTCTCGAAACGGGCCTCCTCGCTGTCCTCGGCATCAAAATAGCCCTTGGCATTCACCCGGCTCATGTCGTACATGGTGGAGGCCACGGTGGCCTTGATTCGGGTGTCCAAAGCGGCCGCGTTCAGCGCCAAGCCGCCCCAGCCGCAGATGCCGATGATGCCGATCTTCTCGGGGTCCACGTCCTCCCGCAGGGAGAGATAGTCCACCGCCGCCTGAAAGTCCTCGGTGTTGATGTCTGGGGAGGCCATATAGCGCGGGGCACGCCGCCGCTCTCGCCGGTGAAGGAGGGGTCAAAGGCGATGGTCAGGAAGCCCCGCTCCGCCATGGTCTGGGCGTACAGTCCGGCGCACTGCTCCTTCACCGCGCCGAAGGGGCCGCACACAGCGATGGCGGGCAGCTTCCCGATCCTGCCTTTGGGGGCATAGCAGTCAGCGGCCAAGGTGATGCCGTAGCGGTTGTGGAATGTCACCTTGCTGTGGTCCACCTTGCCGCTCTTGGGGAAGGTCTTATCCCACTCCGGAGTCAGGGTCAGCTTTTCATCCATAGGAAATTCCTCCTTTTTTTGCGTTCTTCTCCAACTGATAGACGAGATAGTCCAGGCAGTCGATGTTTCGCTCCGCCTCATGGCAGCGTTCCATCAGATTTCTGCGGTGCCGGGCAAGCAGCGCAAATCCCTCTTTCGCCCGCCCCTGCTCCGCCAGCGAGACAAACCGCTCCGTCAGCGAGGCGTCGCAGCCCGCGTCCGCAAGGGTTTGCCGCAGAACGCCGTTGTCCTCCAAGGCCGCCACCTCCTTCCGACCCTTATTGTATAGGCGCGGTATTGAAATAGCAAATACTTAGTTTCTATATCATGTTATTCTTGAAAAGAATAACATCTCCTGCTACACTGACAGCAGGAGGTGTTATTGTGGAACTGCGCGTTTTACGGTATTTTCTCGCCGTGGCCCGGGAGGGCAGCGTCACCCACGCCGCGGAGCGGCTCCATATCTCCCAGCCCACCCTGTCCAAGCAGCTCAAGGACTTGGAGGCGGAGCTGGGCAAAAAGCTTTTTGTTCGTAGCAGCTTCAACGTCCGGCTGACGGACGAGGGAATGCTGCTGCGCCGGCGGGCGGAGGACATCCTGGACATGGTGGATAAGACGGCGGAGGAGTTCAAGGCCCTGGGGCAGATCACCGGCGGGGATATCCATGTCGGCTGCGCGGAATCGGACGGCATCAAGCATCTGGCCCGGCGAATCAAAGCGGTGCAGGCACAGTACCCCCGCATCCGGGTGCACCTGTACAGCGGCGACCGGAGCGACCTGGCGGAGCGGCTGGAGCAGGGCCTGCTGGACTTCGCCGTGCTGGTGGAGTCCAACGACCTGTCCAAATATAATTACCTCCCCCTGCCCGGCGCGGACACCTGGGGCGTCATCCTGCGGCGGGACCACCCCCTGGCGGAACGGGAGGCGATCACGCCGCAGGCCCTGCTGGATATTCCCCTGATCTGCCCCCGGCAGGGACTGCAAAAGGAGCTCTCAGACTGGTTCCAGGAGAAGGTAGACCGGCTCAACATCGTGGCGACCTGCAATCTGGCCTACAACGGCGCAGTTTTGGCTCGGGAGGGCCTGGGCTGCCTGCTCTCCTTTGACAAGCTGGCGGACACCGGGCCGGACAGCCCGCTGTGCTTTCGGCCCCTGACACCGCCGCTCCACTCCAGGCTGTTTCTGGCCTGGAAAAAGTACGCAGTGTTTTCCCCGGCGGCAGAGGTGCTGCTGAACGAGATGAAGGCTCACGATTCCGCTTTAAAATAAGTAAAAAATGAGCAAGACGGCAGATGGTGAGGAACTGGAGCATAAGCTGCAGCATACCATACGGTTATTTTCAGAAAGGTTCAAACGAATGTTTTGTGAAGTGAAATTATTGGAGGGACTGCTTTTACACCAGTCCCTCCATATTTTTCCTATAATTTTTTACTGGGCATAAATTAGATAATGAGAAGCTTCTCAATAAGTCAGGCCGTCGAATCGCAGATACGAGGTACGGAAGTTGGCTTAAGAGCAAAGAATGGAAAAACAAAAAAGACCGGGGCGCCCGCTTGTGCGGACGCCCCGGTCGGCGATTACCTGCCCCTGCAGCTTACTCAGGAAACCGCCAAACCAACCTTATCCGAATCTTTTCCTTATTGCGGGCAGGTTCGGATTTGTTGTTTATTTGGACAATATCAACGCATAGAGAAGCGGCCTCTGTCAGTGCGACGGGGCCGCTTCTGTTATGTATTCTCCTGTTGGCACTTCCATTCTTCAAACGCCGCTTGCCCTTCCAGGCTATTGAATGGTCTGGGGCCGGCTTCTACAAGAAGCCGGCCCCAGGCCAAACTGTCATCGCTTGATATCGTAGTTCATGTTCATCAGGTTGCGGATAGAATCCACGTCGTCGGTAATGTTGCCGTCTCCGTGAATGGTGTGCTTGATGACGCTGCTGGCCACGGCGAAATTTATCATGTCCATGGGTTTATAGCCATGCATCTGCGCGTAAATCAGGCCGCTGGCAAAGGCGTCGCCCCCGCCCACCCGGTCCAAAATATTAAACGTAAAGCGCTTGCTCTCAAACGTGTGGCCCTGATACCACATATAGGCCATCAGGCTGTTTTCGCTGCCACTGTGGGCAAAGCGCACGTGTCGGGCGATGCACTTCAGGTTGGGATAACGCTCCACAAAGCGCTGGAATACCTCGTCCTGCTGCTCATAGCTGGGCTGGAGGGGCACGCCGTCTTTCCAGTCCCCCCTGCTGTGGTCCCCATCGTCCCGCCACAGATGATATGGCTCGATGCCCAGCAGCACATCCACATAGGGCAGGCACTGGGTGCAGTAGTCCCTGGCCTGCTCCCAAGTCCACAGCTTACTGCGGAAATTACCGTCAAAACTGACGGTAAGGCCCTTTTCCTTCGCTGTTTTCAGGCAGTCTAAAATAAACTGGGCGCAGCTGGGGGACAAAGCCGGGGTGATGCCGCTCAAGTGGAGCCAGTCAAAACCCTCCAGCAAGGCATCCAAATCCACACCGGAAAAATCGTACTCGGTGATGGCGCTGTGCTTCCGATCATAGGTCACCTTGCTGGGCCGGATTCCGTAGCCGGTCTCCAGATAATAGGTGCCCAGGCGGTGTGTTGGCGTCTCCTCCGGCGTAGACAAAATCACAGGGGTGCAGTGTACATCGTTGCTGCGCAGCATCCGCACCGCGCTTTTCCCCAGGCTGTTGTTGGGCACCACGCTGAAAAATGTGCTGTCAACACCCAAATTGGCCAGAGCCAGCGCGATATTGGCTTCGCTGCCGCCATAGCTGGCTTCAAAACTGCTGCTCACCCGGATTTTGCCGTAATTTGGTGGGGTCAGACGGAGCATAATCTCCCCCACGGTGATAAATTTCAGACTGCTCTGTCCCCGAAGCAAAGGATTACAATGTTCCATATCATAACCTCCCCGTTTTTGTTATGTTTCGCGCCCCCTTATCTCTGAATCCGGCCGGAGCCATCGCCTCCGGCCAGCTTCTCCACCTCGGCCACGGTGACCATGTTGTAGTCGCCCTCGATGGAGTGCTTCAGGGCGCTGGCCGC
>ERZ808051.811-NODE-811-length-27466-cov-5.173354_pt1 | contig 27466 bp, 32 predicted proteins | sample MGYA00380199_ERZ808051 | MGnify/ENA primary metagenome ERZ808051 (study PRJEB31490, sample SAMN06133391) | mouse gut metagenome | isolation source: J11 | host: mice | place: China: Chengdu | collected 2015-05 ...
GAAGGGTGAGATACGAGTATCTCACCCTTTTGTACGTTGTAGGTTACATTGAGTTTAGTGAGAAACAAAGGAGCTTTTTATGGCGAAAAGAAAGGGTAAATGCTATTCCGGCATAGGAGGGCAGGCTGTGCTGGAAGGCATTATGATGAAAAATCAGGAAAAGTATGCCGTGGCGGTCAGAAAGCCCGACGGCGGGATAGCCGTTGAGACTGAAAATACGCAGGGAATCCTTGAAGGAAACAGGCTCAAGGAGCTTCCTTTCATTCGCGGCGTTTTTAATTTTATAGATTCCATGATGCTGGGCATGAAGTGCATTAATTTTTCCGCCTCGCTTTATGACGGCGAGGAAGAAAAGGAGGACGGAGGAAAGGGCGATAAGCTTGCGACAGTTCTGATTTCCCTATTTTCCGTGGCGTTCGCCGTGGGCATTTTTGTGGTGCTTCCCACCTATTTGACTTCCTTTTTTGTAAAATCCCTGAAAAACGAATCCTTGAGGGCGATAATTGAGGGTGTGCTGAGAATACTGATATTTATTGCATATATTCTTCTTATCAGCATTATGAAGGATATCAGGCGGCTGTTCCGTTATCACGGAGCTGAGCATCAGTGTATCAACTGCATTGAGAAGGGCAGGCCGTTGACGGTGCGCAATGTGATGAGGAGCTCCAGGCTGCACAAAAGATGCGGAACCAGCTTTATATTCTTTGTGTTTCTGGTGAGTATTGTCCTGTTCTTTTTTATCAGAGTGGATAATCCGCTTTTGAGGGTGCTGCTGCGTATTTTGCTGATGCCCGTGGTTGCTGGAATCTCTTATGAAATCATCCGGCTTGCGGGCCGGTGCGACAATCTTTTTGTTAAAATTCTCTCCGCGCCCGGCATGGGAATCCAGCTGCTCACCACCAAAAAGCCGGATAAGGATATGGTTGAGGTGGCGATTGCCGCAGTGGAAGCGGTGTTTGACTGGAAGAAGTTTCTCCGGGAGAACTACGGGTACGTGGAACAGGAGGCCCGGGCGCAGGACACAGCGCAGAACAGGGAGGATGAGGCTGAGGACATATGACTTATGGGGAGGTCTGTAAAAAGGGAGAGACGGTCTTGGCGGAAGCGGGGATAGAGGAAGCGCAGCTGAACGCAAGGCTTCTTTTGGAGTATGTCTGCGGTACATCCCGCAGCGACCTTCTGGCGCACGGGGACAGAGAGGTGGCGAAGGAGGAGCAGAGGCTCTACGAACGGCTGATTGCAAAACGCAGGGACAAAATTCCTCTGCAGCAGCTCACCGGAAGCCAGGGCTTTATGGGGCTGGAATTTTCGGTGAATGAGCATGTGCTTATACCCAGGCAGGATACGGAAATTTTGGTTGAGGAGGTATTAAAAAATCTCCACGACGGTATGAGAATACTGGATATGTGCACGGGGTCAGGCTGTATTCTTATCAGCCTGCTTCACTATTCCAACGACTGCACGGGCGTGGGAGCGGATATTTCCGGGGAGGCGCTGCAGGTTGCGGAGGAAAATAAGAGAAGGCTGCTTGGAACGTCGGCGGACGCCCGGCTGCAGGAGCTTCCAGACTGTACATTTGTACGGAGCGACCTTTTTGAAAATATTGAGGGACGATTCGACATTATCGTGTCAAATCCTCCTTATATTTCCGCCGGCGAAATAGAAACGCTGATGCCGGAGGTAAGGGATCACGAGCCAAGGCTGGCGTTGGACGGCGGCGGGGACGGGCTGTTTTTTTACCGCAGGATCATTGCGGAAAGCGGCGGATATCTTCCCGGCGGAGGCATGCTCTTTTTTGAAATCGGATATAATCAGGCGGAGGCGGTTGTCGTGCTGATGGAGGAAGCCGGGTTTCTGGAGATAACGACAGTTAAGGATTATGCGGGGCTGGACCGGGTGGTATATGGCACAAAGGGCTTTGCGCCGTAGAGCGTATTGCGGATGTGCACCGGATGATATGAATTTGCAGGCTATAGAAAGGCATAGGTACTGATATGTTTGATAAATTAGAGGATTTATTGATACGTTTTGAGGAGATCATGGGAGAGCTGCATGAGCCCACTGTCACAAACAATCAGGAGCGTTTCCGCAAATTGATGAGGGAGCAGAGCGATCTGACCCCCATTGTGGAGGCTTATACGGAATATAAAAAGTGCAGGCAGGACATCGAGGACTCGCTGGAAATGCTGGAGGGCGAGAATGACGAAGAAATGCGCGATATGATTAAGGAGACCCTGAACGACGGCAAAAAGCGCATGGAGGAGCTGGAGCAGCAGCTTAAGATATTGTTGCTGCCCAAGGACCCCAACGACGATAAAAACGTTATCGTGGAGATCCGTGCCGGCGCGGGCGGCGACGAGGCGGCATTGTTTGCGGCTGAAATCTACCGCATGTATGTGCACTATGCCGAGAGCCGGCGCTGGAAGGTGGAGACCATGAACGTGGATGAGATCGGCATTGGAGGCATGAAGGAGGTACAGTTCATGATTAACGGCCAGGGCGCTTACTCCAGAATGAAGTACGAGAGCGGCGTCCACCGTGTGCAGCGGGTGCCGGAGACGGAGAGCGGCGGCCGGATTCACACCTCCACGATCAGCGTGGCGGTGATGCCGGAGGTGGATGAGGATATCGATGTTGTCATCGACGATAAGGACATCCGTATCGATGTGATGCGCGCCTCCGGTAACGGCGGCCAGTGCGTCAATACCACGGACTCGGCGGTGCGGCTGACTCACTATCCCACGGGAATCGTGGTGTACAGCCAGACGGAGAAATCTCAGATACAGAACAAGGCTAAGGCGTTTGCACTGTTGAAGGCGAAGCTCTACGACATCGAGCAGCAGCAGAGACACGACGCGGAAGCCGAGCTGCGCAGAAGCCAGATCGGCACAGGGGACCGCTCCGAGAAGATCCGCACCTATAATTTCCCTCAGGGGCGTGTCACCGACCACCGCATAGGCTTGACTATCTACAAGCTGGATAAGGTGATGAACGGGGACATTCAGGAAATTATTGACGCCTGTATCGCCGCCGACCAGGCGGCCAAGTTAGCGAAGATGGGAGAAAATTAAAGTCCCGCCTGGTCGTGCGACCGAGGCGGCCAAGTTAGCGAAGATGGGAGAAAATTAAAGTCCCGCCTGGTCGTGCGACCGAGGCGGCCAAGCTAGCAAAGATGGGAGAAAATTAGAGGGAGGAGAGAATTATGAGGGAGACGATACAGAGAGGCTGCGAACAGCTGATACGCTGCAGGGATCAGGTAAAACAGGTGTTTCCCTGGGACGGAGGGCTGATACACCTGTCATGTGCCGGAATCTATGTGATGAAGGGCAAGAGTGTCGACGAGGGGGTTTTGGAGCAGAGCAAGCGCCTCCTTAAGGAAAAGGTGGGTGTTTTCTCCAATTTCCGTGGAACGGCGCGGTCGCCCATCGCCGCCATGCTGGCAGTCAGCGGTAATCCGGAGCGTACGCTGGATAACGGAATTACCGTATATGAGCTGCTGAAGAAGGAGTTTTGGAGCTCCGCTTATCTGCCTCTTGCAGCCATGACGATTGCTCAGCTTGTGGAGCCCTTCGATTATGAGCGGGTTGCCGGACGTACCAGAAGGATTTATGAGCGGATGAAGGCGGAGCATCCCTTTCTCACCAACAGTGAGGACAGTGCGCTCTGTGCCATGTCGGCGCTTTCGGAAAGGTCGGAGGACGCGTTGATTGGAGATATGGAATCGTGCTACAGGCTTCTTAAGCCGGAATTTTTCTCGGGGAATGCGGTGCAGTCCCTGGCGCATGTGCTGTCTCTTTGCGAGGGGACGCCGGAGGAAAAGTGCCGCAGGACTATGGAGCTGTTCCATAATTTGAAAGCAGCGGGCAGGAAATACGGCACGGAGTACGAGCTGCCTACGCTGGGAATTTTTGCATTGACGGATGCGGATTCCCGGCAGGTCGCCGGGGAAATGATTGAGATCGACAGTTGGTTGTCGGAGCAGAAGGGCTTTGGAGCGCTGGGCAGCGTTGGCAGCAAACAGCGCCTGATGTATGCGGGCATGCTTGCGCAAAAGGAGCATGCTGCGGCAGATGTCGTTCAGACGGCGGCAGTGAGAAGCACGGTGGCGCTGATCGTGGCGCAGGAGATGGTTATGTGCGCGGCCATTGCGGCAAGCACCGCGGCAGCGGCAGCCGCAAGCTCGTCTTCGAGCTGAGGTACGTCTGTATTTTACATTGGCAAGTGCTGCAGGAGCAGGAAGAAAGCATATGTAAAAAGAGCTGGCAGGATAACTATGAGGGATTAATGTATGGCTGAGGGTGGAAAAAACAGCATGAAAGAAAATGCGCCGGAAAACGGAAAAAAGGTTATGGCAGAAGGAGCTGTACCGGAAAAAGCCGCGCAGGAAAATGTCACGGCAGAAGAAGCCATGATACGGGAGGTTCTGAGCCACCTGGACGGGGAGCTTCAAAAGGGGGTCGTCAGGATGAGCGTAATCATGGACGACGAGGCAAAAGAGGAAAAGACGGTATCCCATAAGTGCTGCAACAGTTATGGCAGGCCGGCGAATGAGACCGTGGGGCTTCTGGACATGTATACGGACAGGAACGCGGGAAAACCGGACAGGGACAACGTGTAGGCTTTGCGCAGGATTTCAAGCTGAATTTACTACCGATTTACTGCTTTTGAAAGAAAGGGCTCTGGTATGCCACCGAAATCCTGCAAGTGGTCATTCTGTTATATTGCGTAATCGGAACACATGAAGAAGACCGGTGGTCATTATGAATCCTGTACTTATGTGGACTATCAGTATTGCGATTGCGGAGCAGCCAAGTAAGTCAGCACTTTGATGCCATGAAGCGTTTTGTCAAGTGCTTTTTTGAGTTATAGACGCAAGCCCTTGTTAGCGCGGCGGGAAACGGAGCAGGCAGTATAAAACCTTACCCTAGGGATTTTCGTGCTTGCAACGCCTTAAAATAAGCATTTTCAAGCCCTATTGCGTAACATTCCATTCTGTTCTTTGGGAGGGGCCAGGCAGCGGGGGCAGAGCCACCGCAAAACCTACCGACAGCCGCCGCAGTGGTGCAGACGGTTTTACCGTAATATTTCCCTCAAAATTAACAAATCACAATCGAAATTAGACAAATTTGTTAGGAAGATAATCGAATGGAGGGACACAAGCATGGCTTATATCACTATCATGAACAAAAATGTCTATTATGAAATACATGGGGCCGAATACAGCAATACTCTACTATATCTTCATGGAGGACCAGGCGCGAGTTGTCTTGATTTTACAAATCAGGCAAAGGCACTTGGTAAAAAAATGAGAACCATCATATTTGACCAACTTGGTGTTCTTCGGTCGGATGCCATCAGCAAAGATGAAGATTACAGCATGGAATATCAGATTGAAATGCTTGAGGAAATGCGAAAATCTCTGGGAATAGAAAAATGGAGTATTCTCGGTCATTCTTATGGCGGTATGCTTGCAGTTTTGTATGCTTGGCGTTATCCGACTTCCATCCACAAGATGATCCTGGAATGTCCTTCTCTATGGTTTGAAAATTCCGCGAAGTCAGTCGCAGAATATGTGACCGGCTATATTGACAGCTTACAAAACGAGGCGGCAGGCAAACTTTGTGAAAAAATCAAAGTCACTGATTAACAAGGCAGACCAGAAATTGCTCTTGATTTGATTGCCTTGCTCAACTATGTTACAGATCCAAAACTACGGAATTATCTGCATGGTATTTCTTATGAAGAATATCAAAAAAGTATGGATACGAATGGCATTACAAGAGAAATGTGGTCAAAAGGAAATGGGCACGTTATGAAACTGTTAGAAATGCCGATGCAAAATGATTCCTCCGAAAAAAGAGCAACTATGCTGGATAATTTTCTGCCAAAGATTCAAAAGGAAACCTGTCCGATATTGCTTATCAATGGCAGATATGATCCCGCCTGTTCAAGGTATCAGATAGAATATATGCTAAATAATGTGCAAGACATCACGCAGGTTACCTTTGAAAATAGCGGACATTTTCCGCGAATCGAAGAAGCAGAATTATATACTGATACGGTGCTTGGTTTTCTTGAAGTATGAAATATCCGCTGAAGCAAAAGTAATTTTCTATCGTTGTACCTATTTAAAATTAACCTGTTGGGCTAGTTGATTATAGATGTAGAAAAACTTCAACAACATATGCCATCCTATAGTTGTACACCACTACAGACTATAAAAGGAGGCACATGATGTTGAAGTTTCAAGATGATTATACCATTCTCATAGCAACTTTTGAAGATTTTATTTTGCTTGTTTACACAATTGTTGATGATTTATACCGGCAGGTTGTTCCTTTGTCTGTTTCGCAAAGGCGAAACGTGGATACGGCTAAAATGTCAGATTCAGAAATTATTACCTTAAGTATCTGCGGCGAACTGACTGGCACAGTCCTTTCCTAAATTGTTGGCAGTCTGAACAAAACCAGCAATCAGATACGCAAAAGACTTATTTCCGTTCTGGAATGTAATCTCGTCCCCCAAATTGCAGCCGTAATCAGAAGCAAATTCAGTCTATCAGAGTTTATTTCTTGAGCAGCCAAAAGTGATTCTTACCATCCTTACTCCTACGACGTATACATTCAATATTCATGTTTCTATCTCTAGTTCTATCCTGCATAATACTTATAACAACAATACAGAAGTCGTTATAAGTCCACTTTTCATCGTTGAGTTCAAAGTAAAGAATATACTTGCCATCCAACATAGGAAGTTTTTCCAGAATCTCTGAAGTATTCTCCCATCCGCTCTCCTCAAATACAACTGCATGATTTCCTTCTCTCATTGGATTCTCAGCCTCAGATTCCATACTATTACTATTTAGCCCAACAAATCTGAAGTTCTCATTTTTTTGTTCTGACATAGCCTGTTTGTATTGCGCATTCATTTTTTCGACGATTGCTCTGTAATGCTCATGCGATATCCCATACTCCTTAGCTGCGTCATAGTTGCCAACACTTTCGTTAATCTTATCCTGTGTCTTTTTAATTATTTCCTGCATCTTCATATAATCATTTCGATATGACATTTGAATCTGTATTATTTTTTCTAATCTGGCTTCCTGCTCTGCAATCTTCACATCAAAGGCTTTGGCAATTTCATCATCATCGCACTCAAGAAGTTCTTTTATTTCTTCGATTGAAAACATAGCCTCTTGAAGATTTTTGATTTTGACATAATCCAATGCCTGTTCACTATCATAATATCTGTACCCCGAAAACGGATCTACTCTTGCCGGCTTGAGCAAATTGATACTATCGTAGTATCTCAATGTCTGCGTGGTACAGCTGCATAACAGGGAAAACTCTTTGATTGTCATATCTAATACCTCCTTGCAAAGGCATACTATCATTACAGTTAACTTTAAGGTCAATACCTCAAATTATAAGGCATACCAGCAGGAAGTCGATACTTACGAGCAAAACAAGAACGATTGTGACAGCTTCGCCGCGATTATCCGCAAGTATGTGGGGATAAAGGAATTTACCCCTGTAATCGGGGTCATACCGCCTAAGCTAGAATTACTTCCTTATCACCGCAGACTTTGCGGGTATTTTATTTTCTACATAAAAACAATCCCGTATTTATGCGGGTTATGGCGTTTTGCAAACGCCTAAAAAGAGTTCACTCTGGAAAGTAGGATTCCCGGTGAATGCTTTTGTATTCCGTGTCATGGGGCATGACGAAAAGCTATCTTGCCAGCCAGCCGCCGTCCACCGCCAGGGTAAAGCCGTTGACATAGGAGGAGGCTTCGGAGGCCAGGAAGATAGCAGCTCCCGCAATGTCCTCGGGAGTTCCCCAGCGTCCTGCGGGGATACGGGACAGAATCTCGTCTCCGCGCTGTTCGTCGGACCGCAGATTTGCCGTGTTGTTGGTTGCCATGTAGCCAGGAGCAATGGCGTTTACGTTTATATTATGCTGGCTCCATTCGTTTGCAAGGGCTTTGGTAAGTCCCATGACGGCACTTTTGCTGGCGGCGTAGGAAGGAACCCGTATGCCGCCCTGAAAGCTCAGCATGGAGGCAATATTAATGATTTTGCCGCCCTTTTTGTCCTGAATCCATCCCTTTGCAAATGCCTGACAGAGGAAAAATACCATTCTCTGGTTCACATCGATTACCGAGTCCCATTCCTCCACGGTCACGTACGCCGCATCGCATCGCTTGATGAGGCCGGCGTTATTCACCAGAATATCCACACGTCCACAGACGGCATTCGCTTCGGCGACAATGCGTGAAATAACGGAAAGATCGGAAAGGTCGGCGAGAATTTCCGTAAAGCTTCCTGAAACGGCAGCGATCTTTTCCGCAGTTTCCTGACAGCTTCTTCGCGCGACGCCGATAACGTTTGCGCCCGCCTGGGCGTAAGCAAGGCAGATGCCCTGTCCCAGCCCGGTGTTGGCGCCGGTTATCAGCGCGGTCTTTCCCTCCAGTGAAAACATGTCCAAATAATTACCTGCCAATATTTTGTCCCCCTGTTCTGCGGCGCCGAGATCAAAGCATTAGTGCTTTTTCCCGATCACGGGCTGTCGCCCCGTAGGAAAGGGCAGACATAAAATTTCTGCATGCAAGCATGACGAATATTATGTCTGTCTTTTCCCTCGCTGCTTATTGCTTTTGTGAATATCGTATCATAATTTTAGTGCCATAGCGACAAGAAAAAGAGCGCTCCTGTGGAATCGGAAGTGAACACAATGCCCTTTTATGTTAATATTATATCACAAAACCGGGGAAAAAGAAAGACTTGTATGGAAAAAGGCAGGGTGCTACAATCATCTTCCAAATACTTCACGTGGAGGAGGTTGCTTATGGGGGAAAACTGGCTGGAAAAGGTGCAGCAGGAGGGTATGACCGGTGAAATTATGGCGGCAGGACGCAGAGCGGAAAGATATGGGCTCACTCTGGACAGGGAGACGGCGGAGGTTCTTGCCGTAGCGCGAAAGGATGTGCTGAGGGAGCAGAGGAGGGTAGAATTTGGTGCCGGAATTCTGCCGAAGCTGATTTATGAATTCAGCGATTCGGCATATATGGAGCAGGAAAGCTACGGCGAGACCTTGGCAAGGCTTCAGGAAATTTTTTATCTTTATAAAAATGAGACGAATGACGAGCTTACGGATGATGAGCTTCTGCATTTTATGCGGGAGCAGTATGAAAATGTGTGTTTTGGCGATCTGGATTACCTGGAGGGGACATGTTTAAATATATTTGCCCAGGCGGTCAGGGCAGGGTATGAGGGCTATAAGGAGTCCCAGGGCTATGGGGAATATGGAAGGCTTGACGAGGTGAAGCGCTGGGATTATGAATTGTATCTGCAGGCGCTGTCGCAGCTGTTTTGAAGCCATGGATTACCAGCGATGTGCTGAAATATGGTTCGGGGATGCATGGGGGTGCTCGCGGTGCGTTGAGGAAGGCTTATGTGACGGGGCGCGGGCGCCAAAGGCTATGTGATAAGAGGAAGGGAGTAAGGCTTGATGGGAGTGACGGTGAACTACGGGGCGGAGGAATTGGTTCCAATTGTGGCATATCTGGCGGGAAAGCTGACAGGAGGCGACAGCACCTCCATTACGTATGAAAAGGCGGAGCAGCTGATGCAGGCGGTTCTTTACTGTATCGGCGAATGGGAGAATGACCGGGAGCCGTATGACGGCGGAGGAAAGCCCGCGGCAGGGAATGTAACGGCGCGTCAGGCGTATGAGCTGGGCTATCAGAGGGTAGTGGACAAGGTGAAGCGGGCGCTTGCCCTTTATCATGAGATTTTGGAAGACTTTGACGCCTATGGAAACAGGTGCCTGCAGGATACGATCATAAAGGATATGCCGGAATTTTTCAGGCGGTATGACCCGCGGTTTGCCCCTCACGAGACAAATTTGATATTGGACTATCCGGTGCATAAAGAGATGGACCGATATTCCGGTGTGGATGCGGTTTGGGAGTATTTAAGCGGTATCAGGCAGGAGCAGATTTTTTTGGGCAGGTTTGACAAGGGCTATGTGATGGAGACGCTTTGGAGTCATTCTCCTGATTATATGGAGATGATAGAGAACATTGCAGATATTGTGCGGCAGAGGCTTTTTATGCAAAATAGATGAGAAGGCAGAGAGGGATATAACATGAGACTGAAAAACATATTGATTGTCGTCAGGGACATTGAAAAATCAAGGCGGTTTTATCATGACCTGTTCGGCCTTGACATGGTGCTGGACAATGACGGCAACATGATTTTAACGGAGGGGCTGGTACTGCAGGAGGAAAAAATCTGGAAGGGCTTCCTTGGTAAGGATATTATTCGGGAGAGCAATTCCTGCGAGCTGTACTTTGAAGAACGGGATATAGAAGCGTTTGTGCAGAAGCTTGAAGGGCTGTACCCCTCGGTTCGGTATGTAAACAGGCTTATGTCTCACAGCTGGGGACAGAAGGTGGTTCGTTTTTATGATTTGGACGGAAACCTGATCGAGGTGGGAACTCCAATGTAATTTTGTCAGAGCCCCAGGTGGGACGGCTGAATGGAAGGAGCGATAGAATGATGAATATGGAAAGCTCGCCAGCCTCCTATTCCGCACAAAAGTGGCTATTGACATTTTTAAATAATGGTATTAATATGTACTTAGCAAAGCTAAATATATTTATATAGCCGGGCTGCCCAGGGCAGCTTCTTGAAGCAGGGAGGTGAGGTCTTGAAGCAGAAGTACGAGCAGCAAATGAAGAAGGGCGTGTTGGAGATGCTGGTGCTTCGGCTGCTCTCGGAGGAGGAGAAGTATGGTTATCAGCTGATCTGTGAGTTGAAGGAAAGGAGCGGAGGGATGTTTCTTCTGAAGGAGGGCACGCTGTATCCCATCCTGTACCGCATGGAGGATGATGGTTTGGTAATAAACAGGTGGAGCGAGCCCAGGGGCAAGGAGGTATCTAAAAAATATTACCGCATTACCGAGGAGGGAAAAACGACGCTTGCGGAGCTGTGGAAGCTGTGGCAGACCTTTGCAGGCAGCGTGAGCGGTGTCATGATAAAATAAAAGATCCTTATTACAGCTTGGAAAAATGTCCAGTGGCAGCCATGCGCACGGAAGCGCTGGCAGAGGCGTGAACGGATATAATAGGTATAGAAAGGATAAGTGTGATGACAAAACAGGGCTATGTGAAACAGGTGGTAAAAAATTTGAATTGTCCCCAGGATAAAAAAACGGATATTGAAAGACAGCTCTTGTCGGATATTGATATTGCACTTGGAGAAGGCAGACAGCTGGAGGAGGTCCTTGCCGGGATGGGGGAGCCCGAGGCGCTGGCGAAGGAATTCAACGAAAATTTCGATGACGGCACAAAGGCAAGGGTCAAAAGGCGGAGAATAGTAACAGCGATTTTGGCGGTGGCTCTGGTGGCGGCGGTGCTTGCAGTGCCTGCGTACTGGGCCTATCCGAAGGTAAGGGACATAGGCCACAGCCAAATGTTTACGGCATATGAGGTAGAGCAGTGTTCAAAGGCGGTGGTAGATATCTTCAGCCAGGGAGATTACGAGACCTTGACGACTTATTTCTCCGATGAGATGCGGGAAACGGTGACAATGGATATGCTGGAGGAGGCAAAGCTGACAGTCGGTGACAACTGGGGAGAATACCATGGTGTGGGAACGGTATATATGAATGAGGTGAGCCAGCGGAATAAGGCATATGTGATCGTGCAGCTGAATGCTGCTTACGAAAATGTCGGTGTGACCTATACCCTGACATTTAACAGCGAGATGGAGCTGGTAGGCTTTTATATGAAGTGATGAACGGAGTGTGTACAGGGAGGTGTAAATGTGAACATCGGTTTTTGTATATGTATATGTTTGGTGCCCATATTGTGGCTGGTAGCCGCTCTTTTGGCAGTCTTAAAGGAGAAGGGCGCCCGGCTGCTGGCAGGCTTTAACGCTTTGCCTGCGCAGGAACAGGAGAGGTATGACCGGAGGCGCATTGCCCGGGACGCCTCAAGGCAGTTTTTTTACTGGGGTCTTTTGTTTTTGGCAGGCGCTGGGCTGTGCCTTTGGATTTCGGCCTATGCGGCGATACCTGTTTACGGGGTTTGGATCGTGTTGTTTTTTAAGAATCTGCACCTGACGGCCGAGAAGGCTTTTGAGAAGTATAGGCTGTAGCAGCTTTAGCCTTGAGCGGAGGTCCTGCGGCACACATTGTAGCAGTGCCGCGGATGGCGTTGAAATTGCTGAGAAAACAGGAGGGATATTATGGGATTTTGGATATTTATGCTTTTTATGGCGGAGCTTCTGCCTGTGCTTATGATTCTGTTTGGGGTGTTGTTTTTCCGGTGTCCGCCGGAGGATATCAATAAAGTCTACGGCTACCGTACCAGGCGCTCCATGGCAGATCAGAGCGCGTGGAATTTTGCACAGCGGTATTGGGGAAAATGCGCTCTTTACACCGGGGTTGTAGAGCTGGTGTTTATTGTGTTGTGTATGCTTCCCTGTGTGGGGAAGTCCGTGGATGATATCGGAATCTGGGGGTCAGTGGTAATACTTGCAGCGGCGGCAGCATTGATAGGAATTCCCATTGTTTTGACGGAGCGAGGGCTGAGGCGGCGGTAGACAACAATGCTGTGCCGGATATAACCGTTAATCGTGGGAAGTTGAATTTAGGTTCAGACAGGGCTAAAGTTTTTTAACTACCATGCCGAAATAGAGCGTAGGAGCAGGTGTAAACGCCTGTGGAAGAAAAAATACCGATGCCGACGGAACGGTGTCGAGGAAGCTATGGAGGGCAATGGAATGGGTATGGAAAAAATCGGAAGCGCCGACCTGTACCGCAGCAGTTTTTACGACAAGCCGTCACAGACTAAAAGGGAGACGGAGAGCACAAGGGCGAAGGGCGCCGATACCGCACACAAGCAGGTGTCTTTGAGCAGTGACGCGCAAAAGCTTCTCAAGGAGCTGAAAAAGAGCTACAATAACATGGATTTTATTGTGGCGGATTATAAGACTGACGAGGAAGCGGCTTCCTATCTGTCCCGGGGAACCAATGATTACAGTGTGCTGATTTCTCCGGAGGAGCTGGAGAAGATGGCGGCAGACAAGGATGTCAAGGAAAAGAACCTGAAGACTCTGGACGAGGCGGTTGCGAAGCTGGACGAGGTAAAAGGACAGCTGGGAGACAAGGCGGACGAGGTATCACGCATCGGCATAGTGATCGGCGGAGACGGTGAGGTCTCCTATTTTGCAGAGCTTGAAAAGTCCAGCGAAAAGCAGCGTGAGCGCATAGAGCAGCAGCGCGCGGACAAAAAGGAAGAGGCCAAAAAGGCCGAAGAAAAAAGCTCCGGTCCAGGGAAGGCGGAGGAATTGTCAGGTAAGGCGTCCGCGAAGCGTCCGTCAAAGCATACGACCGTATTTGCCGGCTCTGTGGAGGAGCTTGCCGAGAAGATAGGCAATGTGGATTGGAGCGCAGTGAAGGAAGAAGAACCGATGAACGGACAGCGGTTTAACCTTACAATATAAGTATGCCTCAAATGTAAAGTCTGCTTGCACGGTTTTGGGCGGGCAGTCCGAAATGCGAAAAACAACGTGGGACGGTATCGCTGCGGTGCGGTACCGTCTGCTTTTATAGCGAAGCGCCATGTCGTAAATGCGGGGATTACAGGCTTCCTGCAATACATGGGACCGGAAGAGGAGGGCGTCAATGGACCGGATCGGAATTTTATGTGCCAGCGACACGGAGCTGGCTCCGTTCCTTGAGCATATACGGCAGTGCTCCACAAGAGAAAAAGCAATGCTGAAATTTTATGCGGGAACGATAGGGCGGACGGAGGTAATCGCGGTATACAGCGGCGTCTGCAAGGTAAACGCTGCGATTGCCGCCCAAATATTGATCGATGAGTTTCATGTGGACAGTATTATAAACGCGGGCACGGCGGGAGGAATGGACGAAGGCGTCAGGATTTTTGACACTGTTGTGTCAGAACAGACCGCGTATCATGATGTGGCAGAAGACATTCTGACCGAGTTTCACCCATGGCTGGAATCCAATTGGTTCCGTGCGGACTCAAGGCTGCTTTCCGCGGCCAGGGAGTACGGAGCGAAGGCGGCGTCTCCAGTTTTGTTTGGCAGGACGGTAACAGGCGAGCAGTTTATCGAGGATGACAAAAGGGCGGAAATCAACGAGAAATATGCGCCTCTTTCCGTTGACATGGAGACGGCGGGTATTGCCCATGTTTGCTATGTAAACAGGCTTCCGTTTTTGAGCGTGCGGACCGTCACGGATACCGCAGAGCACATGGGGGTTGAAAATTTTGAAAAGAATTGTGAGATTGCCTCCCGGAAATCTATGGAGATCGTGTTGGGAATTTTGGAATATCTTGCCGAGTAAATAAAGGATATTATAAAAAGAAGGTAATGGAGGACGTTATGAAAAAGATTTGGAAAAGACTTACGGTTGTGTTTTTGGCAGTTGTCATGCTCGCCGTTATTACATCCTGCGGGAAGAAAGATCAGGAGCCGGACGACAATGACGGGCAGGTGTCGGATCAAGGGGGAAACGACGAGGACGGGCATACTCATTATAATGTGGAAATTACAATAAAGGATTATGGCACCGTCAAGGTGGAGCTGGACGCTACGGCGGCTCCTATCACGGTGGAAAACTTTATCAAGCTTGCCAACGATGGCTTTTATGACGGATTGACCTTCCATCGTGTTGTAAAGGGCTTTGTGATTCAGGGCGGCGATCCTCTGGGCACCGGAATGGGCGGCTCCGACGAGCAGATTAAGGGCGAGTTTTCCGCCAACGGTGTGAGCAACAGTCTGTCACATACCCGCGGCGCTATTTCCATGGCGCGCTCAAAGTCTTTTGACAGTGCAAGCTCTCAGTTTTTTATCGTTCATGAGGACAGCGTATATTTGGACGGCCAATATGCCTGCTTCGGATATGTGACGGAGGGGATGGAGGTCGTGGACGCCATCTGCGACGCAGTGGCTGCGGTTGACAGCACAGGAAACGTTTTAAAGCAAGACCAGCCGGTTATTGAAAGCGTTAAGGTGATTGATTCCGACGAGTAAGCCTGGCGGACATGCCTTAAGTTTTATACCGGGCGGCATTTATGAATGTATTGTACTATTTGGGTGTCACATTGCACAATGTGGCACCTGTTTTATATGAGCAATTTTCACAAACATTATTTTTTTATTTATAATTTGCTGACAATTTCGGGTTTAATCTGTTAAAATTAGGATATAATGTGTTTTAGTGGGAAATGGACATGCCTGCATGGTGCGGCTTGTGATTGTAAGCGTGCCGGAGTGCGGGGATTTGCAGGCTGGAACGGATGCAGCCGGCAGACAGGCGGAAAGGAGGCTTTTTGTGTTTGAAATTGGCGAATATGTAGTTTGCGGCAACAAGGGCGTCTGCGTTGTGGAAGACGTCACGAAGTTGAATATTTCCGATGTGGACAAGGAGAGGGAATATTATATTTTAAAGCCGCTATATATGGCGGGCAGCACGGTTTATGTGCCGGTAGACTCCTCGGAGAAATCCATGCGCAGGGTGTTGAAGCGCGACGAGGCACAGGAGCTGATCAAGGGGATTCCTGATATTCCGCTTCTGGTCATCACCAATGAAAAGCTGTCGGAGCAGATGTACCGGGAGTGTATCAAGACCAATGACTGCCAGGAGCTGATCAAGATAATTAAAACCATTTATATGAGAAAGCAGAAGCGCATTCAGGCGGGAAGAAAGGTCACGGCAGTGGACGCCAAATATTTCCACATGGCTGAGGACAGTCTGTACGGCGAGCTTGCGGTGGCTCTGGAAATGCCCAAGGACGAGGTGGAGAGCTATATCACCAGGGAGATGAACAGGGAGTGACGGATTTGTCCAACCTATAAAATATTTTGTTACTTCGGGGATGAATGCTCTTGGTTTTATCAAGAGCATTTTTTTGTGTGCAGACAGGGAAAAATCCGTTCCGCTGCCTGACAGAAGGGCCGGAGGGCGGAAGCGAAGCATGGCTTTCCATGCTGTTTGTGGCACAGGCTTTCCAGCGTCAGGAGATTGGTTCCTTTGCGGTCAGAAGCGCGAAGGAATATGTAAGAGCAAAATCACAGCCCTTTACTCCCGCCTATCCGTGGGGGACGAGGACAGAAGCACCCTATGGTTATGTGAAAGCCCCCGACTTAATGAAAAATTTAAGTCCATGATAGGGGAACAACATCCACGCAGAAAGGAGGATATGGAGCGATAACAGACAGGGCGGCGGGATAGTCAACACCTGCCCCGCCGCCCTGTTTTGGACTTTTATTAGACCGATAAACTGAAAGCAGCAGTCTTATTAAAGTCTATTTTCACCGGGGGTATACTTCTTAATAAGCACCTTTTCGCCGGGAAGTGTTTGAAATAATTCCTGCATGACTCTGCCGCCAAACTCTTGAATAGGATCGTCTTCAGATAATTTTGGGGGATAATCACTCATAATGGTAACATACAAATTCCAGATAATTTCCTCATCTGAAAACTTAATACGCCCATTCTTCTCCCGATTAGGGTACAACTCTAAAAATAGATTGCTGACCCTATGGCTGAACCGATAGATATGGTCATACTCTGGCGGCTCCGCATCTGGTGTTGAGCGTCCAAATGGACCAGTTGATTTTAGCATGTTCAGTCCTTTCGGAATGCGGGAATCGTGAATTTCTTTGGCGATTTTGCTGTTTGCCTTTTTGAATATTTTAATGATATCCTGTTCCGGTAAATCACCTGTTTTTAATCCATATTCATACATGCCAGGTTCAAGCATTTTTCATCCTCCTATAAATCCCGATTATCAGTTTGTACTGAAAAAGATTATACTATATCCAACAACGAAAAGCAATTTGCACTTTGCCCCGTTCCGACTATCCAGATGGTCAAGGGACGAGTAGTATTTTTCGCAAAGTGCGCGGAAAAATCTCCACTCTTAAACCCTTGACCGTCTGGATTTTTGCCGTTGCCATTTCGCCGCCGAAAACGGCTTCTAACCGTCCACAGGTGCGTTTTGCGCCCGTTCTTCCTGCCCGTTTCCCGCCGCGCTGAAAAGTTTTCCGTCAATAACTCAAAAAAGCACTTGACAAAACGCTTCATGCTGTAACGATCCGTGCGCGGTTTGAATTACCAGAATATTTTTAAGAAAAGTACTTTACTTTTTTCTCTAAAAGGAATAATATAATAGCACAAAGCAGGAAGTTACAGCCGGGCTTTGCATTATAGACAAAGCGTCGATGAGGACAGTAAGCTGTGAAGGACAGCAGAGAGAACCGCCGCGGGAGCTTCCGCGCGCTGAAAGCGGTTTTATCCGAGGGCAGCCCAAGACCACCTCAGAGCGGCTTTAACACAGCCCGGGAGCTCCCGTTACAGAGTGAATGAAGTGGCAGGCGTCCGCATTTGTGCGGAGGGCTGTAACAAGGGTGGAACCGCGTGTGGAAATACGTCCCTTGCAATAGAAATATTGCAGGGGATTTTTTATGCACACGGGCGTTCAGGGGAAAATGTCGGCAGAAGCTGACGCCCGCCCCATGCGCCAGTAGGGGAAGGTAAACCTTCTTTCCTTGATTGCGCAGAGGCAGTCCCCTGCCACGTTTGAGAAAGGAAGAAGATAAATGAAGATTACATTGAAGGACGGCTCCGTGAAGGAGTATGGGGAGAGCAGGAGTATTTATGATATTGCCCTTGACATCAGCGAGGGTCTTGCACGGGCGGCGTGCTGCGCGAAGGTGGACGGCAGAGTCGCGGACTTAAGGACCGTGCTTGACGGGGACTGTGAGCTGAGTATCTGCACTGCAAGAGATGAGGAGGGGCTTGCGGCGATCCGCCACACTGCGTCCCATGTGCTTGCGGAGGCGGTAAAGAATCTGTTCCCCGACGCTAAGCTTACCATAGGTCCCAGCATCGACACAGGGTTTTACTATGACTTTGACCATGCGCCCTTCTCCAGGGAGGACCTGGACGCCCTGGAGGCGGAGATGAAGAAGATCATCAAAAGGGGCGCGAAGCTGGAAAAGTTTACCTTGCCCAGAGCCGAGGCGATTAAGTTTATGGAGGAAAAAGGAGAACCCTATAAGGTGGAGCTGATAAGCGATCTGCCGGAGGATGCGGAGATTTCCTTCTACAGCCAGGGAGATTTTGTGGATCTGTGCGCCGGCCCTCATCTGATGAGCACCAAGGGCATCAAGGCATTTAAGCTGACCTCCTCCTCCATGGCATATTGGAGAGGGGACTCCAGCAAGGCGAGCCTGCAGCGTATTTATGGCACGGCTTACAATACCAAGGAGGATCTGGAGGCGCATCTGGCGCGCATGGAGGATGCGAAGCGCCGTGACCACAACAGGCTGGGGCGTGAGATGGATCTGTTTACCACCGTGGACGTCATCGGTCAGGGGCTGCCGTTGTTTACCCCCAGAGGGACAAAGATGATTATGAAGCTTCAGAGGTGGATTGAGGATCTGGAGGATAAGGAATGGGGCTATATGCGTACCAGAACCCCGCTGATGGCAAAATCCGACCTGTACAAAATTTCGGGGCACTGGGATCACTATAAGGAAGGTATGTTTGTCTTTGGGGATGAGGAGAACGATAAGGAGGTCTATGCCCTTCGGCCCATGACCTGTCCGTTCCAGTACTATGTATTTAAGAATTCCCAGAAATCCTACCGCGACCTGCCCTGCCGTTACAGCGAGACCTCCACTCTTTTCCGCAACGAGGATTCCGGCGAGATGCACGGGCTGACCCGCGTGCGTCAGTTTACCATCACCGAAGGGCATCTGATCGTAAGACCCGACCAGATGGTGGAGGAGTTTAAGGGCTGTCTTGCGTTGGCAAAATACTGCCTGGAGACCCTGGGTGTGGAGGAGGATGTGACCTACCATCTGTCCAAATGGGACCCGGAAAACCGTGAGAAATATATTGGGGAACCGGAAGTGTGGGAGGAGACCCAGCAGCATATGCGGGATATCATGAACGAGCTGCAGATTCCCTATGTGGAGGACGTTGGAGAGGCGGCGTTCTACGGACCCAAGATCGATATCAACGCGAAAAACGTATACGGAAAAGAAGACACCATGATCACGATTCAGTGGGATGCCTTGCTGGCGGAGCAGTTCGACATGTATTATATCGACCAGAACGGCGACAAGGTCCGTCCCTATATCATTCACAGGACTTCTATGGGATGCTACGAGCGGACTCTGGCATGGCTTATTGAGAAATACGCGGGTAAATTCCCCACATGGATGTGCCCGGAGCAGGTACGTGTGCTGCCGATTTCCGAGAAGTATGCCGATTATGCCGAGAATGTCAGGAAGGCGCTTCGAGTGGCGGATGTGGATGCCACCGTGGATAACCGCTCCGAGAAGATCGGCTTTAAGATCCGCGAGGCAAGACTGGCAAAGGTGCCCTATATGCTGATCGTGGGCGAAAAGGAGGAGGCGGACGGTCTGGTCTCCGTCAGGAGCCGTTTCGCGGGCGACGAGGGACAGAAGCCCCTTGCGGAGTTCCTGGCCCAGATCTGTGAGGAGATCCGCACTAAGGAAATCCGCAGGGAAGAAGTGCAGGAATAACGAGTAAAAGGTCAAGATGAACGGCGAACAGAGCCATATTATCATATAACCGCTTGCGAAAACGCAGGCGGTTTTTTGATCTAAGGAGTGTGAAAAAACACTCCAAAATTAATGTTTATCGTAAATTAATTATTGACTTTCGTATATCCTTGCGCTATAATCGCTATGTAGGAGGTAAAGAAGATGAAACCAAGTCAGGAAAAAATCAGGGACATGAGTAAGAAAATAAGTATTATACTCAGGTTGGGTTTTATTGTATCGAATGTTATCGTAATATTATCCTTAATTGCAATCGGCATTTTAGTATTTTCGGGAGAAGAAACGAAATCATCTTTTCTTGCCGCATTTGATGTTACGGCGATTAATGGAACAACAATAAGTATCGAGGCACGGTCCCTTTTGATTATGTTTATATTTATGCTCATTGATACAATACTTATCTCTCTTGCAATATTTTTTGTCTATGCAGTTTTTGATGAACTTAGAAAAGGCTTTACGCCATTTTCACATGAAAATACTGCCCGAATAAAAAAAATTGCAATTATAACGGCTATTTTGAGCATAGTTGGAAGCTGCTCCGATGCATTGGTGGATTATTATACCATTGGAGAATTAACATGGCGGGTTAATATTATCGGGATGATAGTTGCGATAATTATTTATTGTATTTCATTAATATTTAGTTATGGCTGTGACTTGCAAAGGGAATCAGATGAAACATTGTGAGGTGATAAATTGCCAATAATTATGAGATTGGACAGGGTAATGGCAGATAGAAAAATGTCTTTAAAAGAGTTATCTGAAAAAGTAGGCGTTGCCAATGTCAATTTGTCCAAGATGAAAACAGGAAAAATCAGTGCAATTCGTTTTTCGACTTTAGAAGCAATATGTGAGGTTCTGGATTGCCAGCCGGGGGATATTTTAGAATATAAAAAAGGAGATTAAAATGAGAATTTTTGGTGCTGTACTTGCGATATTATATGTAGGGTTAATGTTGTTCGCTGTCTATAAAGAAAAAATAAAAAGTGCATCTTCCTCATTTATAGTAATTGGCTGCTTATTGGTTTTACTATATACGGTATTAAACATTATATGGTACAAAAATTTTATAGTCATTATGATTATTGGAATGTTAAATATTTCTGCCGGCACACTTATGAATGGTTTCAAGAAAAATAATATTCATGTTCATCATCATGCTATCCGTCTTATTGTTGAAATAGTTATTACTGTAATTTGCTGGACAGGCAGGTGAAAAAATGAAACTTCAATGGACAGCTTTTCCCATTTTCCATAATGTAACAAGATTGAAGTTTACAGAATATACCGTGCTTGAAAAACCCCCTTTATTGTTCCAAATATAAGCGAGAAACACAGGTCAATATACATAAATTTATTATTACAGCTTTCAAAGAACCGGGCGCACAGACACGGAACCGATAACACGCAAAAGTAAAAATGCGGTTATCGGTTCCGTTTGTCATATGGTATATGCACAGGTCGAAAGCAAAATCTTTATCTGCTAAACCAGCGCGTCGTTTCGCAGGGTCTCATTCAAATCACACTGCAAAATACGCTTTCCTCCAATATAATAGGCGAGTGCGACAAACAATACAATCGCAGCCGCAAATAGCAGAATAGGCAGGACCGGGGCTTCAGACCAGAATACCATTGGGTCTAAATAGCTTGCCGTTACTGCAAACTGCACAAACAGTACGGTAAGGGCCAATGTAATCAAAAGAGGTTTTCCTGCTATAACAAACGCTTCGATACAAAACATTTTCCTCATTTCCCGGGGTGTCAGGCCAATGGACATATACTGGGCGAATTCCCGTTTTCTCTGACGGAGAAAGCCTGACGTATTTGAAAACACATTTGCAATCCCGATGATGGCAAGCATTACGCAGAAGGCTCCCAAAATCATTACCAGGCCCTGTATTAAATTATCATTGGACAATCTTTCCTGTACCCGGTTTTCGCTTTCCGGCTCATATTGCTCTGATAAAAGCGCCACGATTTCCTGCTCCAGAGCGTTCAGATCTGTAAGGTCTGCATTTCCGCTTGAAAAAGCACGGATATAGATGTGGTCATCGGTCTCCCCTGTCTGATTTAATGCGTCCATCCAAAGGGAAAGCGGAACAAAGTGTACCAGGGAATAATTTTTGTATTCTTCCCGCAATTTTGGGACGGTCTGTGTATAAGACAAAACAGGAACTTCTGCGCTCCGGCCATTTTTATAAAGCACGGTTGTGGGGCTGTTCTCTGTTACAAAGGGGACATATTCCTTGTAACGGAAGTTGCTGTTTACGCTGTCCCAGATCTGATTTAACACGACTGCCCCGTCAAGCCTTGGAGTAATGCCAAGCTGTGAGCAGTAGTTTAAAAAGCTTGTATCATCCAATATGATAATCGGGGCAGACACTTGAAAACGGCCTTCAGCCTTTGGCGCTCCGGCAACGGCCTCAAGCCCTCCAAGAGACGCCAGATCATCGCTCTGCAGATCCTCGGGCAAAAATACTGTTGATTCAGCCCTTTGATAGATCGCAGCGTCCTGTATGCCGGAAAGCTCCTGCAGTTCTGCTGCCAGCTTGAAATCTGATATATCTGTGTCCTTCAGGGTTATCATTACATCCCACGCGTCCTGATACCGTTCAAAATAAGTATATCTGGTGCTGATATCGGCAAGAACAGTAAAGCAAAGCATGATGGAAAAACCCAGAAAAGACAGCAGCAATGAAACGGAGGATATTCTCAGGGATTTCTTTTGGGCTTTTAATGCGTTTCCTGCTAGCTCGCCTTCCATGCCGAACATAAAAGATAAAAGTCTGGAATGTTTCCTTTTCTTTAACAACAGTCCACCTGTATTTCTGATTGCTTCAAGCGGCGTCATTCTGCTCAATTTTTTGGCAGGTATCCACGCAGAAAAGATGACTGTAAAAAAAGAAATAAATACAGTAGCCGCATATATGAACGGGTGATACCGAAAGGCAGCCTCGTGGCGTCCGGCAACGTCCGCACCAAAGAGATTGACCGCGCTTATGGTTCCATAGCTTATTAAAATGCCCAGCATACTCCCAAGCAGCATGGGCAGTATGCTTAAAACCATCGCTTCCTGCAGCAGACAGGCTCTGATCTGTCCCGGTGTTGCTCCAATACTTGAAAAAATACCAAATTGATGGATTCTGGCATTCATTGATAATTCAAAGGAGCCTCGGATAATTAGGATCAGCGACACGGCCACAAGCATCAGTATCACCAGATAAAGCGCCAAAAGCATCGGCGGCGTCTCATCCTCAGGGTCGTGTATAAAATATCGGGACAGGAGCAGGGAGTTGTATTGGATGGAATCCTTATCTAATCCCAGCTGCGCTGCTATTAACGGCATATCACGATAAATGGTTTTGGCATTGCGAAAATAAATATCCACCACCGTTTTTCCCTTTTTTGATAATTCCCCGTTGATGAGCGCCTTTTCAACATTTGCAAAGCTGCGGACTAAGGATAATTGCTCTGAGCCCGGTGCTTCGCAGACAATGCGTCCCTGCCAGCCGCCTTTTTCCAAGGTGATTTGTTCCACGTCATACACCCAGAAGTTGTAAGCTATGCTGCAGATAAAGGACAAAAACATTGTGGCAACCAGAGCAGCCGCCATAATTGATGTGCTGGATGCACGGTTGTTTTTAATATAGCTTTTGGAATAGTCTTTCCACATGCCACTCACCTCCGCTTCTGGTCGCTGACAATTTTTCCGTCCTCGATGGTTATAATTCGATCAGCTTCCAATGCAATTTTTTCGTCATGGGTAATGAGAAGTATGGTCTGTTTCAAGCTTCGGTTTGACAGCTTTAAGAGGTCAATTATTTCCTTTGAGTTTTTCTGGTCAAGGTTTCCTGTGGGTTCGTCGGCAAGAAGAATGGCGGGGCGGTAGATCAAAGACCTTGCGATAGCAACCCGCTGCTGCTGCCCGCCGGATAACTGGCTCGGCAGGCTTTCCAGCTTATCCTCTATTCCCAGTGTCTTTACAATCGTCTGAAAGTATTCCGCATCCGGCTTCCGCTTGTCAAGCAGCATGGGCATAAGGATGTTTTTTTCCGCTGTCAGAGTTGGAATCAGATTGTAAAACTGATAAACCAAGCCTACCTTTCTCCTTCTGAAAATTGCGGCGTCCGCAGCGTTCAGACCGCTCAGATCCACGCCGTCTACTGTTACGGTGCCTCTTGTCGGCTTGTCCACGCTGCCCAGAATATGAAGGAGCGTTGATTTTCCGGAACCGGATGCTCCGATGATAGCGACAAAATCCCCTTTTTCGATGGATAGGCTGATTCCGTTTAAGGCGGAAACCTGATTTCCGCCCTTTCCAAATACCTTTTCAATACCGCTGCATTTCAGTATTTCCATGTTGTCAAATCCTCCTGTTTATCCTCTATACCTCGCTATCGATCTCTTTCTTTCTATAATAGAAACAAAACAGGCTTCTGTTATCCGAATTCTGATATTTGAGATTAAGCAAGGTAATTTCTGTTATAGGAACCGCTCTGCGAACCCTATTATCTAGAATTATAACAAATGAAAGTGACATCTCAGTGACCGCGCCCAGGACCTTCCTCTTTTATGAAACCCGCAGTATTTTCACGAGGTATAGAAACGAATCTCAAAACAGGCCCCGCCATTGGGAAGATTGAATGCACGGATGATTCCGTTCTGCATTTCTATGATTTCCCTGGAAAGCGAAAGACCGATTCCGATTCCGGCTTTTGGGGCCTTTTCCCCACGATAGAATCGCTCAAACAAACGAGGCAAATCTTCTCTTGCAAAGCCCTCGCCCTCATCCCAAATCCGTATCTGGACATAGAGCGGATTTTTTTCATAGGAGCAGTGTACGGCAGTACCTGTTCCAGCCGCTTCCATACAATTTTTCATCAAATTCATAACGGCCTCCATCGTCCAGTCCAAATCTACATTGATATATGTCTCGCCTGTTTCAGGAATATCCATCAGAACGCCCTTCCGTAAGAACAGTTCGTATAAATTGTCCGATGCCAGAGAAAGCATTGTAAAAACATCGGTCGGTTTCCTGTCAAGCGTAAGCGTGCCTGCATCGATGCGGGACAACAGCAATAATGCTTCTTCCAAATGTAAGAGCCTGTCTATCTGCCGCTCTATCTCCGTAACAGTTTCGTGCATTTTACTTGCCATGGAGCCGTGCCCCTGGGGCGCTTCCCCGTCGCGGGTATCTACCGGCTGCTCTTTCGCCATCTGGACCGTTAAGGAAATAGACGTAATCGGTGTTTTCAGCTGATGGGCAATGTTGGAAAGATTTTCAGCGTAATTGTTTCGTGCTTTCAGAGCCTCCTCTCTTGTCTGGTAAAGCGCCGTTACCGTTTTATATATTTCATCCTGCAGCTTTGAAAATTCATCATCGGAGGACTCAAAAAGCAATCCCTGAGCGCCTGTATTTATTCTCTCCAAATATCCTGTCAATGCCTGTATGCGGGAGGCTGATTTTCTGTGCCAATACCAGAAGGAGAAAAGAAACAGTATGACGCCTGCAGAAAATCCTAAAATCGGAATCCAGAAAAGCAGGGGATGAGCAATATCAAGATTTGACGGCTGATAGCCGAAAGACGTTAATATGTTTTCATCTGTTTTATAGAAATCCTGGGCTTTCAACACTTCCAAAGCATTCTGCCTGGCATCAGGATATTTCAGAATCATTCTTTCGCAGAAGCCGCCCAACATTTGAAAGCATGCATGGCGGTAGTACAGAGTAAGAAAGAATGTAATCAGGGCGGCAGCGGTCAGGTTGACCGACAGAACAAGCAGAACCGTCATTTTTATATTTGCCTTTTTGTTCATATTCCATCCTCCAAACGGTAGCCGAAGCTGCGTATTGTTTTCAGGCAGGACGGATGATGAAGCTTTTCCCTCAGCCGTTTCACCGTTACGGTCAACGTATTGTCGTTTACATAATACCCGTTGTTGTCCCAGACCTGAGCCAGCAGCCGTTCCCTTGTGACGGTCTTTCCTTTATTTTCCATCAAATACAGCAGAAGCTGGTATTCTGCCTGGCTGACGGTAATTTCCTCTTTATCACAAAATACTGCCAATCTGTCCTTGTCAATTGAAATAGAGCCACAGGAGAGATAACTGCTCTGCACATTTCCTGCCCTGCGGAGCAATGCCTGGATGCGGGAATACAGAACCTCCAGTTCAAAGGGCTTTGTCACATAATCATCCGCTCCATATGCAAAACCGGAAACAATATCGCAGGTATCATCTCGGACAGTCAAAAAAATAAGCGGAAGATCCTTCCATTTTGAGCGTATCCACCTGCAAAAGCTGTTTCCTTCGCCGTCCGGCATGTTCCAGTCAATCAGCGCGATGCTTGGGATATGGTGCAGCAATGCTTTCCTTCCGCTTTCCAGCGTCCCGAATATGGAAACCTCATATCCTTTTCTGCTAAGATATTCCTTTACAGCCGATGCAATATTTTCATCATCTTCAATATAATAAATTTCAGTCATTATTCGCTCCCCGGATTTTCCCATATATTCCCAATAGATTTGTCGTTTCGCGTACTGCCGTAATCAGGTTTTTGGCATTCAGGCCAATGCGGCATTTTTATTATAGCCGTTTGAAAGAGCAGTATCAAGAGCGTGAAGCCGGCGTATATTTTTTTCTGATTGTCCGCATACTAATCACAGGTCTGTGAACGCTGCCCGCAGACCCATGGAAAACGGCAGCATATTTGGCCAGCGGAAAAAGCTTTAGCTTGGAGTATGTTCACTTTGCGTGAACCGGAATAGGAGGAAAATATGGCGGATTTAAAATGTGCGGTAGAGAATTGTACCTATAATAAGGAGCATCTGTGCTCCAAGGGCGATATCATGGTGGGCGGCAAGCATGCATGCTGCTGTGACGAGACCTGCTGTGAGAGCTTCGTGCAGAAAAGGGAGGGAATGGATTCCTTTAAGAGCTCGGTTTCTCATCCCAGCCCCACCATCAGCATCGACTGCGAGGCGACCAACTGTATTTACAATTCCAACTATAAATGCTCGGCGGAGCATGTAGATATCAAGGGCTGCGGAGCGTGTGACTGCAGAGCGACACAGTGCTCGACCTTTCAGGAAAAATAAAGTAAAAATATCGGCAGCTTTGTCATAGGCGAGGCTGCCTATATTAATATGGCAGAAGTGAAATTCTGGTTGACAAATGGCCGTTTTTTGCATATCTTAAATAATAGGTAAATTTAATGCAGAGAACGGAAAGAGTATCTGATTTGGATACCGGAAGGAGACCGCGGAAAATTCGTCTCTAGGATGAGTTTACCGCGGTTTTTTGCATTGAATAAGGGAGGAAGGCTGAGGTGAGGGCGGCATGGGGTTTATCGGAGATGTCAAAGAGGAGGTCAGGATCATAAGGGAGCGTGACCCGGCGATTCATTCCTCCATGGAGGTTTTTTTATACCCAAGCTTTAAGGTGATGCTGCACTATAGGGTGGCGCACAGACTGTACGAAAAGGGGCACTTTTTCTGGGCGCGGTGGATCTCGCAGAGGGCGGTGCGCAAGACCGGTATTGAGATCCATCCCGGAGCAAAAATCGGCAAGGGGCTTTTTATCGACCACGGCAACGGGGTTATAATCGGTGAGACAACGATCATCGGGGACAATGTGACGCTCTATCAGGGCGTAACCCTTGGCGGCACCGGCAAGGAGCACGGAAAGCGCCACCCGACAGTGGGCAACAATGTGATGATAAGCGCCGGCGCCAAGGTGTTAGGCTCCTTTACCATCGGCGATAATTCCAAGATCGGCGCGGGAAGCGTGGTATTAAGCCAGGTGCCGCCCTGTTCTACGGTGGTGGGCGT
>ERZ808051.813-NODE-813-length-27242-cov-5.188956_pt1 | contig 27242 bp, 26 predicted proteins | sample MGYA00380199_ERZ808051 | MGnify/ENA primary metagenome ERZ808051 (study PRJEB31490, sample SAMN06133391) | mouse gut metagenome | isolation source: J11 | host: mice | place: China: Chengdu | collected 2015-05 ...
CGGCAGAGGATTTTTTGCAGAAAGGCGGATTACAGGATGAAGCAGGCAATGAAAGGTATGCCGTTAGTTTCGGTTGTGATGACTGTTTATAATGGGGAACGGTACTTGAAGGAAGCATTGCAAAGTGTCTTCAGCCAGACATATCAGAATTTTGAAATCATAATCGTTATCGAATATGGGACCCATGATCACACATTTGATATTTTGAATTCCTTCCATGATTCCCGGCTGAGAGTAGTAATTAATAAGACCAGATTAGGAGTTTCACCTTCCCTGAATATTGGGCTGGAGATGGCAAAGGGGAAGTATATTGCCCGCATTGATGACGATGATATATGGATAAGAAATAAATTGGAGAGGCAAATTTTATTTCTTGAAAAGCATCCTGATGTGGGTATGTGTGGAAGTAATGCGTACATAATAAATAATAGAGGAAAAATTGTCAATGTTTGTGTTTATCCGGCAAAATCCCGGGCTGTAAAGATGTCATTATATATTTCCAATTGCTTTATCTCCTCAGCCGTGTTGATGCGGAAGTCTATAATAAAAAGGTATGGCCTGCAATACAGTGGAAACGTATGCGAGGATTATTGGCTGTGGATCAATATTTCCATGTATGCGGAGGTGGAGAACTTGCCAAATTTTCTTGTAGGATACCGGGTTTTTGAAGGAAATCGTACCAGCCATCTGATTGCCCAACAGGAAAAAAGGGATAGAGAAATTCACAGCTTTATCTGGGAAAAAGCAGGTATAAGTTATCCGTTTGACAAGAGCTTTTACGCAAAATCTGTCAGGTATAGGGAGCGGCTTCGGAAGTATCATATGCTGATTGAACTGTCCCAGACACCGCGTTTTAGAAACAGAGGAATGAATGACCTGGCAGAGCTATTGTATAAGTTTCAAAGCATGATGGGTACTGGTTTATTTGATACAGACCTTCCTGAAATGAATTACTTATTCAAGTTTTATTATTTATTACATTGTAAAAAGAAAAAACTGGAGCGTAAGTATCATGAAAAAAGATATATCGGAAAAAAGTGTCGTTACAAACAACAGGAATAAAATTGCAATGATTGTCACATGGTGCGATGCGGATGTTGTTGTAAATTACGGTCAGGTCTTGCAGAGCTGTGCAATGGCAATGGCGGTCAGTAAGCTGGGGTATAAAAGGGTAATGCTTGTCTCTTACAGAGAAAGAAACATCAGGCTTCTGTGGGATTATTATTATCATCACTTTAATCCTTTTTTAAATTCCTTTAAAGCATCCTGTTTGACCAGAGAGATGATAAAAAGAATTATGAGCGAGACGAAGGTAGAATTTTATCAGCTGTTTCGTAAGGAGCAGGTTGAAAAATTAGCGATGCAAGCGGATGTATTAATCTGCGGAAGCGACCAGATTTGGCATCCCTGTGAGTATAATCGTGTTTTATTTTTGGATATGGGCAGGCCGGATGCAGAAAGAATTGCATATGCGGCGAGTCAGCCCATGGGCAGAATATATCCTGAATATCGGCAGGTATTCAGGAAAATGGAAAAGCATTTAAAAGAATTTAACGCCATTTCTATTCGTGAAAAGGGCAACATTCCGATGTTTGAACAAATGTCCGGAAAGAGGGTTGAGAATGTTGTAGATCCTACATTGCTCTTTACAAAAAATGAGTGGCGCAAATACGAGAAAAGGATTGATATTCCTGAAAAATATATTCTCTTATACATTCCCGCACAGCTGAACAGGTTAGCTGAAGCTGTTTTGCGTGAGCTGCAAAAAAAGACGGGAATAAAACAAGTGGTATGCTTGGCGCCACGTTGTAATACGAAGATTCCAAATGTGACATATTATAATAGCATCGGAACCCCTCAGTTTTTATTTCTGGTTAGAAATGCCGCATATGTGTGTACCAGTTCCTTTCATGGGGTCATTTTTTCCATAATCATGGAAAAGGAGTTTTGGTGCTACAAATGGCGCTTTGTGGATAGAAGATCTGATTTGAGGCTGGATCAGATAACGGAAATATCCGGTTTGGAGGAGCGGTTGATAGATACGCCAAAGAAAATAAATATAAATAAAAAAATAGATTATACAGAGGTAAAAAATAAACTGCAGCCAATGATAAACAGGTCTTATGAATTTCTGAAAAAGAATTATTGCGACTGAAGGCAGAAGACGGGCTTGAAGGCTTGAATGACAGACAAGGAGGGAGATTTAGTCATGAAAAAAGGTGTCGTGGCAGTTTTATCAATGGTAACAGGTGCTTTGGTGGGAGCTGGAGCTGCGGCAAAGCAGACCTCTAAAAAGGCAAACAAACAGAAGGAGTATGCGGATAAGCATCTGGCATTATACCTTTTAATGAACCAATGGGTAAAAGTGAAGCAGGAAAATAAGTCAATAGAGGAGTACTGTTTAAAAAAAGGATATCGGGAGATAGCCATTTACGGAATGAATTATGTTGGGGAAACATTGTTAAACGAGCTCTCGGGCTCTGAGGTAAAAGTAAAATATGGAATAGACAGGAATGCAGGGGGAATATATGCTGATATTTCTGTGATTACTCCGGATGACAAAATGCCGGAAGTAGATGCGGTTATTGTCACACCGATTACCTTTTTTGACGAAATAGAAGGATTGCTCTCTCAAAGGATAGACTGTCCCATTATATCCATTGAGGACATTTTATATGAAATATAGAAAGTGCATATTTATTTTGAAGGAAAGCAAAACGCTAATAAGAATGCTTGCGGCAGGAGGATTCCTTGAAGATCATTGTATTTGGCATAGGCGGCGTTTACAGCAAGGTAAAACCGTATTTTGATAAAAAGAAGGCAGAGATAACAGCCTTAGTTGATAACAGCCGGAAGCTTTTCGGGACTTTGGTGGATGGCCATATGGTAGATTTACCGGAGCATATACAGAATTACAAATATGATTATGTGATAATTACAAGCAATCATGACGTTGAGATGAGGCGGCAGCTGATAGGGCTGGGTATTGTACCGGATCAGATTATCCATTATCGGGACTATATGGGAAGCCTTCCAGCAGAAGTACCTGCTGTCCAAACGAATATTTCTGCATTGGGAGTGCTGATATTGTCAAATGATTTTGGTTATCACGGTGGTCCCATAGCCTGTATGAAGCTGGCACACATATTGAAGCAAAAGGGCTACAGGGTTACCATTGCGGTTCCCAGAGCGGAACAGGAATTTTTAGATGAGACTTATTCCAAAGAAGGTATAGAAGTAGCTGTAATTAAGGATCTGGATTTTTTAAGCAGGGAAAACCTGGAATGGACCGATGAGTATGCTTTTGTTTTTGCAAATACTTTTGTAATGACTCGGTGCGCCATTAAGCTGGCTCAAAAGAGAAGGGTGTATTTATGGCTTCATGAAAGCGTGGATTCATATGCCGGTTATGAGTATTGGTACGAGGAGATTGTGAATGGCCTTGCAAATAATCAGCTAATAATCGGTGCTGTCAGTGATGTGGCGAGGAAGAATTTTCTGAGCATCTATCATGTTGAAAAAAATATAGGGCTTTTTCCATATGGAATTGAGGACAGGTTCAAAGAAAATGATTCTCGCGCGGAAAACGGGACTACCACATTCACTGTTGTTGCAAATCATGTATCCCTGAAGGGACTGGATGTGTTATTAGATGCCTTACAATTTGTTTCAGCAGAGACGGGGAATCAATGCAGGTATTTGTTTGTGGGCAAAACCTACGACAGTGAGTATGGAAGAATGGTCAGAAACCGTATTGATAAAAACGCCGGATGTGAATATCTTGGCGAGCTGTCAAGGGAAAAATTGTTTAAGGTATATTCCGAAACTGATATTGTTATAATTCCGTCCAGGCGTGATTCGCTACCGCTGGTAGCAACGGAAGCAATGATGTTGAAAAAGCCGTGTATTATTTCAGATTCCATAGGCACTGCGAGATATATCAGACATAGGTACAATGGTCTGGTTTTTAGAAATGAAGACAGAAAAGAATTGGCGGAGCTGATTTGCTGGTGCCTGATGAACAGGGATGCCCTGAAGATAATTGCCGAAAACGCCAGAAGGACTTATGAGAGGTGGTTTACCATGGAGAAATTTGGGGACAGAGTCATGGATGCCGTGGAGATGCTGAAAACGGCAGATAAGGAGATATGAGAAAGGCAGTCATTTTTGGAGGATAAGAGCCAGGAGACTGCAAAGGTGGCTTATACAGTGAACAGGTTGGGGATATTTGCATTTTATGATAAGGAGGGCACAGCCGATGCCTATGTATTTCACCTGCTGGACAGCATGGCAGAGATTGTTGAAAAGCTGATTATTGTTGTCAATGGAACGGTATGCGGCGAGTGCCTCAGGAGGTTTTGTACATACACAGAAAATGTAGTGATCAGGGAAAACATTGGGTACGATGCAGGCGCTTATAAAGAGATCCTTTTAAGCCTGGCAAGAGCTCATGAGCTGGATCAATGGGATGAAATGGTGCTTTTTAACGATACCTTTTACGGACCGTTTTTCGGCTGGCAGGAAATATTTGAAGAAATGAGAGGGAAGAACGTTGATTTCTGGGGGCTGAGCAAATGGCTTAAGGGCAGGTCAGAGCTATTTGGAGGCGAATTGCAGGAGCATTTGCAAAGCTATTTTTTGGTAATCGGAAGGAGAATGCTGGCCAGCAGCGTTTTTTTGGAATTCTGGCGCAGCCTGGATAACATATCCACATATCGGGACGCAATATATAATTTTGAAGTAATGTTTACCGTGTATCATTTAAAACATGGCTTTAAATATGCCTCATGGCTGGATAAAAACGATACATACGTGAAAACAGGGGAAGTGGCGTATTGTGCGCACCCGTTTGATTTAATAAAAAACTGCCGTTTTCCAATCTTAAAAAGAAAAGCCATGTCAGCTACAAATTTTGTACAGGCAGGAGCGGCATTGCAATATATTGAAAATAATTATAATTATAGTACGGATATGATTTGGCAGCACATAGAGCGGGTCGGGGAAAGCTTGTCAGACCATCGCTTTACCTTCCGTGAAATAGAGCATTTTGTACATAGCCACAGAAAAATTTATATATATGGATACGGGAAGTGGGGGCATGCAATGGAAAGCCTGTTTGCTTACAAAGGGTGGGCAATAGCCGGAATGATTGATTCTGATGAGACTAAGCAGAATCGTTTTGTCCGTAAATTACAGGATGTTAAGCCAGAGCCGGAGGACGGGATGGTGGTTGCTCTTGGGAAGGAATCGTTTTGGGAGGTATATCCGCAGCTGAAGGGAATTTTCAAGGAGGACCAATTGCTGCTGCCCAATTTTAAGTAATGGAGAATGAGATGAAAAAAATAAGCATAATCGTTCCGGTATACAATGTTGGAAAATACATAGATCAATGCCTGGAAAGTATTTGCAGGCAGACATACAAAAATCTGGAAATTATTGTGGTATATGATGAATCCCCGGACGATACCCTGCAGAAATGCCAAGGCTGGGTTGAAGCGGACAGCCGTATCACCCTGCTTATGAATCACAGCAGGAATGGGCTGGGCGCTGCGAGAAACGTCGGATTAAGGGCAGCCACAGGGGACTATGTGGCCTATCTTGATTCCGATGACTGGATGGATGAGAGCTTTATAGAAGCTCTGTACAATGCCATCAGGCAGACAGGGGCGGATTATGTTTCCGGGGTGGGATACTATGAGGTAAGGCAGGGAAATGATGTGAGGAAAAATACCCTGCTTCCCGCGGGTGAGTACGGCAGCGACGACGAGAGAGGTCTTATCTTAATGGGGGAGGCTCCCGCAGTATGGAAAAAGCTTTATAACCGGAAATGGCTGACGGATAACGGGTTGTTTCAGCCGGAGGTTTTCCATTATGAGGATTGGGGATTTGATATCGCGTCGGTGCTCCAGACAGAAAAAATAATATTGGTACCGCAAATCGGCGTCTATTATAGATTCCGGCGGGAAGGCTGCCTGTCAAACGAAAACATAGAAGCCATATGCCGGGATTTTAAAAGGAGCGTCGAAATTGGTTTAGATATGGCGGAAGCAGCCGGGGTCTTGGAACGCTACCGAGTACCGGTTCAGAAATATCTTTTACAGGATTATTATATGCGCCGAAAAACGGCGTTATTGCAGCGGAACGAAAAGGCGTTACGGATATTGGACGGCATCAGGGCAGATATTTTGAAAAGGCGTCTTGGGTATGAGGATGTGGAAGGCTATGAGAGGTGTATCTGCTTTGGAAGCCTTTCGCTGCGCTGGATAGTACAGCGGACAGCTGTATTTGCTGATTTCGATTTTTACGGTTTTTCCAGTATTATTTCGGCGATGACTGCAGGTAGCGCTGCCAAGGTAGAGAATCAAAACCAGTTCAGGGTAAACCAGGTATCAAATGATATACTGGGGACCTTTGGAGAGCTGCTTACCGCCACACAGGAAAGAACGATTCTGTTTCTTGATTTTATGGAGGAACGTAAAAATATTTTAGTGTTGGAAAATGAGAAATATGCTACGGAGAGCGAGGCGTATTCTGACTCGGCGGTGGACGGGCTCAAGGTGGTGCGAAGGATTCCAAGCGGTACAGACGAGTTCATTTCGCTGTGGAAGGAAAAATGCAGCATTTTAGTTGAAAGGTTAAGCTCCGGGGGGCAGAAAGCGGAAGTTGTCTTAATTAAGAACAGAATGGCATTGCGATACGGAGACCTTAACGGGACAGTGGAGTTTGATGAAGCACAGGGTCTGGGTCAGGTTAATGATATGCTTTTAGAGCTGGAGGATTATTTTTTGGATGCATGTACGCGGCGGGGGGTTCCTGTAAAGGTATTCGGCCTGCCGGAACAATACTGTTTTACGGACAGGCAGTTTAAGTACGGCTGCGAGCCGCAGTATATGAACGGGGCTTTATATAATCAGGTGGGATTTGAGATATTTAAAAAATACGGAAAGGGGTGGTTGGATTAAATGAAATATATGGTAGTGGGAGGAGCCGGCTTTATAGGCAGCCATGTAACAAAAAGATTAATTACTGATGAACCGGAAGCACAGATATTTATTTATGATAATTTTTCATCCGGAAGGAGAGAGCATCTGCAGCAGATTCTGGACGATAAAAGGCTACATATAATTGAAGGCGATATCAAGGATCTGGATCAGCTTACAAGGGCCATGGAGGAAGCGGATATCGTGTACAGCCTGGCATCCAACCCGGATATTTCCAAGGCCATTGCACAGCCGGACATTGATTTCTGGGAAGGAACCTATCTGATAAATAATGTGTTGGAAGCCATGCGCAGGTGCAGTGTGAAGAATCTGATCTATGCGTCGGGAAGCGGTGTGTACGGGGACGTGGGAGCGACCGTGACGGACGAGGACTTCTCACCCATGCTGCCCTCCTCCACTTATGGCGCCAGCAAGCTGGCATGCGAGGCATTGATCTGCTCCTACTGTAAGATGTTTGATATGAATGCAGGGGCTTTCCGGTTTGCAAATGTAGTCGGGCCGGACCAGACACATGGGGTGGGGTATGACTTTTTGCGGAAGCTGGCTGCCGACCCGGGGAAATTGGAGATATTGGGGGATGGGAGCCAGAGCAAATCCTATATCTATGTGGATGACATTGTAAATGCGCTGAGGCTTGTGGAAAAAAATGCGCTGAAAGGGTATGACTATTATAATGTGGCGACTCTGGATCATATTACGGTTACAAGGATCGCGGATATTACGGTTAGAGTCATGGGGCTGCAGGATGTCGAGTATTGCTATACCGGCGGTGACAGAGGGTGGAAGGGGGACGTTCCGATTGTTCGCCTGGATTCCCGCAAGATCAGGAGGCTGGGGTGGGAAAACCGGTACACAACGCCGCAGGCTATCGAGATGTCAATAACGTCGATGTATGAAAAACAAAGGAGGAAAGAGATATAAATGATTATTGCCAGAAGCCCATTGCGGATCACTCTGGGAGGCGGGGGAACCGATTTGGCATCCTATTATGAAAAAAGAGAGGGCTTCCTGATATCCGCTGCGATAGATAAGTATGTATATATATTGATAAACAGGACCTTTGACCAATCCCTCCTGTTAAAGTACTCCAAGCTGGAGCGTGTAAGCAGCGCATCGGAATTACAGCACCCGATCGTGCGGGAGGCGCTAAAGATGCTCGAGCTGGCGGACAGTCCCCTTGAGATATGCTCCATGGCAGATATCCCGGCGGGGACGGGGCTGGGCTCCTCCAGCACCTTTACCACGGCGCTGCTGAGGGCGCTTCACGGCTATAAGGGGGATATCGTCGGCAAAAGACAGCTTGCGGAGGAGGCCTGTGAGATAGAAATCGGCCGTCTGGGAGAGCCTATCGGTAAGCAGGATCAGTACATTTCCACCTACGGCGGCATCACCTGTATGAGTATTCAAAAGGACGGGTTTGTCAAGGTGGAGCCTCTCAATCTGTCCCAGGAGACACTGTACAATCTGGAGGATAACCTGATCCTTTTCTTTACGGGATATTCTCATTCCGCGGGAAGTATTCTGGATGAGCAGGATAAAAAGAGTAAGGGCAACGATGAAGATATGCTGAAAAACCTTGATGTTGTAAAGCAGATGGGGCTGGACAGCAGAGCCGCCCTGGAAAAGGGAGATCTGAACAGGCTTGCGGAAATTATGAACATTCACTGGGAGTACAAGAAAAAGCGCTCCGGGGGCATGAGCAATCCCAAGATAGATGAGTGGTATGAGCTTGCGCTGAAAAACGGCGCGTTGGGAGGCAAGCTGATCGGCGCGGGGGGAGGGGGCTTCCTGATGTTCTATGCCAGCGATAAGGTGAGGCTGAGAAGCGCGTTAAACGGCGTAGGACTGGAGGAAGTGCGCTTCCGTTTTGAAAAGGAGGGTGCAAAGCTATTGTAGGAATGGAGCGAGGAATAAACAGGGATATTGTGGCGGATACGCAGGTAGCAGTGCTGATGGGTGGACTTGGCACCCGTCTGGGGCTTAAGGATCGTCCCAAGGCGATGGCAGATATTCAGGGGCGTCCTTTTTTTGAGTATCAGCTGAAGCTGCTGCGGCGCTGGGGCTTCCGCAAATTTCTGTTTCTTGTGGGTTATAGGGCAGACTGTATAGAGGGTTATTTCGGAGACGGTTCCAAATGGCAGGCTGATATCAGGTATTCCTATGACGGGCAGGAGCAGATGGGGACGGGAGGGGCGTTAAAAAACGCCGAAGATAAGCTGGAGGAGGATTTCCTGCTGATCTATGGAGATTCTTTTATGGATATCGATTATCAGGAGACTGTCTATCGGTACTACATGGAAAAGGCAGAGGGAAAATCCGGGATCATGGCAATTCTGCGAAATGAGGATCGCTATGATAAGAGTAATGTGGTATATCAGGACGGAAAGCTCCTGCTGTATGACAAGGTCAATATCAGCGACAGTATGCGGTATATTGACTATGGCGTATCCATGCTGGCAAGATCGGTCCTGTCGCATGCCGGGAGGAACAGGAAATTTGATCTGGCGGAGCTTGTGACTGAGCTGTCCAAGGAGGGCAAGCTTGGGGCTCAGGTGGTGACCAGGAGATTTTATGAGATTGGGAATCCGGAGTCCTTGCGGGAGTTTGATGCTTATGCCAGGAAACGATTCTGCGAGGAGAGGGGCGCGGTGTTTTTTGACCGTGACGGGGTGATCAATGAGCTTTGCTATAATGACGACATTGAACAGCTGGATTCTCCCTTTACAGTGGAGGAATTTGTCTACAGGCCGGGGGCGGTGGAGGCGTTATTATCCGTTCAGAGCAAGGGATATTATATTTTTATTGTCACCAACCAGCCGGCCGCGGCAAAGGGAAAAACCTCTCTTGCCAGGCTGTATGACCTGAATACATGGATGGTTCAGGATTTACAGGAGAGGGGCGTATTCATTGAATTTGTCAATATGTGCCCCCATCATCCCAGGGGAGACAGGAGATCCAGATATCCTTTTCTGGCGGGAGAATGCGGATGCCGCAAGCCGGAGGCAGGCTTGATTACGGATCTGATGCAGGTTTATGGCATTGACCCGGACAACTCCTACATGGTAGGGGATTCCCATACAGACGTGATTGCAGGAAGCAGGGCGGGATTGAAGACGGTTCTGGTGGGCACGCTGAAATGCGACGCGTGTCAGCGGCTGCAGGGAAAACATCCTGATTTTATAATCGGAGACATTGGCGAATTGGAGCGGGTTATTACGGAACGAGATACGGGAGGAATGGAAGATGTATGAACAGTATATTAAGAATTATTTAGAGGAAACAAAACAGATTGCAGACCAGATATCTGTTGAGGCGGTGGAGCAATGCGCAGAAATATTAAGGACCCTGAGGGAGCAGGGCGGCAGGCTTTTTATCATAGGCGCAGGAGGAAGCGCAGCGAATGCATCCCATGCGGTGAATGATTTCCGAAAGATTGGCGGGATAGAGACCTATGCCCCCACAGACAATGTGGCGGAGCTGAGCGCAAGGACAAATGATGAGGGGTGGGAGACTACCTTTGTGGAGTGGCTGAAGACCTCGAGGCTGTCAGACAGGGATGCCGTTATGGTTCTATCGGTGGGCGGAGGAAGCGAGAAAGCGTCCTTAAATATTGTGTATGCGCTGAAGCTGGCAAAGGAGCGGGGCGCGAAGGTGCTGTCTATCGTTTCCAGGGACGGAGGATACTCCAGAGAAGTATCTGACGCATGTGTGCTGGTTCCGGTGGTGTCCGATGAGCGGATTACTCCCCACGCAGAGGGCTGGCAGGGAGTAATCTGGCATTTGCTGGTCAATGCTGTTGTTTAGAGCCTTTGAAGAAAGGGTACTCATTTATTTAATGTACATACGGAAAGGAATGGATAGAAGGATGGAGCTGGGCGAATTAAAGATAGCGGTGTATGCGGATGGCGCGGACATAGACGGTATGGTCGAAATGGCTGAAAAGGGATTTGTAAAGGGTTTTACAACGAATCCTACCTTGATGAAAAAGGCCGGGATAACAAGCTATACGGATTTTGTGGGAAATGTAATAAGGGAGATTCCGGATATGCCGATCTCCTTCGAGGTGTTTGCCGATGACTTTGAGACGATGGAAAAGGAAGCCCTGGTATTGTCCGGGTACGGAAAGAATGTCTTTGTGAAAATACCGATCACAAATGCAAAGGGTGAGTCCAGCGTACCCTTGGTCGGGAGACTTTCACAAAGGGGTGTTAATCTGAATGTGACTGCAATTTTTACGATAGAGCAGGTTAAGGCGGTACTGGAGGTTCTGGCGGAGGGGACGGAAAATATCATATCGGTTTTTGCCGGAAGGATTGCCGATGCAGGCGTTGATCCGGAAATTATTATGAGGGAGACGGCTGAATTGTGCAGGGGAAAAAAGGGCGTGATGAGTCTGTGGGCAAGCTGCAGGGAGGTGTTTAATATTGTGCAGGCGGACCGGTGCGGCGTGGATATCATTACGGTGACCAATGACCTGCTGGCGAAGCTGGGAAATATGGGGAAGGATCTGCAGCAGTTTTCATTGGAGACCGTGCAGATGTTTGAGCGGGACGGAAGGAGTCTGGGCTTTTCCATTGTAAGCTGATATGGATAGAAGCAGGCAGAATACGGGGAACGGAGAGTCGCGGAATGAGTTATGACAGAGTGGCAGTGTACTGCTTTTATGACAGGGAGGGAAATGTCGGACGGGATGTCTTCTGCCTGCTGGAGGACCTGAAAAGGAACATCGATTTTTTAATCATTGTTGTGAATGGGAAATTAAACAATGAAAATGTCTTTCAGGGGCTTGCCGATGAGGTGGTAATCCGCGGAAACAGCGGGTTTGACGCCGGAGCTTATAAGAGAATTATTTTTGATGAAAAATATGCCTCAATTATCAGAAATGCGGAAGAATTAGTCTTATGTAACAGCAGCTTCTTTGGCCCGTTCATTCCCTTTTCAGAGATTTTCGGGAAGATGGAGAAGAACGATGCGGATTTTTGGGGTATATCAAGCTATGAGCGTGGCATCATAGAGCATCTTCAGTCTTATTTTCTTGTTTATAGAAAAAAGGTGCTGCGCGGAGACGTATTTTTTGCGTTTTTTGAGGAATACATTCAAGAAGAAACAACGGATTATACAGAAGTATGCGCTGTTTTTGAGAATGGCCTGTTTCGGCGCTTAGTGGAAGCCGGGTATGGTTATGATGCCTATGTAAAGGGAATTACCTGTCATAATTATAAGAATCCTTACGGAAGCCTGGCCATCGACGGTCTCCCCCTGGTAAAAAAGAAAATATTTTCCCGGGAATATTTTTCGGAGAAAAATGCTTTGGATGCCTTGAGTTATTTATCTCAAAATTATGAGTATGATGTGAGATTGATATTGGAGGGCGCGGAGCAGATTTATCATATTTCAATGGAGCTTGAAAGCGTTACATCCCATAAACCGGGCGCCGTGTCTGCGGATTGGAAGGAAGGTATAAGAAAGGAAAAACGAGAGGCCATCGGAAAGTTTGTGGAGGAAAATAAAAGAATATTTATATATGGGGCAGGGGTTGCGGCAAGAAGCCTGTATATGACCTTTTTTTCATATAAAAACCGCCCCAGGCTGGAAGGCTTTGTGATTTCTGACGATCAGACGGTCAAAGAAAAATCCCTGTCAGGGTATCCTGTTTACAAATTTCATGAGGTAAAGGATATCCATGAGGCGGCTGTTATTGTAGGGCTGGAAAAGGAAAACAGCAGAAAGGTCCGAAGCAGCTTGAGCGGCATAGAGAGGTTGATTTATCTATGGGATGATTAAGTCCATAGCGGTATTGGGAATTAATTATGTGAGAAACGGACGCGATTTCAAACCTGAGAGGAATCCTATATGACAAAGGTATCTATCATTATTCCTGTCTACAATGCGGAATGCCATTTAAGGCAATGTCTGGACAGTGTGCTGGCGCAAAGTCTCAAGGATATAGAAATCATCTGTGTGGACGACGGCTCCTCCGACGGAAGCCTCCGGATGCTGCATGGGTATGCACAAAGGGACCGCCGGCTTAAGGTCATCCACAAGGAAAACGGAGGGGCTGTGTCTGCGAGAAAGGCAGGGACAGCCCATGCGTCGGGGCAGTACATAGGCTTTGTGGACAGCGACGATTGGATCGATCCGGAAATGTACCGGGTTTTATATCAGACCGCAATACAGTATCAGGCAGATATGGTAAGCAGCGGTTATTTTTTTGAGGGAAATTATGTCACGGAGCATTATGACGGCATCGGGGAAGGGCTGTATGATGAAAGCCGCATGGGGTATCTCAGAGAGAATACAATCTATGCTGCGGCAGAGGAGGACGTGGGGCTTCGGGGCTCCTTGTGCTGCAAGCTGTTCCGTGCCGGGCTGTTCAGGACAGTGCAGGAGGGGATATCCGACAGGCTGTCCTTTTCCGAGGATAAGATATGCGTTCTTTCCTATGCGTTGCAGTGCAGCCGCGTATATGTGCTGAAACAGGCATTTTACCACTATGTTGCACATCCTTCTTCCAGGGTCCATACGTCTGATACACATTATCTGACCAGCGTAAACGAGATATACCAGAGCTTTATAGGGCTGTATGAGCATCCTGCTTTTACGGGGGCCATGCGTGTGCAGGCGGAGCTTTATATCACGGAGCAGCTGTACAAGGGAATCAATTCCCGCCTGGGCTTTCTGAACGGGAATCTGCTCTGGTTAGACCCTTATTATCTGGACGATATTCCGGCAGGTGCCAGAGTGGCGCTTTACGGGGGAGGCGAGCTAGGTCGCGCATACGGAAGGCAGCTTATGGGAAGAAAGGATTTGGAGCTGGCAGGCTGCGTGGACCCCGCCTGCAAAAATATGCATTATGACGATTTTGCGGTATGCAGTCCGGATAAGCTGCGGCAGTGGGAATATGATATTGTGCTGATCGCGATTAAGAATCGCGAAAAAGCCATGGCTGTTAAAGGGGAGTTAAAGCAGGCGGGGATTTTGGAGGAAAAGCTCCGCTGGTATGAGCAGAAGGAAATTTTCTGGAAATATGCAAGGGTGAATGGGTGGTTTAAATGAAACTGGAGCGGTTATCGCAGGAAAATGTGGAGCGTATTGCGGGCAGGGGCATTATCTGCTATGAGAGATCGGAGGCTTATCTAAGAGAATTATGCGCCGCGTATGGGCTGCAGGACAGGATTGTGGCGGTTATCGACGATAATGAGCGCAGCCGGGGAGAGCTGTCCTTCTTTGACAGGAGGCTGTCTGTAACCGCTTCTTCCGGTCTGGCTGGGATGGATTTGAAAAACAACGTTATTTTGATTACCAGCGACTATTTCAGAGAAGCATATGAGGCATTATGCCAAAATGAAAGCGTTACGGAAAAGGTTGATACAATTTACTACTATGCGAACAGGGAAACGGAATATGAGCTTGCCTATCGGGAACATTATCAGGCTCGTGCGCTGGAAAATATGATTGTTTTCAGAAGCGGTCCCCATGCTTCTGCCTATGTGAAGGGAATGGATTTTGGGGATAATGCCAGAGCCCTGTTTGAATATATGCTTGCGGAGGGCTACAACAAGCGGTATCGATTGGTCTGGCTGGTAAAGCACCCGGAGGAATTCGATCAGTGGCGGAAGGTTGAAAACGTTGAGTTTTTGTCCTTTGACTGGTCCGTATCCGAAAACGCGGAGGAACGCCGCCGCTATTACAGGGCGCTCTGTCTGTCAAAATACCTGTTTTTTACGGACGCATACGGTTTTGCAAGAAACTGCCGGCCGGATCAGATACGCGTTCAGCTGTGGCATGGATGTGGCTTTAAAACGAGGGTAAATTTTGTGCGTTGTGAAAAAAGGTACGAATACACTACGGTTATCAGCGAGATTTACGCAAGGATTCATCAGGACATATATGGGCTGAGGCCGGACCAGGTGCTTGTGACAGGATATGCAAAACAGGACTGGCTATTTTGTCCTTACAGGGACTGGCGGAAGATACTGGGAGTGGCAGAAGCGAAGAAATATATTTTCTGGCTGCCCACCTTCCGCTCGGCAAGGGCAGGGTTGGACAATCTGAACGAGTATGACCTGAAGGGGCAGACCGGGCTGCCCATAGTTGGCACATATGAGGAGCTGTCACAGCTGAACACGCTTTTGAGAGACCTTGACATCATGCTGGTTCTAAAGCTGCATCCCTTTCAGGACAGGGAGAGGATTGGCAGAGTGCAGTCGGACCGCATCGCGGTCCTGGATAACGGACGGCTGGCGGATTTGGGTATTCAGATCAATCAGCTGCTGGGGCACGCGGACGCTCTTATCAGCGATTATTCCTCTGCGGCCGTGGATTATATGCTGTTGGACAGGCCCATCGGGTTTACGCTGGATGATGTGGAGGAGTATGCCCGGAGCCGTGGATTTGTATTTCCCCATATTCAGGAGTGGCTGCCCGGTAAGGAATTGTTTTCCTTTCCGGATTTTTGTACCTTTGTCAGGGAGATTGCGGAAGGAACGGATTCTACAAGGGAAAAGCGCCAAAGGCTAAAGGGGGAAATGCACAGGTACGGGGACGGCAACAGCTGTAAGAGAATTGCGGAAGCATTAAAATTATAGGCGTAAGTGCTCCTGCTTTAGTCGGATAAAATAGCTTGGAAAACAGGGAGGGACAAGATGAACTTTGAATTAACCGCATCCATGATGTGTGCATGCTACGGCAATCTGGAGAAGGAATTAAGGGAGCTTGAGGAGGGCGGCATAGACTCCTTCCACATTGACATAATGGACGGCAGGTACGTGCCCAACTATGCCATGTCCTTAAACGATATGCGCTACATAGCCAGCGCTGCCGCAAAACCTCTGGATGTGCACCTGATGGTGGAGCATCCGAACAATACCATAGAGCTGTTTATTAAGTCTCTGCGGCCGGGTGACACCATTTATATTCATCCGGAGGCGGAGTATCATCCCTCCACGACGCTGCAGAAGATCATCAATGCGGATCTGATACCCGGCATTGCCATTAACCCCGGTACCAGCGTGGAGACAGTGCTGGAGATGCTGCGCATTGTGAAGAAGGTGCTGGTGATGTCGGTGAACCCGGGGAATGCGGGGCAGATGTACCTGCCCTATGTTGGGAAAAAGATAACGAAGCTGCTTTCTCTGAAGGAAGATATGGATTTTGAAATCTACTGGGACGGAGCCTGCAGTGCGGATAAAATTCTGGAGTTTGCGCCGAAGGGTGTGAAGGGGTTTGTGCTGGGGACCACGCTTTTGTTTGGGAAAAAGCAGCCCTATGGGGAGACTTTGCAGAATATACGGGAGCTGAGGTTTTAATGCTGGCAGTATGCTTAAGGATGGAGATTATATGAATATTGCGCTTATTTTGTCAGGCGGAACAGGCACAAGGCTGGGTGCGGACATTCCCAAGCAATATATGGAAATAGACGGCAGACCTGTTATTTCTTATTGTATGGAGCGGCTGGCAGGGCATCAAGGGATAGATGCGGTACAGATCGTGGCGGACAGGCAGTGGCACGGGACAATTCTGGAATGGCTTGAAAAATATGACTGTCCGGGCTGGGGCTTTGAAAGAAAATTCCGTGGCTTTTCCCAACCGGGGGAGAACAGGCAGCTCTCCATATTTAACGGATTGAGGGATATCTGCCGTTACGCCTCCCGATCGGATGCCGTTTTGATACATGACGCGGCAAGACCGTTGATTTCCGCACAGCTGATAACCGACAGCCTGGCTGCGGTAGAGGGGCATGACGGCGTCCTGCCGGTGCTTTCCATGAAGGACACGGTGTATAAGAGCCCGGACGGAAAGAAAATCAGCGCCCTGCTGGACCGGAACGAGCTCTATGCGGGACAGGCTCCGGAAACGTTTCGGCTGGGCAGGTATTATGAGGCGAACAGGAAGCTTCTTCCCGAAAGGATTCGTTCGGTCAACGGCTCCACGGAGCCTGCCGTTATGGACGGGATGGATATCGTCATGATTCCGGGGGACGAAAGGAATTTCAAGATAACCACACGGGAAGACATGGAGCGTTTTCGTGACATTATGGGTCAGGCAGCAGCTTGTACGGGTTAGGAGCAGCAGATGAAGGCATGGATGTTACATGGCATAAATGATATTCGTTTTGAGGAGGCGGCAAGGCCGGAGCCGGCGGACAAGGAAGTGCTTGTCTCGGTACGGGCGGCAGGTATCTGCGGCTCTGATATTCCGAGAATATTTAAAACGGGAGCACACAGGCACCCGCTTATACCCGGACATGAATTTTCCGGTGTGGTCGAGAAGGCGGGGGCGCTTGCCGACAAAAAATGGGAAGGGAAGCGCGTGGGCGTGTTTCCGCTGATTCCGTGCAGGGAATGTGCGGCATGCGCAAGGAGGCAGTATGAGCTGTGCAGGAATTACAGTTATCTGGGTTCACGCAGGGACGGCGGCTTTGCGGAGTATGCCCTGGTTCCGGAATGGAATCTGATAGAACTGCCCACAGCCGTATCTCATGTAGAAGCCGCCATGCTGGAGCCTATGGCGGTGGCGGTCCACGCCATGCGCAGGGTGCAGCTCTGCCAAAGCGGTACGGTTGTTGTATACGGGCTGGGAACAATCGGAATGCTGCTTGTGATGCTTTTGCTGGATGCGGGAATCCGCAATATTCTGGCAGTGGGAAATAAGGAATTTCAGAGGCAGCTAGCGGGCAAAATGGGGCTGGCGGAGCAGTCCTATTGCGACAGCAGGGCGCAGGCTGCAGACGGATGGGTGCGGGAGCGCACCAACGGCGCCGGCGCGGACGCCGTATTTGAATGTGTTGGCAGGAATGAAGCTTTTGTTCAGGCGGTCAGGCTGGCTGCGCCCACGGGGCAGGTCTGTCTGGTGGGTAATCCGTATTCGGATATGGCGCTTGACAAAAATACATATTGGAGAATTTTGAGAGACCAGCTTGTGATTACGGGGACCTGGAATTCTTCTTTTACGCACGGGCATGACGATGACTGGCATTATGCTCTTGACAGGCTTTCGCGGAAGCGGGTTTCGCCTGAAAAGCTGGTCACTCACAGACTGTCCATGGGGAATTTGTACGAGGGGCTGCATATAATGAGGGACAAAACAGAGGATTACGTAAAGATCATGGTGACAGGAGGATAAGAGTTTTCGTCACGGTCCGTTATAAATGCGTCCATGGTATCCCTGCGCGGACAGTTTGTTATTTTTTTATCAACTTAATATAAAATTCATTGCAAATAAATCCCGTATATGTTAAACTGGGAATATCGCAATGACAAAAAAATAACAATCATAAGAACAACAATCATCGGAGGGAAACAAAATGGCAAAGAAAGTAGTTTTAGCCGGGGCATGCCGTACTGCCATCGGCACCATGGGCGGCACATTGAGCACTACGCCTGCGGCGGAGCTGGGAGCAATCGTCATTAAGGAGGCGCTGAACAGAGCGGGCGTCAGCCCCAAGGATGTGGACCAGGTATACATGGGCTGCGTCATTCAGGCAGGGCAGGGTCAGAACGTTGCACGCCAGGCGTCTATCAAGGCAGGACTTCCCATCGAGGTGCCCGCCGTCACCATGAATGTGGTCTGCGGTTCCGGACTGAACTGTGTGAACCAGGCTGCGCAGATGATCATGGCAGGGGATGCGGATGTGGTAGTTGCAGGCGGCATGGAGAATATGTCCATGGCTCCCTATGCGGTTATGCAGGGCCGTTACGGCTACCGCATGAACAACGGCACGCTGGTTGACACCATGATTAAGGACGCTCTGTGGGACGCTTTCAATGATTATCATATGATTACCACCGCGGACAATATCTGCCGCGAGTGGGGGCTGACCCGCGAGGAGCTGGATGAGTTTGCGCTTAAGAGCCAGCTGAAGGCGGAGGCGGCTCAGAAGGCAGGCGCTTTTGACAAGGAAATCGTGCCTGTGCCCGTAAAGAAAAAGAAAGAGGTTATCGAGTTTAAGGTGGATGAGGGTCCCCGTGCAGGCTCCACCATCGAGGGTCTGCAGAAGCTGCGCTCCATCAATCCCGACGGGTTTGTCACGGCGGGCAACGCTTCCGGCATCAACGACGGTGCGGCGGCAATCGTGGTGATGAGCGAGGAGAAGGCAAAGGAGCTGGGCGTGAAGCCTATGGCAACCTTTGTGGCAGGCGCTCTTGCAGGCGTGCGTCCCGAGGTTATGGGAATCGGTCCCGTGGCTTCCACGAAAAAGGTGCTTGAAAAGACAGGCATGAAGATCGAGGACTTTGACATTATCGAGGCAAACGAGGCTTTCGCTGCACAGTCCGTAGCAGTGGGCAAGGAGCTTGGGATCGATGTTGACAGACAGCTGAATCCCAACGGCGGCGCAATCGCTCTGGGCCATCCCGTAGGAGCTTCAGGCTGCCGTATTCTGGTTACGCTGCTTCACGAGATGCAGGCGAAGGGAGCGAAGACCGGTCTTGCTACCCTGTGCATCGGCGGCGGCATGGGCTGCTCTACCATTGTAAAAATTGAGGATTAATGCAAAGCGGCGGTAACAGGCATTTAGCCAGGGTATCGCAGTGAATGCAAAAGGCTAAGGAAATCTGCACATGTGATTAAAGGGCAGGTTTCCTTATGCGTGTACATGGAAAAATTGAATGAGACATAAAATGGAGGAGTGCCATGGAATTTATTTTATATGAACAAAAGGGTGAGATCGCAACCATTACCATCAACCGTGAAAAGGCGCTGAACGCGCTGAATTCCCAGGTGCTGGATGAGTTGGAGGCGGCTCTGGACGCAGTGGACCTGAATGTGGTGCGCTGCCTGATTCTTACCGGCGCCGGTCAGAAATCCTTTGTGGCGGGTGCGGATATCGGTGAGATGAGCACTTTGACAAAGGCGGAGGGCGAGGCGTTCGGCAAAAAGGGAAACGATGTGTTCCGCAGGCTGGAGACCTTCCCCGTCCCTGTGATCGCGGCGGTAAACGGATTTGCTCTGGGCGGCGGCTGTGAGATTTCCATGAGCTGCGATATCAGACTCTGCTCGGACAATGCGGTGTTCGGCCAGCCTGAGGTGGGGCTCGGCATTACTCCCGGCTTCGGCGGGACCCAGCGCCTTGCACGTCTTGTAGGCGCAGGCATGGCTAAGCAGATGATCTACACGGCACGTAATATCAAGGCTGCAGAGGCATACAGGATCGGTCTGGTAAACGAGGTATATTCGGCGGAGACGGACGCGGAGGGCAATGTGGTCAAGTCCGCCCAGGAGGTCCTGATGGCGGCGGCTGAAAAGATGGCCTCAGCCATTGCGAAAAATGCGCCCATAGCTGTCAGCAACTGCAAGAAGGCAATCAACGAGGGGCTGGATGCGGACATGGACAAGGCGATCGTCATTGAGGAGAGGCTGTTTGGAGACTGCTTCGAGACAGAGGATCAGAAGTACGGTATGGCATTCTTCCTTGACAAAAACAAGGAGAAGGTAAAGGAGCCGTTCAAAAACTGCTAAACCGTGTAAGGCAGCTTAATTTTGGAGGAACACAAGGACATGAATAAGAAAAGAGCCGGCTTGGCAATCGGAGGAATACTCTTTATAGTGATAGGCGTAATCGTTTTTATATGGGCTATGAAAAACGCGGATATTACAATGAAGATAGGCGGCTGCTGCGTTATGGTGGGCGGACTGGTATTTCTTATGGAGAGCGTAAAGAAAAATAAAGATAATAATTAGGAGGACTGGAAATGAAGGTAGGTATTATCGGAGCAGGTACGATGGGTTCGGGAATCGCGCAGGCGTTTGCAATGACGGAGGGCTATGAGGTATGCCTCTGCGATATCAAGCAGGAGTTTGCTGACGGCGGCAAGGCAAAGATTCTGAAGAACCTGAATTTCCTTGTGAGCAAGGAGAAGATTACGCAGGAGAAGGCAGATGCGGTAGCGGCAAAGGTGGTCACAGGCTTAAAGGAGATTTGTACGGACTGCGACCTGGTGATCGAGGTTTGTCCCGAGAGCATGGCGATCAAGAAGCAGACCTTTACGGAGCTGCAGCAGATCGTAAAGAAGGACTGTATCTTTGCGTCCAACACATCTTCCCTTTCCATTACGGAGATGGGCAACGGCCTGGATCGTCCGCTGATCGGCATGCATTTCTTCAATCCGGCAGACAGGATGAAGCTGGTAGAGGTGATTGCAGGCGCTAACACTCCCGCGGAGCTGGTGGAGAAGATTAAGAATATTGCAGCCGAGATCGGCAAGACGCCCGTTGAGGTGAATGAGGCGGCAGGCTTTGTTGTAAACAGGATCTTGATTCCCATGATCAACGAGGCTGTCAATGTTTATGCCGCAGGCGTTGCGTCTGTTGCGGATATTGACGTGGCAATGCAGCTGGGTGCAAATCATCCCATGGGACCTCTTGCGCTTGGAGATTACATTGGGCTTGACATTGTTCTTGCCATTATGGAGGTTATCTATGCGGAGACCGGCGATTCCAAGTATGCGCCCGCGCCGCTTCTCAGGAAGATGGTACGCGCAGGCAAGCTTGGGAAGAAGACCGGAGAGGGCTTCTACAATTACGCAAAGTAATTGGCGGATACTTTTCTTCGGCGGAACCGTGCGGAGCATGGTTTTGCGCTTGTGATAATGTATGGCTGGGCAATTGCCGGCCAATAAACGGAACGGGCTGTGAGAATGCTTTTTCCGTTGTAAATTGTTCAGGTTATGGTAAAACGCTATGGTTTATGGGGATGGTATCATTACTATGGCGTTTACTGTGGCTGGCGGTAGTTTCCAAAGCGGAATATAAGAGTATATGGAGGAATGTAAATCATGGATTTTACGCTGCGAAAAGAACATGAAATGGCATGCGCTTTGTTCAAAGAGTTTGCCGAAAAGGAAGTAAAGCCTCTTGCCCAGGAGGTGGATGAGACCGAGGAGTTTCCCAGAGGAACCGTGGAGAAGATGGCTAAGAACGGGTTCCTGGGCATTCCCGTTCCCAAGGAGTACGGCGGACAGGGCTGCGACGCTTTGACCTATGTGCTGTGTGTCGAGGAGCTTTCCAAGGTCTGCGGCACCACAGGCGTTATCGTTTCCGCACATACCTCTCTTTGCTGCGACCCTATTCTGACCTACGGAACAGAGGAGCAGAAGCAGAAGTATCTGGTTCCCCTGGCAAAGGGTGAGAAGCTGGGTGCATTCGGTCTTACCGAGCCCGGCGCAGGTACCGACGCGCAGGGGCAGCAGACCAAGGCAGTGCTGGACGGCGACGAGTGGGTTATCAACGGCTCAAAGATCTTTATTACAAACGGTAAGGAGGCTGACGTATACGTTATCTTTGCCGTTACCGGACTGATTCCCAAGGGAAACAGGACCATCAAGGAAATTTCGGCGTTTATTGTGGAGAAGGGAACTCCCGGCTTCAGCTTCGGAACAAAGGAGAAGAAGATGGGTATCCGTGGTTCATCCACCTATGAGCTTATTTTCACTGAGTGCCGTATTCCCAAGGAGAATATGCTGGGCAAGCAGGGGCAGGGCTTTAAGATTGCCATGCACACCCTTGACGGCGGACGTATCGGTATTGCCGCACAGGCGCTTGGTATCGCCGAGGGCGCGCTGGAGAGGACTGTGACATACACAAAGGAGAGAAAGCAGTTCGGTATTCCCATTGCCGGCCAGCAGAACACAAAGTTCCAGCTTGCCGATATGGCTACCAAGGTAAAGGCGGCACAGCTGCTTGTTTACAGAGCGGCTATGAAGAAGGCGGAATTTGCTTCCAATCCCAAGATCTCTTATTCCGAGGAGGCGGCGATGGCAAAGCTTTACGCTGCTGAGGTGGCAATGGAGGTAACGACCAAGGCGGTTCAGCTGCACGGCGGTTATGGCTATACCAGGGAATATGATGTGGAGCGCATGATGCGCGATGCGAAGATTACCGAGATCTACGAGGGAACCAGCGAGGTTCAGCGCATGGTAATCTCTGCGGAATTGCTGAAATAAGGCGGAGCACTGCGCACCTGCAGGGGGCACGGTCAGGCTTGCAGGGAGCTTTCAGGCGTGGGAAAGGGTATATTTATTTTCTCACGGTTCCCAAGAAAATATATGCAGTAATCATGAGTCAGAATAAAAAATAAGGAGTGAAAATACCATGAAGGTTGTTGTTTGTGTTAAGCAGGTTCCCGATACCAAGAGCAGCGTTTCGTTTAAGCCCGACGGTACGCTGGACAGGGCGGCCATGAAGGCAATTATGAATCCGGACGATAAGGCCGGACTGGAAGCGGCGCTGAGATTGAAGGATCAATACGGCGCGGAGGTAACTGTAATTACCATGGGGCTTCCCATAGCGGAGGAGGTGCTGCGCGAGGCGCTTGCGATGGGTGCCGACAAGGGTATTCTGGTGACGGACAGAGTTTTGGGCGGCGCCGATACATGGGCTACCTCACAGACTCTGGCGGGCGCGCTGAGAAATCTGGAGTATGACCTGATTATCACCGGACGTCAGGCAATTGACGGAGATACCGCACAGGTTGGCCCTCAGATTTCCGAGCATTTGAATATTCCCGTTATCTCCTATGCGCAGAACCTCAAGATAGAAGGGGACAGCGTGATTGTGGAGCGTCAGTTTGACGACAGATATCATGTGCTGAAGGCTAAGATGCCCTGCCTGATAACGGCGCTTTCTGAGCTGAACGAGCCCAGATACATGACTCCCGGCGGAATCTTTGACGCATGTAAGGCGGAGATTACCACCTGGGGCAGAGCGGATCTCAAGGATGTCGAGGATTCAAACCTGGGCGGCATCGGATCGCCCACTCAGATCGCGAAAGCGTCGAACAAGGTCAGAAAGGGCGCCGGTGAGAAGGTAACTCTGGATTCCGCAGAGGCTGTGGATTATATTCTCGGCAAACTGAAGGAGAAACATGTGGTTTAACAACCGTTTTCCAATTTTGATTGATATGCGTGCCAAAGCACGCAGGGAGGTTTAACAATGAACACATCTTTAGAAGAATATAAAGGCGTATTTGTCTTTGCGCAGCAGGTTGACAATGTTATCAACAACATTGCTTTTGAACTGATCGGCAAGGGCAGGGACCTGGCTGAGGTTCTTGGCACCGAGGTGACGGCTGTTCTGGTGGGCAGCGATGTGAAGAAGCTTGCCGACGAGCTTGCGGAGTACGGCGCAGACAGGGTTATTGTGGTGGATGACCCGGAATTGAAGGAGTACAGAACCGAGCCTTACGCTCATGCTCTGGCTTCCGTAATCAACAAATATAAACCCGATATTTTCCTGGTAGGCGCAACCGCTATCGGACGCGATCTGGCGCCCCGTGTGTCCGCGAGAGTCCATACGGGCCTGACTGCAGACTGTACACAGCTGGAGATCGGCGATTTCCCTCTGGAGCCCAGAGCGAACATGGAGCAGAAGCACAATCAGCTTCTGATGACCCGTCCCGCTTTCGGCGGCAATACCATCGCAACGATTGCCTGCCCTGATTTCCGCCCTCAGATGGCTACCGTCCGTCCCGGCGTTATGCAGAAGAAGGAGAGAAAAGCGGGCGTTAAGGCAAATGTGGAGGAGTTTAATCCCGGATTTACTCCCGACAACAAGTATGTGGAGATCATGGAGATCGTGAAGGCAGTTTCCGACACCGTGGATATTATGGATGCAAAGATTCTGGTATCCGGCGGCCGCGGCATGGGCAATGCGGAAAATTTCAAGATGCTGGACGATCTGGCAGAGGTTCTGGGCGCAACCGTAAGCTGCTCCCGCGCCGTGGTGGATGCGGGCTGGAAGCCCAAGGATCTGCAGGTAGGACAGACAGGCAAGACCGTGCGTCCCAACGTATACTTTGCCATCGGTATTTCCGGAGCCATTCAGCACCTTGCGGGTATGGAGGAGTCCGATATTATCGTTGCCATAAACAAGGATGATACCGCGCCTATCTTTGACGTTGCCGATTATGGTATCGTAGGCGACCTGAATAAGATCGTGCCCGCCCTGACCGAGAAGCTGCGGGCGGAGCTTGCGGCAAAGCAGTAAAGCTTAGACTGCTGGGATAAAAAATAAACGCATTTGCGGATTCGTCGCCGATTACGGAGGATGAATTCTGTAAATGCGTTTTTTTGCATATATTGTAACAATAAAATTATACATAGGCAGAACATAAAATGGGAATGGAAGAAAAAAAGTGGAAGAACCTGTTGATCAGTGTCGCCGTCAGCCTGAGTGTGGGAATCATGAGCGCCCTGCTGTCCATGGGCGGAATGCGCGCGTATGCGGATATGTATAAACCGCCGCTCTCGCCTCCTGGATGGGTGTTTCCGATTGTCTGGACAATACTGTATGTGCTTATGGGAATTGCAGCGTTTCTGGTGTTTCAGTCGGTGGGAGAGGACAAAAAGCTGGCGCTGACCCTGTACGTCATACAGCTATTCCTGAATTTTGGATGGTCCATTATCTTTTTTGATTTGAAGGCATACTTTTTTGCCTTTGCGTGGCTGCTTGTTTTATGGCTGTTTATCTATCTTGCCATGAAACAATTCCGGCAGCTTAACAAAACTGCCGGAATACTTATGCTTCCATATCTTGCCTGGGTTGCGTTTGCGGGATATCTGAATCTTGCCATTGCGATTTATTACAGCATTCATTAAAGGCTGCGCAATTTACCTGCAGGCGGCTGGCTCTACAGACACGCAGAGCCTAAAATTCCTCTAACCGCAGATGCCTGGGCAGACCGTCCACCATAACCGGAGACAGCTCTGCCTGGATCAGCGGGCGGATATAATGAATCAGCTCGTCGGACACATAGGTGCCGTCGTTGGTGATCCATTCCTTGGGCACCTTTTTCTCTACGTTTGCAATCTTGTGTACATCCTGGGAATCGGTGATGCATATGTAAGGGTCTTCCGAGACTCTCTGCAGGACGATAACCTTTCCGGTCTCGCCTTCAAAGGCGGCTTTTACGGCGGCGCCGCCTACCTGGAACGCCTCGGTGATATCCACCCGGGAGGTCATGTGGGAGGCGCAGCGCTGCAGCGTGCTCAGCTCTATGGCACGGGTCTTGACGCCAAGCTCGTCCGCCAGCATATTCGCAAGATATCTGGCGGTGCCGTTCAGGCGCATGTGGCCGAAGGCATCTACGGCGTCGGAATGGGAATCCAGCTCAAACACATACCGGCCGTCTGCCAGCTTTGTGCCCTCGGATACAGCGATGACAATGCTTTTTCTCTCCTGAAGCAAAAGCCGTACCTTTTCCGTGAAGCTTTTGGGGTCCAGGGGAAGCTCAGGCAGGAGCAGCATATCCACGCCCTGGCAGTCCTCGCCCTTGGAAAGGGCGGCGGCAGCGGTGAGCCACCCGGCATTGCGGCCCATGATCTCCAGGACGGTCACGGAGGAGGTGCCGTAGACCAGGCTGTCCCTGATGACCTCCTTGCAGGTGGCGGCGATATATTTTGCGGCGCTTCCGAAGCCGGGGGTATGGTCTGTGCAGGCCAGATCGTTGTCGATGGTTTTGGGTACGCCCATGAATTTGATATCGCTTCCGTTAATGATCGCGTAGTCGGAGAGCTTCTTTATGGTGTCCATGGAATCGTTTCCGCCGATATAGAAAAAGGCTTCGATGTCCAGCTTTTCGAGAAGGGAAAAAATCTTTTCATAAACCTCTTTACCGTCTTTTATTTCCGGCAGCTTATAGCGGCAGGACCCCAGGAAGGATGAGGGAGTCCTTTTTAACAGATCGATATCCAGGTCGGTTTTGATGTGCTGGGATAAATCTACATATTTCTCCTCCAGGAGCCCCTGAATGCCGTAGAGCATACCGTACACCTTGTCGGCTCCTCTGTCCTTTGCCGTCTTGAAAACGCCCACCAGGCTGGAATTGATGACGGCGGTAGGCCCGCCGGATTGGCCTACAATAACGTTTTTGTGCATAATTCACCTGCTTTCTGCTCCCGCGCGGGAGCTTTTTTTATGAAAAACAATCCAGAGATATCGGAAGCTGCCACAATGCCTTCTTGTGTCAACATTGTACCACATTTTCGTGCGCTTCAGCGCACATGGAATCAGTAGTTGACACAATGTCCTCTTGTGTCAATATTGTACCACATTTTCGTGCGCTTCAGCGCACATGGAATCAGAAGTTGACACAACGCACCTTTGTGTCAACATTGTACCACATTTAAAATTGTCGCGCAATTCCCAAGCTGCAATTTTAGGGTAACTGTGGTAACAGTTCAGCCATACAGTACCGCGAAGTCAAAATTGCATCCTTATGCAATTTTGCGAGACTTGCGAGCGCCA
>ERZ808051.815-NODE-815-length-27107-cov-13.776286_pt1 | contig 27107 bp, 30 predicted proteins | sample MGYA00380199_ERZ808051 | MGnify/ENA primary metagenome ERZ808051 (study PRJEB31490, sample SAMN06133391) | mouse gut metagenome | isolation source: J11 | host: mice | place: China: Chengdu | collected 2015-05 ...
ATATGTATGGTCTGCTCAAATTCATTCCCATTCTCATCAACACCTTTTGCAATCACAGTCGGATCATCCTCTGTTGAGCCTTCCGCATATTTGATGTAGAAAGACAGCCCTGTCCCGTTACCGCCAGAGTACAGCATATCATCCGTTTTCATATAGACAATAGATGTATGTGGCTTTGCGCCTGCCACATTGTTTACCTGCTCCGCAAAACTCCTTCCTGCCGCATTCTGCTGTGCCTTTCTTGCTCCCTGCCATGCCGGATATCCTGTTGTTCCTATTCCATTTACGCTCATTTTTCAAATCCTCCATTGTCATCAATTATTTTAACGGCAGCCCCTCAGTCGTTCAGAGCCGCCTCTGCTCCCTCATGATAAGTCCGAGCAGTTCATTACCTCCATGCAGACATACCGCCTAACTTCCCCTGTCAGACTTCATGACAAACACCTCCCTTCGCTGAAATTACTGCAATTACTTTTTTCATTCCGCACTCCCTTTATGCGGTTCCGCCGAAATGATCTCCCCCTGCACGTTGGATTCATCCGAATCCCTATCCAGCTCATCTTCGTCAAGCTGCGGCTCCACCGCTATCGGGTCATCATCATAGACCGCCGAGCCGCCATCCTCAATCTGATGCACGGCATCCGGGGCGGGGCTTCCCTGTGTGGTGCATCCACTGACTGCGGGAATCATCATTGCCGTAATAAGTAATGCCGGCATTCTGCTGACACGCATTTTTCAACACCCTCCGATTTCTTTTATGTAACAGCCATATCTGAGCCGTCTGCTGCGGAATATCCCTTACGCCTTTAAATCAAAACTTGCCCCTGTGGGTGAAGATGTGCCGGATACCGTTTCCATGAGGTTCTGCGTGACGCTTTTTATATCCGTGCCAATAGCAGATACCTTGTACGTCCCTTCCGCCAGTTTTTCCATCTGCTCTTTTCTTTCTGCCCGACGTTCCGCTGCTTTTTCTTCTAAATTTTTTCTCTCCTCACGCTTTTTTTCTAATCTTTCTTTCTGCCTTTTTTCCGTATTCAGTATGGATGTACTTTGTTTTGAGCCGCTGGTTCTTGTTGAACCGCTACAAGAGCATTGCATACTTCCATCTGCATTGATTCTTACAGCAAACCCATGTATCTCAATACCATCACTTTTTGCCTTAGCAAACATCTGCTCATGCGCTGCTGGTATGCCCGCTATGTCATTTTCAATTTTTCTTGCAAAGTCCAGATCACTTGCCATTTTTTTCAGACAGTCATTAGAGAGATTCAAAACGATATTATTTCTACCGCCGCCTGCAATACCCCTACTCGAATTAATATTTATCTGCGGAAATTTCTTGCATAATTGTTCATAGTATTCCTGTGCCTTGCCTTTACTGCTAGTCTTTACCTCTGTTGCCGCCTTGCTATCCGGCTTTTTCACGGTGTCAGCATAATTTGCCGCATAGTTGCTGTAATTGTTTGTAATCTCCATTGACATAATTTTCATCCTCCTTCAAAAAAATTTACCTGCGGCCCCTCTGTCATTCGGAGCCGCCTATGCCCCCTTGCGGTATGTCCGGGCATGATGCCCCTCATTAACCAAGCAGCGAATCACCGCCTGCGGCATTACACACTAACTGTACGGATTGTCTGCCCGTCAACAGCATATCTTGCACTGAATCCTCCCAGCAGACCGTTTCCCTGCATCCTTTCATAATTCTTGATTGCAAGTATGTCCGCCCTGTAATCAAGATATGTCTGGTTCTGCCCCGGATCATTGAGCAGTTTATCAAGTGGCGCATCCAGCCCTTTTATCCTGCCGTTCTCCACTGTGATGTCTGACAGTGCCACTTTGCCGCCCGTTGCTTTCTGCAAAAATGCCTCAATCCCCATTGCCGCCTTCAATATGTACTGCTCCTGTTTATTCATCCCCTGCATACCCGCATTTATGGAAATATAAGTATCCATCAGTTCCCCGGAAAAACCGTTCAGGATGTCCTCCACTTTTTCCTTCACAGCCGCATCTTCAATCCCCTTTACTTCCGCCTTGCCGTCTATGCCAATGCTGACTTCAAAAGAAGGTATGGGGGAAATGCCGGACTGCCCCATCTGCCGGAAGATTTCTTCACCGATATCTGCCTGCAGTTTTGCGGACGCTGTGGCGCTGTCAATTTCCTGTGCAGATGCAAAGATATTGGCCAGCCCTTTCTCCTGCTCCGTCAGTTCCCCGCCCGCCGCCATTTTGGAAAGAAGCTCCTCTTTCCTGCTCTCGTCAAAAACTTCCCCTTCTGCCAGATATTCCGCCGCCTGTGTTTTATGCAGTTCATCCATCTGCTGTGTATAATACGCCCCGTACTTTTCCCTGATCTGCCGGAGCGCCTTTTTTTCTTCTGCCGCATCCTGTCCGTCATGCAGTTTCCGGCGCAGCGCACCGGCATATTCCTGCATTTCCTTTGCCTGTTGCCTGAGTACATTGTCCCCTGCCGCCTGCTTCGTCTGAAAAGAAAGATGGTAATATTCCTCCGCATTTACCGGGGAGCCGTTCTTTGTAAACACCTTCACCGTATACTCCCGGTTCTCCAGATTCCAGTTCGGCACGGTCACGCTCTTGCCGCCACTGCCATTGTCCTGCCCGATTCCGACCTGATTCCCGTCACCGTCATACAGGACAAGTTCATAATCACAGCCCTCCGGGATGTGGTCAAGGGTCACTGTTATATCAAGGTTATGCTTGTCGGACACTGCCCCTAAAATCCTGTACTCCGCTATGTTGAACTGATAATAGTCGGCATCGTCCACATCCGACAGCCTCCCCTGCAGGTATCCGTCCGGCTTATTGATAAGCGAAGTCAGGTCAGGCGTCCTCCCGAAACAGTCCACGCCTTCAACTTTATTACTCTTCCAGTGATAATTATTGGAAACCTTTTCATTCTCCCGGATTACCTTGTTGAAATTCTGGCTCACGGCAAAATCCTTCGGATTCCAATGGATTATTTTGTTTGATAATGATACGCCATTCATTTTACTTTACCTCACCGCCCTCCACAGTTTCCGTCATTATATTCGATTCATAGGCCCTGGAAGCCTTCGCCATCTGCTTCTTACTGCTCCACGCCTTTGCCAGCCTGCTTCTCTCCTGCTCCGCCTTTGCGATTTTTTCATCCAATAACTCCTGCCGCTGTCTCTCAGCCTGCGCCCGCTTTTCCTCCAACAGCTTCATATACTCCCGTTTCTTTTCTGCTTTCTTTACATAAAAAGCATCCTTATCTTTGGAATGAGCCGCAAATGCCGAGCCTGCCTCTTTTGCATGATCTGCCATATAGGAATAACCTTTGTACCCATTTTCATCAATATTTATCAACGTCCCACCGCACATCTTATTGGAACCGACGGCATCCTCCCGGATGATCTTCATCATTTTGTTTTTAAATTCACCGTCTTCCATCATTTTCCTGAAAGCCCCATCCGTTATCTGTATGGAAGTATTTGCACCCCACGGCATGGAATTTATCTCATTCCAGATTTCTTTTTTGAAATTCTCCAGTTTTTCTGCATCCGCGGCTTCCTGTGTCTGCGCTGTCCGTTCTGTAAAACCTGCTCCACTTACCGCATTTTTCTGCGTCCTGTCCGTGTACCGGTATGCACCTGTTGCGGCATTGCTCACTAAAATACTCATAATACATTTTCTCCTTTTTTCTGCCTTCACTTGATTAATCGGCAGATTTTGTGTTATTCTGAGATGCAGGGAACGAAAGACATATAAAATGGAACGAAAGGTATATTTCCGTTATCAGGCCGCCCGGTCTGCCTGGGAAAAAACAGACCGCCGCATATGGTTGTAAGTCCATAGTGCGGCGGTTTGCCTTTTGTACGATTCCGGTAACAGCATCAAAACTGCACATTTAGTCATATATTTACTGTTTTTCTGTTACGCTTTCGATAGCAGTGTTATCTAAGCCTGAGATTATAATTTCGCTGTCTGTTCCCATTGCATTTTTTGAGACCTTACCTCCGGCATCAATAAATGCCAACATCTGCTCCGCATTTTCTTTCCATGCAAGTATATCTTCCTCTGTCAACTCCGGTTCTCCGGCAGTATACATTTCCATAAGGCCATTGGCTGCCTTTTCGGCATAAGCTTTGTATTCCTCATACGTCCAGCAATCTGCCGGACTTTCGGAAGGCACATATTCACTTTGGGCTATCCACGTATTGCCCATGTCCAAGCTGATTTTAGCAATGCCATCTGCCTCCTTTTCACCGCTTGTTCCAAGAATAATACTGCTGTCGTCTATGCACCCGATGTTGAATCTTTCCGCAGCAAAAGCAGTTGTTCCCACACATAATACCGTTATTGCCGCAATGAATAGTGCTGTACCCTTTTTCCTGAACTTCATAAAATTGCTCCTTTCGACATGCTGCCATGCACAGTTTTGTCTGCTACAGTTATAGGATACGATATGAATATGAAGTAATGCTGGAGTGAATATGGAGTTTTTATGAAGTCACTTAGATAAAAAGAGCCTGCATCGGCAAGCCCTAAAATTTCTAAAAGTTTACAGGACAAATGAAAATTTCACCCCACAGTCAAAATTGCATATATAAAACATGGCATTATGTTGTTCCAATATACGTTTCACAAGATACAGCCCCAAACCGCTCCCCCCAGTCTGCCTATTTCTGGAATGATCTGTCCGATAGAACGCTTCAAAAATATGCGGTATTGCCTCTTCGCTGATCTGCACCCCTGTATTGGATATGGAAAAGTCAGCCTGTCCGTTCTCGGAAAATAAAGTAATGCAAATTTTCTCCCGTGCAGGAGAATATCGGACAGCATTACTCAACAGATTGCTTAAAACCTTTTGTGTTAATTTAGGATCGGCATTTACAATTACCCTGTCGGCAATATTGATATCTAAATCCAATTCTTTCTGCTCCATCAAATCAATGTACTGCGCCACTGTCTCCCGAACCTGTTCTGCAAAATCAAACTCTCTCCTGTCCAAAATAAAATCTGCTGTGTCAATGCGCGAAATAGCCACAATTTCCTGTATCGTATGCTCCATGGACTTTGTTATATCAAGTGATTTCCCAAGGTATTTATCCCTGTCCTTATAACTTCCATAATTTTGCAGCATACCCTCTAACTGCCCCTGCAAAGCCGTAATAGGTGTTTTAAGTTCATGTGATACAGCAGAAAAGAACATCATACGCTGCCGGTCCAGTTCCCTTTCCTTATCAATATCCTGTTTCAGGGAATCATTTGCAGTTTTTAACTGCGTAAGTGTTGAAAAAAGATTTGCCGCCATTTCGTTTAAGCTGTGCGCCAGTACCCCGATTTCATCATGGCGGCTTTCATCACACTGACAATCCAGTTCCATATCAGACATTTTTTTGGAAAGCGCACTGATTGCTACAATCGGTTTTGTAATGTAATTAGAATAGAAAAAGGCAGCAAGCAAAGAAATACAGACAATAGAAACAATTATCCAAGGCAGGATCTGCAACAGGGTAGAGATTACCTGATTCACAGCTTTGGCTTCGCCTGCTACCAACAAGGTATGTTCCTCGGCTGAGTCTCCAAAAAAGAAAACATATTCCCTGGCATCTGATAAGTCTATAGAAACATTCAATGCACCGTTTTGACTATCCGAAATAATGATTTTTTCATTTTCTTTGGCCGTGGCAATATTACCATCCGTTCCATTATCCGCGACAACATTTGAAGGCGGCGCAATCAATGTGTTGTCGGGAAGCCGGATAAACAATGTCGCCTTGTTTTCCATTAGAAACCTGTCAAAAAGGATGCTGCTGTTTTCAAAAGTCGTCTCCTGCAGCCGGTCAATTAACTGCAGGACCTCCCTTTCCAAATGATTATCTGTTTCCACCCGGTACGAAACGGGCATGGTCAGTCCAATCATCAAATAGGTAATGCCGCTCATCAGCATTAGCAGAAAAAGCGTCATCACAAAGATACGTGTTGTTATACTATTCTTTATTTTCTTTCGCAATTCTATACCCCACCCCTCTTATTGTTTCAATTATATCCGCTCCTGCCTTTTTACGGATATTTTTAATATGGGTATCAATAAGCCGTTCATCTCCAATAAAGTCATAACTCCAAAGTATGTTAAGTAAATTCTGCCGGGTATATACACGTCCCTGATTTAGCAGAAACTCCCTTAAAACTTCAAACTCTTTTGCGGTCAGGTCAATATCTCTGCCTTGGGCAAAAGCTTTATATCCCTCCAGATCAAGGGTTATATTTTTATAATGCAGATATTTGTCTGCTTCTGTATAGCCCGCCGTCCTTCGTAAAATTGCAGCAATCTTTCTTTTTAGAATTGGCATAGAGAAAGGCTTTGTGATATAGTCATCAATCTGCAGATCAAGACCTTTTATCTGATCTGCTTCACTGTCTAATGCAGTCAGCATCACAATAGGAATTTGAGATTGTTTTCTTATCAATTCACAAACGCCATATCCATCAATTTTGGGCAGCAAAATATCCAATAATACCAAGTCATATTTTTTCTGTGCAAAAAGTGAAATAGCTTCCACACCATCACCTGCCAAAGTGACTTCATAACCAGAGCCACACAAATGATTTTCCAATACTTCCTGAATATCCAAATCGTCTTCAACGACCAATATCTTAAACATATTTACACCTCCCCTGGTAAAATCCTACCATGACAATATGAAGTGGATGTGAAGTTACATATGTTTTTGTGTTTTTTGATATCATTATTTGCATTCAGCCCAATATCAACCATTATTCTATTACTTCGGCAAAAGTCCGCTCCTGCTAAAGCATATCATCCACATAAAAGGACTACGCAAGCAGTCCTTTTTCTCTTTTCCATTTATCGAAAGTGGCGGATTTACGGGCTTTCTCGGCTTTCCGTGTCTGTATCTGCCGGAACACCTTTGGATGCCAGAGTTATCGTTCTTTTATCCTGTCTTGCAAATCCTAACCTACATCTGCCATCACTGCCCAAAAAATCTGGCTCCACTCCCACATCTCCCATACTCATACATCTTCATGGCAAGCACTCTTGCAATCCTCTCCATGCCGTTCAGGATAGCCTCCACATCTTCATCCTCATCTTCTCCCAGACGTTCGCACAGATTACGTCCTGCCTGGTACACACCTTCATACAAAAGGCAGCACTCTTTCCCCTCGGCAAATTCATCCTCAATGTCAGCCTGCTCTGGCAGGGAATGTGATCCTTCTGCCAGAAATCCGTTCATCTTCTCAAAAATCTGTTCCTTCTGCATAGTGCATCCTCCTTTTGTCTCACTTTTACAACCGATTTTAATATGGAATGCTACTAAAATCAATAGTAGTGGTGCAAAAAGTGAGACAAACTTCTCGACACATTTCGACACTAATGGAGGATACTATGCCAAAACCAACAGGATCATCAGGAGAAAAGAATCTGGTCAGCAGCCGGCTCATAGAACTCAGGAGACAGCAGAATCTCTCGCAAAGGGATCTTGCCCATAAGCTGCAGCTTGCCGGATATGACATGGACAAGAACGTGATCACACGCATTGAGACCAACAAAAGGTATGTGACGGATATTGAACTGCGGGCATTATCGGAGGTGCTGGGCGTCAGCTATGCCTATCTGATTGACGGGGAAGATAAATAGCAAAAAGCTGGCGGCTAACAATCTTATTTGGCTATATAACAAAGAGGATAAAACGGTATAACATTGCGTATGATTTTACCCAAATAAGTTGACAAGTAGTTCCCCCTTTCTCCCACATATGGCGGTGCATGTTTTACAGTTACATTTATAATTCAGAGGATAGCCACATTTTTTGCTGTCGCCTTTTGATTACCAACCAGCAAGGGCAGATGGTCTGTCAACAACGGGCGTGGTGTAAAGGTTGCTCTTTAGCTTTTCCGCGTCCTACAAACAGAGTTATCCATGAATCCATAGCTTGTTATGCACACTTTCACGATGCTTGTCCTTGTGACTTTGATTCCATCCCTTGCTTTATCTAATCTATTTTTGTTACTTTTTCTCGAAAAACAATCATTACGGCTACCAACGTAACTATTAACACTAAAACTACTTGGAACAAATTCTCTTGATTAGTCGGGTTCTTCGTAATGATAAGTTGTCTGACAAATAAAACAATGAGAGAAGTAACAATCGTTGCAGGAACAGACTTTCTTATCATTCCAATAACAAACGGCCACCATGATAAAATGCTGCAAATGATAGTGCTGGTAACTGCCATCGGCACCCATTCTGATAAATAAGATATCTGAAAAGAACCCTCCAACATATCAAAAGCATAATCCATTCCGATGATATATCCACAACAGCAAACGTATCCGAACAGTAATGAAATAGCAGTAAAAGCCATAATAAGCATCATTTTTATTACGATAAGCAATTTCTTGTTTAAAGGATAAGAAAACAGGATTGTAATGGTTCGCTGGCTGTATTCGTTAATCACTGATGTAGATGTAAGTATTGATGAATATATCAGAAAAATAAATGATACCAAAAGCCCTATTACAAGAAATGTGCTTTCAAATGTGTCTTTTGTCTGTTCCGGGTCGGTCATGCTGTCAACCAAAGACACCGTAATAAACAATATACAAAAAGCAACTGCAAAAAAAGCAGTCATTATTTTGCGGGACAGTCTGAATTTTCTTATTTCAAGTTTCAGTAAATGAACCATTCTATTTTCCCTCCTCTGTAAGCTGGAAGAAATAATCCTCCAAGCTGTTTTCCTTTCGTCCTATGCTTTCCAAACCAACTCCATTTTTTACAAGCAACGCTGAGATTTCTTTTCCGGAAACAACGGTGCTATAAATCCTGATAATCGTATCGTCCACTACATCAAAATGTGACAGCCTCTCGTCTTGTTCCAAAAGGCAGGCGGCTTGTTTTACATTATCCGTATTTATTTCAATGTATTCTGTCTGATATTCATGAACCTCATGGATAGATATTTCTTTCAAGAGCTTTCCGCCTGCGATAACACCGATTCTGTCCGCAATCTGTTCAACTTCGGAAAGAATATGGCTGGAAATAAAAATTGTTGCCCCGTAATCCTGATGTAGCCGCCCAAATAAAAGACGCATTTCTTTTATTCCCTCTGGGTCAAGCGCATTGATAGGTTCGTCCAGTATCAACAATTCTGGTTTTGCTAAAATTGCCCTTGCAATGGCAAGACGCTGTTTCATCCCTAAAGAATATTGCGAAACTGCTTTTCCCTCAATGTTTTGAAGATTGACCAATTCCAAAACATCTTTTATACGACTGCGGTTATGATAACCCATATAATCACAATGCAATTCCAAATTTTGCAGTCCTGTCATTTTTTCATAGAAATAAGGGTTTTCTATGATACAGCCAATCCGTTTCAGACATTCATAATTCTTATCGTCCATTTTTTCGCCAAAAATATAGATTTCTCCGGAATCCGGGCGCACTAAATTCAAAAGCATTTTCATGATAGTGCTTTTTCCTGCGCCGTTTGGCCCAACAAAGCCATAGATTTCTCCCTTTTTAACATGAAGATTTACCTTGTCAACTACAACTTTTTCCTTATAGGATTTTGTCAAATTTGATGTTGCGATAATATAATCCATTTTGTACGCCTCCTTTGCTATTCCACAGTATACAAAACAGAATTCTCTTTTATCTGTCTGAAATCTAACTTTTTTCTAACTTTTTAAAATCAAGGTAAAAACTGTTTTCTGGCCTGGCTCACTGTCAACTTGTATATCAGCCCCCATTTGCAGCGCAAGATTTTTAGCAATCGTAAGGCCCAGCCCACTTCCATAGTTTTTATGCGCTGTCGTGTAGTTCCTGTAAAAAATGTGTTCCCGCTCTTTTTCTGCTATGCCCTTGCCATGGTCTTCCACCTCTATCATGACCTTATCTGATATTCTTTTTAAACGGAACGCAAGATATTTCCCCTCATTGCCATGTTTTATTGCATTATCAATTAGATTTTTCAGTATTCTGTTCAGTGCGGGGGTATCTGCATATGCATATTCCGGCAAAGGACTGATTTCTATTTCAACCTTGTATTTTCTTTCATCCAAAACATCATAATAATCCAATATTATTTCATGACATATTTGTGTGACATTTACCATGCTGGGTTCCATGTTCATATCCCCGGACGTTATTTTTGACAGAGTAAAATATTCATTTATAGTTGCAACTAATTCATTTGCTTTACTATCAATTCTAATTGCCATTTCCGCAATTTTCTCTTTTGCCGGCATATCTGATACTTCTCTGTTTAATAATTCGCTATATCCCTTTAGAACAGTGAGAGGTGTCCGTAAATCATGTGAAATATTGGTAAGCACCTGCATCATAGCTTGTCTGGAATGTTCATAACTGACTCTTTGTGCATAAAGTTCATCCAGTAATTTATTCAATTCTACTGAAAGCCCTTTAATTTCTACATTTTCAGACGGGATTAAAATCTGTCGGTTTTCTTTCAAGCAAGGAGCCATTGCAAACCATTCTCTGATATATTTGATTTCTTTGGCTGTTCTTCTGTTTTTTGACCATTCATATAAAAACATTGCGAATAATATTAGTATGAGAACAATAAGCAGTGTGTACACCAGTTATTCCTCCATTTTATATCCGATGCCCCATAAAGTTTTAATATATGTGGCATCACTGTTTGAAACCATTTTTAATTTCGCCCTCAGCCTGTTGATGTGCGTGTTCAACACGTTTTCATTTCCAAAATACGGTTCTTTCCAAATCAAATCATAAAGTCTTTCTTTAGAAAAAGCCTGTCCCGGATGAGAAGCCATTAGATTTAAAATCTCAAATTCTGTGCGGGTTAATTCCAAAACGGTTCCAGCAACCTTTACGCTATGTGTTATCTGGTTAATTTCTAAATCCTTAATCCTTGTGACGGTTTCTTCCTGTTGGTTGTCATAGCTTGTAGCACGCCTGATATTGGCTTTGATTCTTGCAGTAAGCTCAATTAAGGAAAATGGCTTCACCACATAATCGTCCGCTCCCAGATTCAAACCCATTGATTTGTCCACATCATTGTCTTTCGCTGTAATAATAATAATAGGGATATTGCTGATTTGACGAATGGCTTTGATTACTTCCATGCCACTTGTATCTGGCAACATTAAATCAATCAGAGCAAGTGCATAATCCGTATTTAACTGGAAAGCTCTTATTGCTTCAAAACCGCTATGAAAAACGTTTACCCTAAAATCTTCACTAACTAAATAATTATCAACCATTTCACAAATAGATATATCATCTTCAACGACAAAAATTTTATTGACCACTTTCCTTATCCCTCCCCTCCATAGTCCTTTTATCAATAGGCTTCTTTGCATCTTTTGGAAGCAGCCACATGCTTCCTATTTTTTCCGCTTTTTGAATTTTACCCTCTTTGCAGTAATATTGTACCATTCTGTTTGTAAGCCCCCATTTCAAGGCAGCTTCTTTAGTTGTCATAAAATCCATAACCGTTTCCTCCTCGCAAGATATTATATTTCGTTTAAGCGAAAAAAACAAGTTGCTATTGTACTTTACCCGCACAGAGCAGAAGCACCAGAACATTTGTCCGTCCAAACATGGCAAGCAGCATGGCGACTGCATAAAGTGAAACAGCCAGATGGATAACCGCAATAAACAGCGGTAAGAAAGGCTGGAGAATACTGATTCCCCAGCCCTGCACTTGGTTTAATTTCCAATTTACTGCTACTGCCCATCTATCTTCCCTGCCCACTTCAGCCCCTCGTTCTCCTTCAAAAGCCCCATATGGAACAATACCTGTATGCAGTCCGCATATCCCTGGATGTAGGCACGCTTCTCCTGGGCAGATGAAAAATCCTCCAGGCGCTCCTTCATCTGCTCTGCCCTTTCCTGTCCGTCTGCAGGCAGGCTTTCCAGAAATGCCTCCCATTCCTGCTCCGTCTCCTTCCATGCCTCCAGTGCCGCCTCATACTCCGGCGTGCGCACATAGCTCTCCCGTTTCACATTCTCCCCGTTCAGAGTGCCTAAAAACTGGGCAAACTTTAACCATACGTCACTCATTGTAAAAATCTCCTTTGCCATATCTATCTTACCTCCCAGTATTCCCCGATCCCGCCAATATCTCTCCCTTACTTCTCTATACTTCATCTTTAGAAGTATATTATCACTCCATTTCGGTAAAATCAATTCATATACTTCATCTTTAGAAGGGGGCTGTATATGAAAATCTACTGGAACGGTACATCCAAAAACATCATAGGACCGAAAGTGAAGCAGCTCCGCACTGCCCAGGGGCTTTCCCAGGCCGCCCTTGCAGGCAGGCTCCAGCTCCTGGGCATGGAGTGCAGCGACCTGACCATCCTGCGGATCGAACAGGGCAGCCGCTTCGTCCCGGACTATGAGGTGGCGATCCTCTCCGAATATTTTAACATATCCACTGACGAGCTGCTTGGGAAAAGGGAGCCGGGGCAATGAAGAATGTCCTGCAGGCTCCCTTTCCCTTACCTCTTGAACGCCTCCAGTGATGACATGATGCCGCTTAAAGCATCCTCGTCAAACCCAAAAGAAGCTCCCTCCCTTTCCTCTGCAGCATCCGGCCTGGCCGGCTCTTCCGCCATATGTGTGTGAAGCGCCTCCTGCCTTTCGTGCTCCCGGATCACCTGCAGCACAAACTGCCGTATCCTCTCATAGTCCACCGCCTGCCCTGCATGGGGCATATCCCCGGCCTGCGCCCCGTTCTGGTATGCCAGCACCGCATTGACAATGTACTGCGCCTTCCCCCGTTCCATACTGTTTAGGAACTCCGCCACCTGCACATGGGCTGGATCGTTTTTGTTGAACCCTATGGTGGTCACAAATGCGTTCTTTTTCCCCATGGCAGTTACCTGCCTTTCCTCTGTATCTGGTAGAGCAGGCCATAGCCCTTCGCATTGGCGCAGATGTCCTCTACGAAGATGCTGCGCCCGATCTTGTCCGAGCTTTCCAGATATTTCTTAAGCAGCATGGCCCCGCCGCCGATGAACACCATGCAGCTTGTCTTTAAGTCAAGTCCCCGCTCCCGGAGCGTCCCCAGGATGTCGTCCACGAAAGTCCTGGTCATGTCCCCAACGATGCGCAGGACCTCCCCGTCATAGTCCGTCCTCTCTCCCCGGATGATCCGGTCGATGTCCGTATCGTCCAGCAGGATGTCCTTCTCGGAATTGATGCGGGAGGCCACGTCATTGTACAGCTTGATGACGCCCTTCTCAAAGGAACCTCCGGTTCCTTGCGAGTCGCATACCCCAAGGTCCGGCCTGCCGCCCCGGATCAGGAGGTAGTCCAGCGTGAAGCCCCCGATGTCCACCGTGATGACCTTGTTGAACTCCGCTATCCTCTGGTAGACGGTCATGGCTGCCGCATAATCCTGAGGAACTGAAAGTTCCTTTGGGAAAGCAGCCGCATCCGTTATCTCCACCTTATAGGGGATGCCCTTATAGGTGAACCTCTGGATGCCCCTGCCCCTGAAATAATCCTCGAACTTCCGGTACAGTGCGCCGTAATGCTTCGGGGGCAGCCCCACCGGCAGCACTGCCTGGAGGATGGTGTCCTGCGCATTGAGCATCTGCTTCTCCGCCTCCATCGCCACCGCGAACAGTGTCAGGATGAAGAAACGGTCATCCACCGTCTTGTCCCGCATATAGGGTATCCGCTGCTCCGCAAGGGCATAATAGCGCCCATTATAATGCAGGTACTCCCCCAGCGCGGGCCTGCAGTCGCCCTCCACAAATCCGGAAGTGAATACTTTATGCTCGGTCTTCATGTTCCTGTTCCCATGGTCTATGGGCACGATGATCTTCTGGTACATAGCTGTCAGCTCCTTTATGTTTTATTTACTGTTTTATACGCATGGTGTAAGTAAAAGCCAACAGCCTTATGTAAAAATAGGGGATTTTACATATTATGTGCATAAAAAATAGTAGAATAATCTGCTTACCACACCGTAAAAAGGAATACCAGAAACAGCTTCCTTCAGATCCCACCTCACAATGGACACCCGTACCTTCGGCTAGATCCTTCCCACTACCGGGCGGATTCAGGACTTGTACCTGTTGGAAACGTGCGTTGCCAGGCGCACCAGCAAAATACGCCTGTCCGAAAAGCCCGGACAGGCGTATAGGTATTGTAAGCGGTATTTAGATGATTAGGCAGTTCATATTCAAGGATAGAGAGATTTCCGGCGGCGGTCGAGCTGTTTTGATATGTCAATGACCATCTGATATAAGGGCTTCTGCTTCTGCCAATTCTCTACGAAGATGTAACGCCATAAATGCAGTTATAATAGCTGAAATAGCATCAGCAATCGGTTGAGCATAAAGTATTCCATTCATTCCCCAGATTAAAGGGAGAATGAGGATAACAGGTACAAAGCAAATCCCCTGTCTGCAAGCCCCAAGAATGAAGCCCGCTGTTCCTTTGCCAAGCGCAAGAAACAAAGAGGAATATACTGTGTAAAAGCCGAACAGGAAAAATGAAAAACCATTTGCCATAAGCGATTTTTCCCCAACAGCAATCATTTCTGCGTTTCCGTTTGCAAATTGCGAAATAATTTGTGTCGAAAACAAAAACATGAGTAATCCAACGACCACGCAGAAAATTGTTGACCACAGAATCGAAGTCTTGATTGCTTCGCGTAGACGGTCAAATTTCTTTGCCCCATAACTAAATCCGGCAATCGGTTGAAAACCTTTCAAAAATCCAAAGACAACTAAGGTTCCCATAGATGTGACTCTGGTAACAGCCCCCATTCCGGCGATAACTGCATCGCCATAGCCATTAGCCGCCCTGTTAATTAAGGCAATGGAAAGACTGGTAAGGAGCTGGAACGTCAGCGTAGGCACACCGATTTTTAGGACTTCTGCATAAATTTGCTTTGTAGGCTTAAAGTCTTTGAAGCTGAATGAAAAGGCACTTTTCTTTCGGATTGCATAAGTAAGATAAACTAACGTGGAAACAAATTGAGATATAGCCGTAGCAATCGCCGCACCTGCTACTCCCATATCTAACCCGTAAATGAAAATCGGGTCTAAACCGATATTCAAAACAGCCCCCAATAATAAGGCACACATGGTTGTTTTTGCGGCTCCCTCGCTTGCCACAACATTATTCATTGTTACATTGAATACATTGAAAATGCACGAAATCACATATATTCTTGCATACGTCAATGCGTAGGGCATAATCGTTTCTGTTGCGCCTAATAAAGCTAAAATCGGTTGGATAAAAATAGTAGCAATTATAATGATGACTGCACCGATCATCACGCTGCTATACAATGCGGTACTGGCTACTTTGTTAGCGGTTTCTCTATCGCCGCGTCCTAACAGCCTTGAAAGGTAGGAAGCTGCTCCGTTACCAAACATTAGCCCTAACCCGACAACTACCTGTCCTAATGGAAATACAATCGAGATTGCCCCCATAGGGCTTTCCCCCAAACCTCCTACAAAGTAAGCGTCTACCAGATTATAAAGGGCATTTATCAACATACCAATCATAATCGGAACGCCGAGAGCCATAAGAGCTTTGGGGATAGGCGCACTCCCCAAAAGCTCCATTTTGTTGTTACGTCCACTCATTGCGAATACTCCTTTCTCTTGATATAATATAGTTTACAGTAGTATAAGTTATAGCATATCACTGCAACAGAAATACTACTATAAATTATAGTAGTTGTCAAGATGGCGTAGAAAATTTCTTTGATTTCTTGACGGAAGCTATAAAATCGAATACTATAAATTACAGTGCAGGGAAAGTTTCCGCACAAAAACTTAAGGAAGGCGGGGCAGCATGGCAACGATTGATTTGATTGTACTGGGAATGTTGAAGAAAGAGCCTATGGGCGCTTATGATATTCAAAAGCTGGTGGAATATCGGAACATATCTAAATGGGTGAAAATCAGCACTCCCTCTATTTATAAAAAAGCAATCCAGCTAGAGGAAAAAGGATTTATCAAAGCAGATATTGTCAAAGAGGGAAAAATGCCGGAAAAGGCGGTTTATTCTTTGACAAGTGCGGGAGAAAAAGAATTTGAGAGGCTTATGTTTGAAATTGCAACGAAACCCATTCATCTCTTTTTGGATTTTAATGCTGTAATTGTGAACTTAGATAGCCTAAATTCGGACAGTCAAAAATCATGTATTGAAAGTATTGAAAAGAATGTAGCTTCATTAAAATCCTATCTGGAACAAAACCTCCGCGAAAAAGAAAACGTACCAGAAATTCCAGAAACAGGCATGGCTGTTTTACAGCAACAATTTGTTCTTGTGGAAGCTATCGAAAAATGGATTGCTTCGCTTAAAGAAAAATTCTAATAACTGATCGACAAAACAAAAAAAGGGGGAGCGTTAAGGTTTATTAAACGCTTGCCCTTTTTTCATATTTTCGTCAAAAATAAATTTCTTCAAATTATATGATTTATGGACGAAAATCGCCTTATAACTTCTTACTTGTCTTTTAGCTATAATTATTCACCCCATTACATTTTACAATTCCTTTTTTGGTCTTGATATGTCTATTCAATAAAAAAACCGGGGCAGCGCCTTCTGGCACCACTCCGGTGATATCATTTCTGTTATTTTTTCTGCTCCAGCCCATGAAGGTAGTCATCCACGCCCTTCACATGCTCCGCCCAGTCCCCGTCCTCATCCGTATCCCAGGTCAGCGTTTTTATGGGCAGTTCAAGCTCCCGGCAGATCTCCGCCAGTTTCCTGCATCCCCTCTGGATGTTCTGGCGCTTCACGTTCTTCTTCTCGCAGGGAAGCTCCTGCCCCTCCCGGTACTTCCGGTAGCTTTCGCAGTGGGCGCATTTCTCATTGTAGTCCCCCCTGCAGACAGTCTTCAGCAGCTTGTCCATGTCATAGGCTTCATAGACCGCTTCCGTCCCCATCAGCTTCATCGCCTGCAGGAACGGGGGCAGGTTCGCGTACTGGTTCGCCCCGGGCACACACCCGAAGGTCCTGCCGGACAGGGCATGGGCAAGGTCGCCCTTGAGCGGCCCTTCTGTAATGAAGATGGTCTTTTCCCCCGGACTGCCCGCCAGATGGACGGGGCTTCCGGAGGATGTGCCCATGTGGAAGTTCGTGCTGGAGAGCCAGATATATTTCCTGCCGTCATAAGGATGGTCAAGGCGGATCTGCGCCCCGACAATCATGTGGTCCATATTGCGTACCGGCACCAGGAAACCGGAGGACTTGTTGGAGAAATGGATGCTCCATTCCCCGTCCCTGTCCTGATAGAATCCCGGCACGCCCTTTACGGTGCAACCTGCCTCCAGCAGTTTCCTTGTCAGCTTCTTAAAGCCGAAGACCGGCGTGCTCTTATAGCCGTTCTCCTCGATCTGCCGCTCCGTGAACCCGCGGCCCAAAAGGTTCTGCCTGTGGGTGTCCGCAAGCACCAGCATGGAAAAGAACATGCTGTATGTCTTATGCCTTACCGCATCCGGTGCCGGCGGGGCGTTCTCTATCTCCGGCTCTTTGGGGGCGATCATCTTTTTCCTTACCTGGTAGGAAGGCGCCTGCTCATTCTTTCCGAGGGCGTCCTTGATCTCCCTGCAGGCGGTCTGGTTGTCCACCCCGTATATCTTCCCATACAGGGAGAGCATGCCGCCGCTTTCCCCGCACCTGTTGCACTTGAACACGTTCTTCTTCAGGTTCAGGTTGAGCTTGCCTTTCGTCTCCCCACAGAAAGGGCAGTCCGCATCCAGGCTCACTGCATTCTTATGCCGGATACGGAGGTTCAGGAGATATGCCACTTCCCTGATGGTAAAAGGAAAATCCTGGTACAAGGCTCTCCTCCTTTCCGCAGCCTGAAGCCAGGCTGTCTTTTTTATAAGGGCAGCGCATAGCCCGCACTGCCCGTTATCCATATCCCTAGCTTGCCTGCCCTAATGCCGCATCGATCAGGAACTTTGCCGCCGCGCGCAGGAGGTTGTCGGGGCCGCCGTAGGAGTCCACATACCACTGCAGTTTCGCGGGCTTCTCCACGGCCACCTGTCCCAGTGTCTTTCCCTTGTTGAATCCCATGGGGATGACCACTGCGGCTGCGCTGTCACGGTTTAACATGGAATAGATCTGCTCCACGGGCATGTCCTTACGGATACTGCCTGCCGCCTGTGCATTGGCGCCTTTTGCGGCTGCCGTATTCCCGGCGGCGTTCCCGGCTTTCTGTGCTGCCTGACGGCCGGCATTCACGGCTGCCCTCCCTCCCTGTGTGGGATTTGGTGCTGCCTGCCTGTTCTGCATGGCGGGCGGCATCCCCTGAACGGGCTGCTGTGCCTGTGCATGCTGCTGCGTCTGTGCTGCTGCAGGAGCCGTTCCCTGCGTCGCCTGTCTTGCTGCTGCAGGAGCTGTTCCCTGTGCTGCCTGTCTTGCTGCTGCGGGTGCTGTTCCCTGCGCTGCCTGTCCTGCTGCTGTGGGGACTGTTCCCTGTGCTGCCTGTCTGGAGGCTGCCGGTGCTGCACCTGCCTGATGCATGGCGGGCGGCATTCCCATGGCCTGCCCCACTTCCTCCGGCATGGGGATGTATTCCTCTATCCCATACTGTCCGGGGAAGGCTTCCTCCTGGAGTACCTCACCGTCACCAGCTGCACCTTCCTGAAGGGCGGAGTCCATGTATGTGCCTTCCGGCAGTGCGCCTCCCGCCCCTGCAATCATCTGCGGGTCAAAAGGCGCCTCTGTCACTTCCGGGTCCATGTCCCCTTCCCTGTCGGCAAACTGCAGCCCGAATCCTGCATCCGATAATGCCCTTCCCACTGCAGCCGTCTCCGCCAGTTCCACGAACTTGTTCCCGAACTGGCCGTCCGCAGACATGTATTTCTGTGCCAGCGCATTGGAGATGAAGTTGTCCTCATGGTCATTGCGGTTTAAGTACACTCTCGCCTCAACGATGGCCACCTGCTCCGTCAGCTTCAGGATCTTCTTTACGATCTTCCCCTCCGGGTACCTTAAGCGGAACCAGAGCTTGCGGTAGGCCAAGTCAAGGTAGTATTTCCCTGCCTGCCCCTCATTCTGGATCAGGCGCATATATTTCCTGGGATCGAACCCTTCCACTTTGTTCAGGCTCCTGATCCCCTCCACCTCGTCATACATGCAGGCGCTGTTCATTGTCATCTCATTCATCTGTCTTCTCTCCTTCCTTTTCCTGGGGAGGGGTATATAAAATAAGTACCCGCCTCCCCGCATTTTCTTGAAATTTTTTATGGTTTTTTCAGATTTCCTTACACAAGGTATCTGCACATGAAATCTTCAAAGCTGTCATGATCGCTCCAGTCTGCCGTTTCATCTTCATCTTCCGCCGTGGCATCCCACAGTTCCAGCAGGTCATTGTCATACCCGGACGTATCCGCGTCAAGCCCGTGGTGCAGGCAGTATGCCGTCCACAGGCAGCGGAGCTGGTCCCTGCCGAGTTCTTCATCGAAACAGCCCTGTCTGGCAAACTCCTTCAGATATTCCATTTCAGCCTCCCGGCTGACCTTGCCCTGCAGGGATTCGATGATCCCTGCGGCGGCGTGATAGCCGTCCCGCCGCAGTATATCCAGTTGAAACCGGATGTCTGTTCCCTTCTCCATCTTTTAACTCCTTTCATCTGTTCCTGCTTTTTGGTTGTTATGATGCCCGTTCCATACACAGCATGAGCTGTCCGTCTGCGCCTTCCTGAACCCTGACATTTTCGGGCAGATGCCCCAGCGTGACTGCCGCAACTCCGTCTTCTGTCATATCCCCGCCGTCTTCCTGTCCTTCTCCTGCCTCCCCGGTGGTAAAACGCCACTGGTTCAGGTGATAGAACAGGGTACACCATACTTCGTTGTCCGGGTGCGGGAACGGCTTTGCAAGCTATCGGAGATAGCTTTGATGTCCCCGATAACCACGATGGCTGGACATCCCAGTAAGGACATCTGTATGTAGCACATCATGGCTGCCGTCCGGTCTATATCCTGCGCCACGAACAGTACATGCTTCTGGTAATTGATGCCGTGTCTTTTTGCCACGTTTGCAAAGGCGATCAGCATGGCGCCCGCGCCGCACGCAGGATCGTTTACGCTGATGCAGCCTTTTTCTTCCAGCTTCTCTGCTTTTTCATCTCCTGTAAACTGCAGCTCGGACATAAATTCGCAGATATGGTAAGGCGTAAAGAACTGCCCCTTCTGTTCCTGCTGCAAGTCCAGATAATGGTACAGGCTGCCCAGGAAATCCTGCTCCGGGTTCTCCTCCAGCGCCAGCACCACAAGCCCCAGCATCTTCGGGAATGCCTCCTGGTCCTCCTTCTGATAGCTGTCCATGATGGAGAGGTACTGCTCCTCCCGTTCCCCATTTTCCGGTCCGGGCATCACATTTGCCAGGGACAGCGCTGACAGGCTCAGGAAATCGTTCCATACCTGCCATCTGGAGTAACGGTAAGCAAATTTATCTATCAGGGTGCTGAACTCCTTTTTATAGTCTCTTTTCTTCATACCGCAGCCCCCTATCCGGCAAGCTGGCCGACACGGATCTCAAAATCCGTATCCATGCTGCCCTCCCTCACGATGATGCTGTCCTTTCCGCCGCCCACGATCTTCAGCCCGTTCATTGCAGCGGCGTCTTCGATATTGGAGATAATCCTTTCCTTCTCCATGAATTCATCCTGGCAGTTACAGCTTTCGCAGCCGCACTCGGAAAGCGTGCAGCGGTACTGCCTGCCGGATTCCGGCGTGGATATGTACGGGTTGCATACAGCGTGGCCGTATCCCTTTAAGATGGCTATGGTGCTGTCGAATACTTTCCTGAGGATCTCAATGTTCCAGGGGAACCTTTTCTGCGCCTGGTCCACGTTCAGTTCCAGGAGCTGCATCAGGTACCAGTAGGTCTGCGTATCTATCCATCCGGCCCTTTCCGCCATGCGCTGGGTCATCTCCACTTCCCCTGTTTCCGTTTCTTCTGTCCTTTTCTCCATATCTTCCATTTTCTCTGCTCCTTTCAAATCTTCCATGTCCGGCTGTCCTGCCAGACATGCCTCTCATAAGTTGATTGCTTCCTGACGGTATCCGCCGCTTCCAGGCAGCTTCCCTTTTTCTTCCAGCCGCCGGTTGTATTCCTTTATGACGCGCTCCCCAAGGCGGGTATTGCGCCTGTCACACTCCGTATTGTGGATGGCTGTACAGACAGCCCGCTTGCTGCCGATGATGGCGACCTGTACGCCTGCCCTCGTTATCGCGGTGTAAAAGATGTTCCGCCGCAGCATCTTATAGAACATGGGCAGCCACGGCAGGATCACCATGGGGTACTCGCTTCCCTGGCTCTTGTGGACCGTCGTTGCATAGGCGTGCTCCACCATCTCCAGTTCCTCGCTCCCATATTTCACGGAGCGCCCTTCTGAAAATTCCAGCTCCGCAGCCTCCGATCCGTCTTCATCCACATAGATGTTTTTGATGTACCCGATGTCGCCGTTGCTGATCTGGTTCTTATTTTTGTTGTGGATGATCCGGTCGCCCAGACGGAAGGTGCGTTTCCCGGAACGGTTCTCCGGTTTTCCCTCCTCTTTCGGGTTCACCATCTCCCATAGCCTTTCATTCAGCACATTTACACTGGCCTCCCCCGTCTTGCGGTAGGGCGTCAGCACCTGCACCTTGTCCATGCCGAACGCGTCCACGCTGGCACGGTACAGCTCCTGCACTTTGTCGGCGGCTTCCTCTGCGCTCCCCGCAGGGATGAACGTAAATCCTGTGCCGTAATCCAGGGCCGCGTCATTTTCCTGCATCCGTTTCGCATTGGCGATGATGCGGCTGCCCTCCGCCTGGCGGAAGATCGTGTCGAGCACCGTCACCGGGATGACGCCGCACTGCACCAGCTCGCGGAACACGTTTCCGGGGCCTACGCTGGGGAGCTGGTCCACATCCCCCACCAGCACCAGGCGGCTCCCCGTCCGGATATGGTCAAAAAAGATGTGCGACAGCCTCATGTCGGACATGGTGAACTCGTCCGCGATGATGAAATCCGCCTCCAGCATGCCCTCCATTTCCTCGCTGTCCTCGTCGCTGGTCAGCCCCAGGGCGCTGTGCATGGTCATGGCCTCCTGCCATCCCGTGCTCTCCGCCATCCTGCGGCTCGCCCTTCCCGTGGGCGCTGTCAGCAGCACGCTGCCGCCGCCCAGTTTCCCATGCACATAGAGCAGTACTTTCTGTACGGTTGTCTTTCCTGTCCCCGGGCCGCCGGTGATGATGCTGACCGGATGGCGGAACGCCTTCCTGACGCCCTCCTCCTGTTTCGGGGAAAGGCTGATGCCCAGCTCTTTCTGCGCCTCCGATAAAAGAAAAGTGATATCCTGTTCCTCCTGTTCTGCCGTAAGCAGGGATACCAGATTCTTTGCCGCATTGCACTCATACCCGTACATATTCGCCGGATACAAGGCACCGCTTTCATAGTACATCTGTTTTTCCCTTACAAGCTGATAGAGCACCTTGTAGACCGCCATCTCCGTGACGGCCTCATGCTGATAGCCCTTGTTCAGCTGCCCGTATACTTTCTTCTGGAACTGCTGCTTGTCCTGGTACAGGTGCCCCTCCTGCATGTCCTGTTCCATGCAGTACCAGATGCAGCCTTCGATCCGCATGGGGTCGTCCGGCTTTCCCTTGTTGGCTTTTGCAATCTCGTCCACGGTCAAAAAGCCGAAGCCGCTGATCCTGCACAGCGCGAAGGGCTGGTTCTTTACCGTATCCAGCGCCGCATTTCCAAATTCCTCGTAGATCTTCTGTATCTTTTTGGGTGTCACCTTAAAAGGCGTAAGGTAAGCCGCAAGGTCCCGCATGGCATGGCTGCCCTGGTAGGATAAGAGGATGCCGTCCAGCTTTTTACGGGTGATGCCCTTGATCTCCAGCAGGCTGTCCGGGTAATTGTCCAGCACATCAAATGTCCTTGTGCCGAACCTCTCCACGATCAACTCCGCCAGCTTCGGCCCGATCCCCTTGATCATGCCGGAGGATAAGTAGCCTTTTATCCCTTCCTTTGTCTGGGGCAGGATCTCCTCATAGCTTTCCACCTGCAGCTGCAGGCCGTACTTGTTCTTTACCCAGTTCCCCGTAAGCTCCGCTTCCGTGGCCTCCGTATCCGGCAGGCCGTTGCCCGTTGCCGTGAACCGGGCGCCTTTTCCTTTATAACGGGTGTCTCTTGCCGCTTCCGGCACGTCCGCATCCTCTGTATGGTACACGAAGATGCAGAACCCGTTGTCTTTGTTATGATATATTTCTCTTACAAACCTGCACCTCATCTGCCCTCTCCTTTCTGTGCCCTTTCTTCCTCCCAGTCATACAGCAGGAGGTCGTGGCTGGAAGTCCGGGCAGCTTTCCCGCTCCTCCGGAAACGGTAGTTCCGGAAAACGAATCCCGTAGGCTTATGGGTATACCGTACCGCAAGGACCTGGTATTCCGTGACCAGCCAGGATGCCTTCCCTACGGCTTCTTCCGTCTCCTCACCGAAGTCCAGGGCATACAGCCAGTTGTCACGGGTGCCGTGTGGGCCGGCATGTGCCTCCCCTCCCGGAAGGGAGAGGAGCTTCTCTTTCATGGCATGGTAGTCTTTCAGCCCCGGATGTGCCGCCAGGGTATCTGCAGCCAGTGCCTTTTCAAACTCGCAGAACGGGGTGAAAGGGGTCTTCCCCGGAAAATCCCCGTTCCCGTCAAGGCAGCGGACCTCGCCTCCGGCAATGACCTCAAAGATGATGTCCGCCCTGACCGTGCAGTCATTCTCACAGTAGTTCCCTGCAGGCGAGGCCGTATACCAGGTCCCGTCTGCCATGGAGCGGTTGAAGTAGCGCTCCGGCCCTTCTGTGGTGCAGAATGTGTCCCTGCACAGGCCGGACTCCTCCATATGGAGCGCCACCCTGATGTGTTTCCAGGCATCCCCCTCTTTCCTGTCCGGTAAGGCTGTCCCGGAGGTTTCCTTTATCTCTGCAAGCATGGCGCCTCCTTCCTGCTCCAGCAGGGCATAGGCGGGGATATGCAGTTCCCCCGCCATCTCTATCTCGCCCCGCATCCCGCTGCTGATCCGGCTTCCGCACACAATGATGGCTTTGCTCAGTCTCAGTATGGAAAGCCCGAAGGCAAGCCCCGCTTCCCTCTCCTCCGGGATATTGTCATCCAGGTATTCCGGAAGGAAGCTGTGGGGCGCTATCGCCCTGCATCCGAACGCCCCGGATACAAGGCGTGCATAATGCGCCGCTTTCTCCATGTTCTGCCGTATCCCCTCTTTGGTCGGTGCCGACAGGGGCGAACAGATGTATACAATGTCGTTTTTCTTCATTTAGGCTGCTCCTTTCGTTTTTACGGAAAACCGCCTGCTTTCCGTGGTGTTCACATAGTCGTCATAGACATCCGGATGCTGCGCCTTTAAACGCTCCAGCCCCTTCTTGTCTATCCCCGTGCGGTAGGCAGGGTTGTAGGAGACCACATATTCCGTGCCGCCGTCCTTTATGACGCCGGTACAGCTCACGCCCATCTCCTCCACGATCTCCGCATAGGCTTCCTTCATCTTTTCCTCCAGCTTCTTTGCCTCGCTGTCATGCTGCGCCTTCTGCTCTTTCAGCTCCATGTACTTACGGATGCTGCCAAGATGCTTACGGCCCAGTTTGACCTGCTCCGCATCCTTGTCCGCCGGCCCGCAGTGCTTCCGGATGCTCTCCAGCACCAGGTCGGGCTTCTCGGTATAAGGCGGCTCCACGCCTTTTTCCACGTTCTCCTTCCAGAAGAATTCCTCCTCCGCGATCAGGTCCTCCTCAATATCCAGGTCACGCTCCATGTAACGGATGAAGAATTCATTCTCGTTGTTCCCATACAGGCAGGCGAAGTACATCCTGTCGATGTTCATGACCGCCATGTAGTGCCTGCCCTGGTATTCATAATTGACCGGTGTGGAACCATTGGCCCACTTACCCTGGCAGTTATAGTTGGTGGTCTTGCACTCAAGGATGCCTTTGCTGCCGTCGGGGAAGTCTATGAAGAAATCCACATCTGCAAGCATGAACGGGCAGAGCGGGTGCCGGAACATCTTCTGGACAGGGTACACCTTCAGTCCTGTCTGTCTGGAGAATATCTCCGCAACAAGGTCCTCCAGCCTGTGCCCATCTTCCCAAAGGAACCTGCGGTTCCTTGCCACCCAGTTGTCTTCCTCCTCATCCATGACCGCCTGTATGCCCAGCTTGTCATAGTACAGGTCACGTTTCGTACAGAACGGCGACATTCCCATGATAGCTGCGGCGTCGCTCCCGCCAATCCCTTTGCGGCGGTAGGAGAGCCAGTCCTCCCTGCTTAAATTCTCTGTTTCTACAAACACCTCTGCCTCATAATTCATATCCAGTCCCATTCTTTTCCTCACTTTCTGCCGCCTTCTGCGGCTGCATGCTGCGGACAGAAAAAGAGAAGGTCTTATCCCTTCTCTCCCTGTCCGTACTCCTATTCAGTTTGGTTGTTGTCTGCGGCAGGCTTCTGCTCCCCTGCACGGCGCCTGGCGGAAAGGACAAGGGCATCCTCACCGATCCCGGCGTCTGCCTTCGGTTTTCTGCCTGCCTTACGCCTGCATTTCTCTATGGCAGCAACACGGTCATAGCCTGTTTTTTTCTGCAGGTCCTCCGTAATCTTCCGGCATCTGTCACGCATACGCTCATACTGCATTACCGCACAGAATCCCAGCCTTTCCCTATCATTCTTCAGGAACTCGTCCAAAAGATCCGCATAGTCCGCAAGCACGTTACAGATCACGATTAAGTCACCCTCGCAGCTTGTGATGGTTTCCTCCCGGCTATGTGTCACGCTGTAATAACGAATGGCTACCCGGCGAAGTTCATCCTTGATGACATCTTCCAGAATTTCTACCGAATCCACGACCATTACAGCGGCGCTCCTTCCTTGTAGATGGAAACTTCCTGCTTTGCCCTGTCATAAAGATAGATGCTGTTGGAAAGGCATTTCTCTTTTTGACCAGCATTTTCACTTATTTTTGTCATGTCTCTTTCATCAATATGCTTTTTATTTCCCTTTTCTATTGGATAAATAAGGATTTCAGAGACATTGAGCGGATAAATGAGCAGATTACTCTCCGTTCGTTCAGCTAGTTCCTGAAGAAAAGGTCTGTTTAGCAGACAGCAGGCTCCAAAAAGATGTTTCCGGTTTGACGCAATATATAACTCAGTATCCGGCCCATCTTCCTTTTCAATTTCCTCAAGAAGTTTCTCTGCGTCCTCATCAAGTCCTGTCTGAGCTGTTTTCCTGATTATGCCGACCATTTCATCCGAGTAAAAGCTGTCTTTTGCAGACATGTTTACCATACCAAGTCTGTATAAATCTTCCTCGGTAACATCCCACTTTTCCATCAGATGATTTCCGATCTCAATGGTTAATTTTCCCGCTTCCATGCACATCTCCATATCCAGATAATAGGCGATGGCAAGATCAAGGAACCTCCTGTGCGGAATTTGTTTCAGTCTCTGGGTATTGGCAGCATAATTGATGACTTTTATCCTTACCCTGCCTTTCATCGCATGAAACTCATCCAAATGGTCCGCTATATTCCTAGGCATTTTGTCTTCGCGGTATTTTCCCAGCAATTCGGTGGCTATTTCCTCCAGAGTCATTATTCCTGCTGCATAAGGCAGGATATATTCCTCCAAACACATGACCGGGCTTACCTTTTCGCCCTCACTGTGTATGCAGATACCATGCAGGGCAATTTCATTATTTTTCAATTTATCATATAGTAATACCTGATACCCGTCCCCAAACACGTTCTCCAGTTCTTTTATAAGCTCTTTTCTAAATTCGTCCATCCTTTTCTCCTCCTTCTACCACTTATAGGCACCCGGCACGTCATATTCTCTCCAGTTGACCGACAGTGCCCTGGCAATGGTCTCCTCCATCCTGGCGATCCTGCCTCCTTCCTCGCCTTCGCAGGCAAGCATGTATAGGATCTCGGAAATGCCGAAATAGATGTCATGGGCCGTACAGGGGGCCTCCCCGTACTGTGCCACAAACAGGTCCACTGCTTCCGCCCCGTACTTCCGGGCAATGCCCAGCTTGTCCATGACGCCCTTCATACAGTTGACAGGGTTCATGACCTCGAC
>ERZ808051.816-NODE-816-length-27070-cov-5.185900_pt1 | contig 27070 bp, 30 predicted proteins | sample MGYA00380199_ERZ808051 | MGnify/ENA primary metagenome ERZ808051 (study PRJEB31490, sample SAMN06133391) | mouse gut metagenome | isolation source: J11 | host: mice | place: China: Chengdu | collected 2015-05 ...
GGGCCTGAATCTATAAGAGGAAGCGAAACGGAGTTTCACGCTAAAAGTTCTTTCTGATCCTTTATCTTTCAAGAAAAAGGATGAACAACAAAAAGGGGTTAATGGGAATGCTGAAAGAGATTTCCGGCGGCGTGTGCGCCGCCAAGGGCTTTACCGCCGCCGGGGTGCACTGCGGCGTGAAGGCGGGGAGCAGCCCGGACAAGAACGATTTGGCCATGATTCTGTCGGAGCGGGAATGCGCCGCCGCCGCCGTCTATACCCTGAACCGGGTGAAGGCCGCCCCCATCTATGTCACCATGAGCCATCTGGAGGACGGGGTGTGCCGGGGGATTGTGGCCAACAGCGGAAACGCCAATGCCTGCGCTCCGCTGAGCCATGAGAACGCAGAGCAGATGTGCGCCCTGGCCGCCGGGGCAACCGGCCTGAAGCCGGGAGATTTCGCGGTGGCCTCCACCGGCGTCATCGGACAGGAGCTGAATATCGCCGCCATTGAAAAGGGAATGCCCGCGTTGGCGGAAAGCCTGAACAGCAACGGCTCGGACGCCGCCGCCCGGGCGGTGATGACCACCGATACGGTGAAAAAGGAGACCGCCGTGTCCGTCGCCATCGGCGGGAAGACCGTCACCATCGGGGCCATCGCCAAGGGCTCCGGCATGATCCACCCAAACATGGGCACCATGCTGTGCTTCATCACCACCGACTGCGCCATTACTCACGAGGTGCTCCAGGACGCCCTCCACGAGATTGTCCCCCGCACCTTCAACCGGGTGACGGTGGACGGGGACACCTCCACCAACGATATGTGCGTGGTGCTGGCCAACGGCATGGCGGGCAATGAGCAGATCGAGTGGAAGGACGACAGCTACACCGTGTTCTACAAGGCCCTCCATCAGGTGTGCGAGACCATGGCCCGGGCCATTGCCGCCGACGGTGAGGGCGCGTCCCGGCTGGTCACCTGCACCGTCCGCTCCGCCCGCAGCGAGGACAGCGCGGAGCGGCTGGCCAAGGCGGTGGTGGGCTCCTCGCTGGTCAAGGCGGCGCTGTTCGGCGCGGACGCCAACTGGGGGCGGGTGCTGTGCGCCATGGGCTACTCCAAGGCCCCCTTCCGCCCGGAGTATGTGGACATTGGCTTCTCCTCCATTCAGGGCAGCATCCTGGTGTGTGAGAAGGGGACCGGCCTGGACTTTGATGAGGAGCTGGCCAAAAAGATTCTCACCCAGGACGAGGTGGTCATTGACGTGGCCCTCAACGAGGGGAGCCATGAGGCCACCTGCTGGGGCTGCGACCTGACCTATGACTATGTGAAGATCAACGGTGATTACAGAACGTAAGAGCGCGTTTGGTTAACCCGTAATTCTACACGAAGGAGTGTTTTCATGTCTTCCCTGATTGACCGCGCCCAGGTGCTGGCCGAGGCCATGCCCTACATTCAGAAATACAACGGCAAGACCGTCGTGGTAAAATACGGCGGCAACGCCATGATTTCGGAGGATCTGCGGCAGGCGGTGATCTCCGACCTGATCCTGCTCTCCCTGGTGGGGGTCCGGGTGGTGGTGGTTCACGGCGGCGGACCGGAGATCAGCGATATGCTGAAGCGTCTGGGCCACCCGTCTCAATTTGTGGACGGCCTGCGCTACACCGACGCGACGACCATGGAAGTGGTCCAGCAGGTGCTGTGCGGCAAGGTGAACAAGGATCTGGCCGCCCTCATCAACGGGCAGGGGGGCCGTGCGGTGGGGCTGTGCGGCATGGATGCCGACCTGTTCCAGGCGGTGCGTCTGGATGAGAAATACGGTCTGGTGGGCTCCATCTCCAAGGTGAATCCGGCGGTGGTGGAGGACGCCCTGCACAACGGATACATCCCCGTGGTGTCCACCGTGGCCCGTGGGGCCGACGGACCCATGGCCTATAATGTAAACGCGGACACCGCCGCCGCCAAATTGGCAATTGCCATGAATGCGGAAAAGCTGCTGCTGCTCACCGACGTGCGGGGCCTGCTCACCGATCCGGAGGATGAGGAGACTCTCATCCCTCACGCCAGAGCCTCGGAGATTCCGGGTCTGGTGAAGGATGGGGTCATTCAGGGGGGCATGATCCCCAAAATCGACTGTGCCGTGGAGGCGGTGCGCTCTGGCGTGAAGAGCACCGTCATTCTGGACGGCCGGATTCCCCACTCCATTCTCATTGAGCTGCTCAGCGATGCCGGAGTGGGTACAATGATCACGGTTTAGCGCACGCGCCGCTGGGCACCGGCGAGGCTTGCTGGATTGTCCAGGCCGCCGCCACATCAAGAAGGAGGCCGTCAAAATGACGTTTGAGGAACTGAGAGAGCTGGACCATCAGTACGTGATCCAGAGCTATGGCCGGAATCCCATCGCCGTGGACCATGGCCGGGGGGCCACGCTGTACGGTTCGGATGGAAGGGAGTACATTGATTTCGCCTCGGGGATCGGGGTGCTGTCGGTGGGCACCGCCAACCCCAAGTGGACGCGGGCCGTGTCGGAACAGGCCGGCAGGCTGGGCCACATCTCCAACCTGTATTACTCCGAGCCTTATGTCAGGCTGGCGGAGCAGCTTTGCACCCGGTCCGGCATGGCGGCGGCCTTTTTTGGAAATTCCGGCGCGGAGGCCAACGAGGGAATCATCAAGCTGGCCCGCAAGTGGTCCTGGGAGAAGTACGGCGAAGGACGGGGCACTATCGTCACCCTGAACCGCTCCTTCCATGGGCGGACCATCACCACGCTGGCCGCCACCGGACAGGACGTGTTCCATCAGTATTTCTTCCCCTTTACGGAGGGCTTCCGCCGGGCGGACCCCAGTGTGGACAGCGTAAAGCAGGCGGCGGGCCACGACGTCTGCGCCGTGCTGGTGGAGCTGGTCCAGGGGGAAGGGGGCGTGCTGCCGCTGGAGCCGGAATTTGTCCGCGATCTGGTCCAGCTGTGCCGAGACCGGGACTGGCTGTTCCTTGTGGATGAGGTGCAGACCGGCGTGGGCCGGACCGGCTCCCTGTTCTGCTTCCAGCAGTACGGCGTGCAGCCGGACGCCGTCTCTTTTGCCAAAGGGGTGGCCGGGGGTCTGCCCATGGGAGGCTTCCTGGTGAACGAGCGGTGCCGGAAGGTGTTCGGCCCCGGCGACCACGCCTCAACCTTTGGGGGCAACCCGGTGTCCGCCGCCGCGGCCTGCGCGGTTTTGGAGATTCTGGACGATGAGGCCCTTGCTCAGGTGAAGGAGAAGGGCCGGTATCTGCGTGACGCCATGGAGGCCATGGACCTGCCCTGCCTGGGGAAAACCCGTGGAATGGGGCTGATGATCGGTGTGGAGGTCAAGGACGGCTTTTCCAACAAGGAGCTGTGCGTCAGGCTGAATCAGGCGGGCCTGCTGTCCCTCACCGCCGGGCCGGGGCTGCGGTTCCTGCCTCCGCTGACCATCACCAGGGAAGAGATGGATAAGGGGCTGGCCATATTGAAGGCGGCGCTTTCCTGAGCGGAGGGATACCGTGGCAAAGCTGTATGACAGGGCGGATATCTATGATCTGCTGGAAAATGAGCAGCGGTATCAAATTGTCAAGCGGCACTGGGAGCGGGTGCTGCGGGAAAAACAGGTTCGGACACTGCTGGATGTGAGCATCGGGTCCGGAAATCAGACCTTGCCCCTGGCGGAGCTGGGCGTAACGCTGTACGGCTCTGATCTGAGCGGAGAGATGCTGGACAGGTGCCGGGAAAAAGCGGAAAAGCGGGGGGTTTCCGTGGATCTGCGCGTGAGCGACTTTCGGCGGCTGGACGGACGGTTTGATACGGCCTTCGACTGCGTGGCCAGCACAGGCAATTCACTGCCCTATGTAAAGAACGAAGAGGTGCCGGATGTGCTCGCCCAGATGGACCGGCTGGTGCGCCCGGGGGGATATCTGTACCTCGACCTGCGCAACTGGGACAGGATATTGGAGACAAAACAGCGTTTCTACGTGTACAACCCGTCCTTCGTCGGCGGCGTGAGGGTCAATCTGGTGCAGCTGTGGGACTACCATGAGGACGGCTCCATGACCTTCAACCTGCTCTACACCTTTGAGCGGGACAACAGGATCATACAAAAAGAAATATTTGAGGAGCATTATTTTCCCATCAAAAGACAGGTGCTGCTGAACGAGCTGCGGCGGCTGGGCTATGAGAACATAGAGCTCATGTGTATGCCGGCGTTTTTGGAGGCGGTAAAGCCGGAGAATGCGGAATGGTACTGTGTGCTCGCTCAAAAACAGGAGGCGCGGACATGAAAAAAGACTTGCTTAAGCTGCTGGATCTGTCCCGGGAGGACATCCACGAAATTTTGGACACGGCGGACCAGATGAAGTTCAGCCAGAAGCACCGCATTGCCCATGATCACCTGAAAGGCAAGACCTTGGCGATGATCTTTGAAAAGAACTCCACCCGCACCCGGGTGTCCTTTGAGGTGGGAATGTACCAGCTGGGGGGGCACGCCCTGTTCCTGTCCGGGAAGGAGAGCCAGATCGGCCGGGGCGAGCCGGTGGAGGACACGGCCCGGGTGCTGGCCCGGTACTGTGACGGAATCATGATCCGCACCTTTGCCCAGGCGGAGGTGGAGGAGCTGGCGGCTAAGGCGTCCATTCCCGTGATCAACGGGCTCACCGATTTTGCCCACCCCTGCCAGGTGTTGGCCGACCTGATGACCGTCCGGGAGAAGATGACCCGGCTGGAGGGTCTGAAGCTGGCTTTTGTCGGGGACGGCAACAATATGGCCAATTCCCTCATTGTGGGGGGACTGAAGTGCGGTATGGATGTGTCGGTGGCCTGTCCGGAGGGATATGACCCGGACCCCATTGTGCTGGACTTCGCAAAGACGGTGACGGACCGCAAATTTGAACTGGTCCGCGCTCCCGCCGACGCGGTGGTGGATGCCGACGTGGTCATCACAGATGTTTGGGCGTCCATGGGCCAGGAGGAGGAACGGGCTGTCAGGGCAAAGGCCTTTACAGGATATTGTGTGGATGAGGCGTTGATGAAGCTCACCCACCCCGGCTGTATGGTGCAGCACTGCCTCCCCGCCCACAAGGGGGAGGAGATCAGCGCGGGGGTATTTGAGGCCCACGCCGACGAGATCTTTGAGGAGGCGGAGAACCGGCTCCACGCCCAGAAGGCGGTTTTGTACCTGCTGATGAAGGATTAACAGAAGTCCCCCTTGTAACCCAAGGGGGACTTTGCTATAATTGAGGAGAAGGAGGGGAGGAAAATGACTCCTCAGGAACAATTGCGGCAGTGGATTCAAAACAGCGACAATATTGTCTTTTTTGGCGGAGCGGGCGTGTCAACCGAGAGCGGAATTCCCGATTTTCGCAGCGTGGACGGCCTGTACAATCAGAAGTATGACCAGCCGCCGGAAACCATTCTGAGCCATACCTATTTCGTCCAGAATACGGAGGAATTCTACCGTTTTTACCGTGACAAGATGCTCTGTCTGGACGCAAAGCCCAACGCGGCCCATCTGAAGCTGGCGGAACTGGAGCGTGCGGGCAGGCTGCGGGCGGTGGTGACCCAGAACATTGACGGGCTCCACCAAATGGCGGGGAGCAAAACGGTGTACGAGCTCCACGGCTCCGTTCACCGCAACTACTGCACCAGGTGCGGCGCCTTCTACGGAGTGGACTTTATCGCGGAGGGAGAGGGCGTGCCCTGCTGTCCCGCGTGCGGCGGGCTGGTGAAGCCCGATGTGGTGCTCTATGAGGAGGGGCTGGACCAGCACACATTGGAAGGGGCCGTGCGGGCCATCGCCGGCGCGGATGTGCTCATTGTGGGCGGAACATCGCTGGTGGTGTACCCCGCCGCCGGTCTGATCAACTATTACCGGGGGAATAAGCTGGTGCTCATCAACCGGGACCCCACCCCCTATGACAGCGAGGCAGACCTGGTGATCCACGATTCCATCGGTAAGGTGCTGGGGGGAATTGATCTATGAAGCCGGACAGGGGAGAACGGGCGGGGGAGGTCCTGCTGGCACTGCTGAAATCCGGGTGCTATGTGGGGCTGTTTTTGGGGATGCAGGTTTTTGTTATGCTGCCCACGGTGATCACCGGCATCATTCAGGCAAATCTGGATGGAGAGGTGGACGAAGTCTATGAGCTGCTGACTGCCGACGCTCAAATCTATACGCTGGTTTCCGGGCTGATCACCATAGCCGTAGTGCTGGCCGTCTACCTTTTTCGGAGGAAACCGCTGGGCGAGGCATTGTGGCTGCGCCGGGTGGACGGCAGAACCCTGTGGACAGGTGCGGTGTTGGCTCCGGGGCTGTTTTTGGTGGTGAGTCTTGCGCTGGCCGTTCTGCCGGAGGAGTGGACAGAGAGCTATAATGAAGCGGCTTCCAGCATTTCTACCGCCAGCCTGGTGGGATTTCTCGCCGTGGTGGCGGTGGCTCCGGTGGTGGAGGAGCTGATTTTCCGGGGATTGATGGTGAACCGGCTCAGCCGTGTGATGCCGGGATGGCTGGCGGTGGTGCTGGCCGCGGCCGTATTTGGGGCCTGCCATGGGCACCCGGTCTGGTTCGGCTACGCCTTTGTGCTGGGGTGCGTGTTCGGCTTCATCGACCTGCGGGCTGGTTCCATTTGGCCCTCGATTTTGGGGCATATGGTGTTCAACAGCTTCAGCCAGATCCTGAATCTTCTGCCCCAGAGCGAGGAGGGGACAGAGGTGCTGGCCGCCCTGGGGATCATCGTGCTCATGGCCATTACGCTCCCCATCCTGGACCGCAGGGGGATTGCGGCTCTGTTCCGGCACAAGCCCCAGACAGAGCAGGCGCGGGAACTGTCCACGGCCCCCGGCGTGTATGAATTTGACCCCTGGGATGAATAGCGGAAGAAGCCCCCGCCGCCGGCGGGGGTTTTCTCACGCATCTGTTTATCGAAAAACAATAAAAATTACTTGACAAACAATATAATACATGGTAAGCTTTGGGACAAGAGGTGGTTGAAGTGGAACAGACTTCCGTGCAGAAGCTGGCCCGTGTTTTACGGGTCTTGGTCATCATTGTTTTCGTTTGTAATCTCATTGCAATTTTTCTTGTGCCGGGGTTGGTAACCCTGGGGCAGGAATGGCAGGAGCTGTTTCAGATGGGGAGCGATCCCCATGAACCGCTTTCGCCGGCAGTGTTTCTGATTCTCATATGGCCTGAGGTTTTCCGGCACATTCCTCAGGGCTTGGGTAACGAATATGTCGCCCTCACGTTTTTTCTATGCTTCTGCGGCGTCTGTACCGCCGTGATCCTCTGGCAGGGCAAGCGTGTGCTGGACACCGTCTGCAAAGGCGATCCCTTCGCCATGGACAACGCGCAAAGCCTAAAGCGGGCGGCGGTATGCTGTTTTCTCATCTCCGGCGCGGCGCTGGTCCGGCTGCTCTGGGGCCTCGCCTACTACCAGAGCATTGCGCCCCTGCTCACCTACAACGCCCTGTTTGTCCCCATCTTTTTGATGGGCGGGCTGCTGTTTATGGTTATGTCCGCCCTGTTTCGTCAAGCGGCCGAGCTCAAGGCGGAAAACGACCTGACCATCTAGGGGGGCGTCACATGGCGATTGTGGTAAATCTGGACGTGATGATGGCCAGACGGAAGATGTCCCTGGGAGAGCTGTCCCAGCGGGTGGACGTGACCATGGCCAACCTGTCCATTTTGAAGAACAACAAGGCCAAGGCGGTGCGATTTTCCACACTGGAAGCCATCTGCAAGGCGCTGGACTGCCAGCCGGGAGACATTTTGGAGTTTGTGCCTGAACCGGAGAACGGGAGAGGGGACGGTTGATATGTTGATTTCCATTACCGTACACGCTATTGCAGAACTTGGGTTTGGTCTGGCGGCGTGGGGCCTGGCGCTGACGGCGCTGTTCCTGCCAAAAAGGGGACACAGGCTCCCCATGCTGGGAATGGGAAGCCTGGCCTGCTGTGCCGCGTCCCTGTGCATGGTGGTGTTTGAGCTTGCCCACTATGCGGATATTGAGGACATCTCCGCGTTTTTGGACACGGCCAACGCCTTTCGTCTTGCCTCGGGGGGACTGCTGGCGGTGACGCTGGCGCTTAACGCGATTCTGGCGCTCCGCCTCCGGGCGCGGGACGCCTGACAACAAGGCAACAAACAAACCACATGACCGCCTCGGCCATGAGGCGGTTTTTTGCGGCCCATTTTGGAAAGGAGCATGTTATAATGAAGCGGTTTTTGACCTTTTGCATGATTTTTTTTGCGGTACTCTGGTCGCTGTTTGCCTGCGGCGGCGGGGAAGAGGCCGATCTGGTATTTGTCAACGATTCGAACGCGGTGATTGTGGAGGTAGTGGTGGATTTCCAGGATCGGAGCGGGGGTGCCCGAAACGCCGACAGCTCCCCCCTGCGCCGGGGAGACAGCTTTGGCTTCGAGGCAGGGGAATACCCGGCGACGGTGTATGTGTACGACAAAGCCGTAGGCGATGTATTGCAGGGGGCGCTGGCCCGGATCACCATCGACGAAGCCCCGCCGGAGGGGGAGCGGTGGTACGTCACAGCTCGGAGCGAGATAGACGGATTGACCCTCACGGTGGACACCTGCTGGCCGGAAGGGGTGTAAATGTGGATAGGTTTACAGATTATCTTGCGGCATAGAGGCGGGGAGGAGCTGATTGAAATTTGTGGAACAGGGGGAAACGGCTTTGAAGAAAGCGGTGGTAGGGATTGGGCTGTTGATTTCGGGAACGATAGGCATTTCCACACAGAGAATAGTGGATACCATTTTTACAGCCAACGATTGCCATATAAATGGGAGCGGACTGAATTTTCCGCTTGGGATCAGTATTGCGGCTGCTGTGAGCGGCGCACTTTTTTGCCTGACGGCGCTGAAAGATAAAGACAGGTGAGCGTTTGCCCTGTCGGACAGAGCTGGCCTTGCTTTTCGTCCGCTACAGCGGTATAATAAACATAAATTAAGGGAAATGAGGTGCGGCCATGATTCAGTCTGAACGGCAATTCCACATCAACTGCAAGGAGGGCGATGTGGGGCGGTACTGTCTGCTCCCCGGAGATCCGGGGCGGTGTGAAAAAATTGCCCGGTATTTTGATGATCCCGTCCATGTGACGACCAATCGGGAGTACGTCACCTATACCGGCACGCTGCTGGGCGAGAAGGTAACCGTCACCTCCACAGGTATTGGAGGGCCGTCTGCCGCCATCGCCATGGAGGAGCTGGCCAACCTGGGGGCGGATACCTTTGTTCGTGTGGGTACATGCGGGGGCATCAACCTGAAGGTGACCAGCGGAGATATCGTAGTGGCCACCGGGGCCGTCCGCATGGAGGGGACCAGCCGGGAGTACGCCCCCATTGAGTTCCCCGCCGTGGCGGACTTCCAGGTGCTCACCGCGCTGGTGGATGCCGCCAGGGCGTCAGGCCGCCGGTGGCACGCCGGAGTGGTGCAGTGCAAGGACTCCTTTTATGGACAGCACTCCCCGGAGCGGATGCCGGTGGCCGGTGAGCTTCAGAGCAAATGGGAGGCGTGGAAGCGGCTGGGGGTGCTGGCCTCCGAGATGGAGAGCGCGGCGCTGTTCACTGTGGCGGCCCATCGAGGCGTGCGGTGCGGCTCCGCCTTCCATGTGATCTGGAACCAGGAGCGCAATGCCGCCGGGCTGGACCAGATTCGGGACGAGGACACCGAGTCTGCGATTCGGGTGGGAGTGGAGGCGGTGAAGCTGCTCATCCAAAGAGATCAGACGTCGTGCCGATAAGCGTATCGTAAAAATCTGCCCTGGCCTCAGCCTGGGCGGGAGTTCTCTGCTGCCCGGGCTGAACGTCGTCGCTCACTGTGTTCAGCGCCATGAGGGCAAGGTTGCTGCGCATCAGATCGAACAGCGAGGCCAGAATGGCCAGCTCGTCCGCCGATTTGCCCCGACCGATCCAGATGGACAGGGCGGCGGCCACGGCCACCAGGTCGCTGCCCTGGGCCTGGGAATGGTCAAAATTGCGGCATGGCACACCAATCCCCCCTTTGTACCAGTGTATGCGGGAGATAGGGAATGGAACATAGAAAACCGCCGGGATGGAAGGATTCCCGGCGGTTTTTTACAGCTTTTTCACATATCGCAGGTCCACACAGACGGTACTGTGGGGAAACGGTATCTCGGCAAGGGTGCCGTCCCAGGCGAAGCCATGGGCGGCGTAGAACCTCCGGGCCTTCTCGTTCTCCCGGAGGACGAACACAAAGGCATTCAGAAAGCCCTCCTCCTTCATCCGGCGGCAGGCCTCCTCGAACAGCAGCCCGCCGTAGCCCCGGCCCCGTTCCTGGGGGTGGGTGTAAAAGGAGGCGATCTCCCCCCAGTCGGCATAGGCGGCATTGTCAAAGGTGCAGATGTCGCCGGGATTGTAGTTCACTGTCCGAGCCTTGCAGTAATTGAGGCAGGATACCGGCTGGTTTCCCCGGTAGAGCAGCAGGCCGCGGACCCCGTTCCGCGTCTCATAGTTGGCGCGGAACACCTCCACCCAGCGCTCGTCGGTGATCTCCCGGGCCATATAGTCGGCGGGCACGGCATCCACATAAGTATCCCGCCAGCCCAGGGCGTGAATGAGGGACATTGCTTTGAAATGCTCCTCCGTACAGGCGTCTACAAATCGCAGTTCATCCATAAAAACCTCCCAAATAAGCGAGCCCGCCCCGGCTGGGGCAGGCTCGCGGTTCGGCGGCAGTTTCCCCTTGCCCGCCCTCGCTTCCAGTCAACGCATTGGTAGTACGGTATGCGGGATAACAGTACGGTTGTGCGCGGTCTGGGCGTCACAATGCTGTGGAGGGATCGAACCTCCTACGCCATGCCCGTTGGCGCAATCCTGATCCGGCTCATTCTCAGCCGGGGAGATGCGTTCGCCCTAGAAGTTACCTGCTTGCCGCTGTTCAGCTCAGCTCCGTGTCCCAGTTGGCCGCCTGGATGGAGTTGTCCAGCAGGCGCAGCTCCTTGGCCAGCTCGTCCACCTGCTTTTGCAGCTTCCGCACGTCAACGGCGCTCAGCCACTTGATCTCGCTGCGCATACCCCGGTGCCCAAGCTGGCTGGCAGACTGGGCCAGGTCCCGGTAGACGCTGAGCTTCTGCTTCAGCGCGTCCCGCCGGGCCAGGTGCTCGGTGAGCGTCTTGCCCTCCACCTGGGTGCGGCAGTTGGTCAGGTTGATCCGAGCGATCAGCGTCTCCAGCTGGGAGACGCAGCCGTCCAGCTGGGCCAGAAGCTCCGCAGGGTCCTCAGCGGGCTGTTCCCCCTCCTGGATCACGGCGTTGTTGCTCAGGCGCTGCTGGAGCTGCTGTATCCGGCGGTTCAAATCCGCCCGCTCCTGTAAGGCTTCCGCTAATTTCACGACAGGTGTTCCCCCTTTACACATTCACGCCCACAAGCTCTTTCTCCTGCTTGGCAAGAGCCTTGGCGTTGGCCAGCATCAGCTTGATGCGGTTCTCCTGGTTGATCTTCGTGGCCCCGGGGTCGTAGTCGATGGCCACGATGTTGGAGTAGGGATAGTCATCCTTCAGCTTACGGATCATGCCCTTGCCCACGATGTGGTTGGGCAGGCAGCCGAAGGGCTGGGTACACACGATGTTGGGTACTCCGGAGTGGATGAGCTCCAGCATCTCGCCGGTGAGCAGCCAGCCCTCGCCCATCTTGTTGCCGTCCCCCAGGTAGCCCTGGACCAGCTTGTGCATCTCCTCAAAGGTGCCGGGGGCGCGGAATCGGGTTTTTTTCAGCGCGGCAATCATGTCCCGCTGGCACGCCTCAATGTAGCCCTTGAAGATCTGGCAGAACTTCTTTTTGGCCCACAGTCCGCCGTAGATGTTCACATCCACTTCCCGGTTGAAGATTTTGAAGATCATGAAGTCGGTGAGGCCGGGAACCACCGGCTCCGCGCCCTCGGACAGCAGAAAATCCTCCAGATTGTTGTTGCCCAGAGGGGAGAATTTCACGTAGATCTCCCCAACCACGCCTACCCGGACCTTCTCCTCGCTGGACACGGGGATGGCGGCAAAGTCGGCCAGGATAGCGTCGAAATTGGCCCGCATCTGCTTCCTGTTCATGCCGCGGCCCGCTTGAAAACCGTTTATGAGCTTGTTCTGCCAACGGTCCAGCATCCGGTCGGCATCGCCTGGAGCAAGCTCGTAGGGCCGTACCTGGTTGGCGGCGTTGACCAGCAGGTCGCCATACAGCATGGCGTAAATAAGCTTGCGCACCAGGGGCAGGGTGAGGGAGAAGCCGGGATTTTTCTCCAAACCCGACAGGTTCACCGAGATGACGGGGACAAACTCCAGGCCGGCCTTCTCCAGCGCCTTGCGCAGCAGGTGGATGTAGTTGGACGCCCGGCAGCCGCCGCCGGTCTGGGTGATGAACAGGGCCAGCTTGTGGGGGTCGTACCCGCCGTTTTTGATGGCGTCGATGAGCTGGCCGATGACCAGCAGGGCGGGGTAACAAGTGTCGTTGTGGACGTACTTCAGACCCTCGTCCACAATTCCCCTGTGGTTGGTGGTGAGCATGTCCACCTTGTAGCCCTCCAGCTCCAGCAGCTGGCGGAACATTCCAAAGTGGACCGGAAGCATCTGGGGCATGAGGATGGTGTACTCCGCCTTCATCTCCTTGGTGAAGAGAAGCCGTCCGTCTTTGTCGTATTTTAATTCAGCCATGGGTAAAACCTCCTTGGGGTCAGGCGCGGCGGCGCTTACGCTCTTCCATGGCCGCCATCAGGGAGCGCACCCGGATCTTGACCGCACCCAGATTGCTGATATCGTCGATTTTCAGCTGAGTGTAAAGCTTGCCGCCTTGCTCCAGGATAGAGCGCATTTCGTCGCCGGTGATGGCGTCGGTGCCGCAGCCGAAGCTCACCAGCTGGATCAGCTCCATATCCGGCTGGGCGCAGACATACCGGGCGGCGTTGTACATCCGGGCCTGGAAGGTCCACTGGTTGAGCACCTTCCGGGGGGCGTATTCCTCGTGGAAGGCCACCGCGTCCTCACTGACCACCACGAAGCCGAAGGAGCCCACCAGCTCGTCAATTCCGTGGTTGATCTCCGGGTCGATGTGGTAGGGGCGTCCAGCCAGCACAATGATAGGCAGCCCCTGGGCCCGGGCCTGGTCGATGTACTGCTGCCCCGTGCGGTGGACTTCTTCCTTGTAGCGGTCATAGGCCTGATAGGCCGCACGGATGGCGCTGACAGCTTCCCGGCGGGGGATGCCGAAGGTGTCGGCAAACCACTGGGAGCCGATGCGCTCGTAATCCTTTGGACGGTGAAGTCCGGCGTAAGGGTTGAGGAAGCGGGTCTTTTTCAGATCAGGCATATTGGCGGCGAGAAGTTCGGGATAATAGGCTACTACCGGGCAGTTATAGAAGTTATCCGATGCCTTTTCGTCAAAATTGTAAGACATGCAGGGGTAGAAAATGGCGTCCACCCCCGCCTCCACCAGGGCCTCCACATGGCCGTGGAGCAGCTTGGCAGGGTAGCACACCGTGTCCGACGGGATGGTGCGCTGGCCCTTGATGTACAGCTTCCGGGAGGATTCGGGGGAGAGGACTACCTCGAAGTTGAGCCGGGTGAACAACTCGAACCAGAAGGGGAGGTTCTCGTACATATTCAGCCCGAAGGGGATGCCGACGCGGCCCCGGGAGCCGTCCCCAAAGCCCTTGCCCTCCATGGTCCGAAGCTTTTGATATTTCCAGCGGTACAGATTGGGCAGTTCCACCTTCTCCTTGCCCAAAGGCCGGGAGCATCGGTTGCCCGAGATGAACCGCCGCCCGCCGTCAAAGCTGTTCACCGTGAGGGAACAGTGGTTGGTGCACAGATTGCAGGTGACAGGCTTCGCCGTGTGTGCGAACGACTGTAAGGCGGATTTACTTAACAGAGAGGACTGTTCCAGCTTCAAGTCCCGGGCGGCCAGGGCCGCGCCGAAGGCCCCCATAATGCCCGCGATGGTGGGGCGGGTCACGTCCCGGCCCAGCTCCTGCTCGAAGGCCCGGAGTACCGCGTCGTTGAGGAAGGTGCCTCCCTGAACCACGATGTGTTTTCCCAGGTCGTCGGCACTGGCGGCGCGGATCACCTTGTAGATGGCGTTTTTCACAATGGAGATGGAAAGCCCCGCGCTGATGTCCTCCACGGAAGCGCCATCCTTCTGAGCCTGCTTGACGGAGGAGTTCATGAACACCGTGCACCGGGAGCCCAGATTCACCGGTTTTTGGGTGAACAGGCCCAGTCTGGCGAAGTCGGCAATGTCGTAGCCCAGAGCCTTGGCAAAGGTTTCGATGAAGGAGCCGCAGCCGGAGGAGCACGCCTCGTTGAGCATGATGGAGTCCACCGCGCCGTTGCGGATTTTGAAACACTTCATGTCCTGCCCGCCGATGTCGATGATGAAATCCACATCCGGATTGAAGTGGGCGGCGGCGCGGTAATGGGCCACCGTCTCCACCAGCCCCAGGTCGCAGGAAAAGGCGTTTTTGATCAGGTCCTCGCCGTATCCGGTGACGGCGGAGCCGCGGATCTTGATGCGGTCCCCGCACAGCCGGTAAATCTCCCGCAGCTGTTCCAGGACGATGGCCACGGGATTGCCCAGGTTGGAGTGGTAATAGGTGTACAGCAGCCCGCCGTCCGGGGCGATAAGGACGATTTTGGTGGTGGTGGAGCCGGCGTCAATGCCCAGGCAGGCATCCCCCTGATAGGTATTGATGTCCAGCTGGGGCGGGGTGGAGGCGTTGTGCCGGGCGGAAAAGGCGTCGTAGTCCGCATGGTTTTCAAACAGGGGAGGCATGGTGTCCACCACCGAGGTGGCCCCCCGGCTCTCCTCCAGCAGACGCAGCAAATGGTCGAAGGGCTGAGCCTCATAGTCCGACGCGCACAGCGCCGCCCCCATGGCGGCAAAGCAATCTCCGTCCTCAGGGAAAACGGCGTGGTCCCCATCCAATTGCAGGGTGTCCACAAACCGCTCCCGCAGGCCCATGAGGAAGTGGAGGGGCCCGCCTAAAAACACGATTTTTCCCTTCAGCTCCCGGCCCTGGGTGAGCCCGGCCACCGTCTGATCGACGACGGCCTGGAAGATGGAGGCGGCCACATCCTCTTTACGCCCGCCCTGGTTGAGGATGGGCTGGATGTCGCTCTTGGCGAACACGCCGCACCGGGAGGCGATGGGGTAGATTTTTTCATGCTTGAGGGACAGCTCATCCAGTTCGTTCACCGTCACGTTCATCAGGGTGGCCATCTGGTCGATGAAAGCCCCGGTGCCTCCGGCGCAGGAGCCGTTCATCCGCTCCTCCAGCGCGCCCCCGAAGAAAATGATCTTGGCGTCCTCGCCGCCCAGCTCGATGACTGCGTCGGTGTCCGGGATATAGGCGTTCACCGCCGCGGCGGTGGCGTATACCTCCTGAACAAAGTCCAGCCCCGCAGCCTTTGCCACACCCAGGCCGGCGGAACCGGTGACCACCAGGCGCACGTCCTTCCCCCGCAGCATATCCTCAATGGAGCGCAGCGTCTCGCAGGCCCGCTCCCGGGCCTTGGAATAGTGCCGCTCATAGGAGCGGAACAGCAGTTTGTTATCCTCGTCCAGCACCACCACTTTGACGGTGGTGGAGCCGATATCAATGCCGACGCGCAGTATCATAGGAGACCTCCTAAAACGATGCCTGTGTAGAGCTCACCCGATATTATAGCGAAATGATATGCTTTTTTCAATAGTATAGTTTGACGTTTTTTCCGTAAACCGACAAAAACGGCCCGCCGTAAAAGACCGGCAGGCCGTTTTTGTCATTTGCTGGGGACAAAGGGCTCCGCGCCGCACTGTTCCGGGAAATACACCCGGTACCAGATGAGGAAGGACAGCACAGTGTACAGCTTGCGGTGGGTGCGCTCTTTGCCGGAGTAGTGCCGTTCCAGCAGGTCCAGCAGGTATTTCTGGTCAAAGAACTCCGCCGCAAAGGGCTGAGAGATCAGGTCCTTGGCCCAATTGTAGTATTTTTCCTCCCGGAGCCAGGCGATGAAGGGGACGGGGAAGCCCTTTTTGTCTCGTTTGACCCAGTCGTCGGGGAGGATGGGCACCGCCGCCATGCGCAGGGGGTACTTGGTCATGGTCTTTCCCCGCATTTTCTGGGAGCTGGGGATGGCCCGGGCCACCGCCCACACCTCCCGGTCCAGATAGGGCACCCGCAGCTCCAGCGAGTGGGCCATGGTCATGCGGTCGGCCTTGCGGAGAATATCCAGGGGCTGCCACAGGTGGAGGTCCAGATACTGCATTTTGGTCAGGTCGTCGGCGCCCCGAATGGCCTCGAAATAGGGCTCTGTCACGTCGTGCCAGGTCAGATCCGACCGGTAAGCAGGGGTGAGCACCCGCTGGGCTTCCTCGTTGCCGAAAATGAACGCCTGACCCACAAAGGTTTCGTCGATGGGCTTGGCGGCCTTGGTGAGGAAGCCCTGCCCGTGGAATTTAGGCAGGCCGGACACGGCTCCGGCCACCGCCTTCCGCAAGGCCAGAGGGGTTTTGCGGTACAGCCGGTAGGGTTTGGTGGTGTGGTAAGTGATATAGCCGCCGAAGAGCTCGTCCGCCCCCTCGCCGGACAGCACCACCTTCACATCCCTGGCCGCCAGCTGGGACAGGAAGTACAGCGGCACGGTGGACAGGTTGGCGTTGGGCTCGTCGGCGTAGTACTGGATGGCGGGGAGGACGTCAAAAAACTCCTCCGCGGTGATGGTTTTGGAGATATTGCGCAGGCCCAGCTCCCGGCACAGGGCCTTGGCCTCGCCGGTTTCGTCGAAATCCTTGTTGGCAAAGCCCACGGAATAGGTCTTGTCCGGGCGGGACAGGGCGGCGATGACGCTGGAGTCGATGCCGCCGGACAGGAAGGAGCCCACCTCCACGTCGCTGATCTGGTGGGCCTCCACCGATTCGGACACCACCTCCCGGATCTGGGCCGCCCGCTGCTCCAGGGGCATGTTTTCAGGGGCAAAGGAGAAGGCGTGGTAGGAGGCCAGCTCGGTGTGCCCCTCCCGGTGTAGGAGGTAGTGGCCGGGGAGGAGGCGGTACACCCCCTTAAAAAAGGACTCGTTGAGGGCGGAGTACTGGAAGGTGAGATAGAGCTTCAGGGCGGCGGGGTTGAGCTCCTTGCGGAAGCCGGGGTGGGGGAGGAAGCTTTTGCACTCGGAGCCGAAGAAGAACAGGTCCCCCATGAGGGCGTAGTAAAAGGGCTTGATGCCGAAGGGGTCCCGTGCGCCGAACAGCTCCCGCTTTTCCCTGTCCCAGATGACGAAAGCAAACATTCCCCGCAGCTTTTTCAGCACCTCTGGCCCCCACTCCATGTAGCCGTGGAGCACCACCTCGGTGTCGCAGCTGGTGAGAAAGGTATGGCCCCTGCCGGCCAGCTCCGTCCGCAGCTCCCGGAAGTTGTAGGTTTCGCCATTGTAGGCGATGACATACCGCCCGTCGGGGCTGACAATGGGCTGCTGGCCCTTTTCCAGGTCGATGATGGACAGGCGGCGGTGGGCGATGCCGCAGTGTTCGTCTGTATAGTGTCCCTCGCCGTCCGGGCCCCGGTGGCGGATGGTGTCCCCCATAGCCCGCAGGGCGTTCTCGTCAGGGGGAGCGGAGCGGGACACGAAGCCGGTAAATCCGCACATATCGTAATCCTCCAGTTTCTTGGATGGGTATTTGAGAAAGGTCTATTTCTTAGAATAAGGCTTTCCGGGAAAAAAGTCAACCGCGGGATGGAAAATTCCGGCCGCGACCGGCTGGACAAGGGGCGGCGGCTGTGGTATGATGCTTTGGCGACCAAACAAACATTCCCGCGGGGAGGATAGACTGTGAAGAAACAGTGGAACACATACCTGCCGCCTGCCTGTGCCGCCCTGGGTGCGCTGGCGCTGGGCGGAGCCTTTTTCGTGTGCGTCGGGCTGGACCGGGGGGAACCGGCGGACCGCGTCGGAACAGCGGCGGCGCTGGCCGTGCTGGCGCTTCTGGCGCTGCTCCTGCTGCGGCTGGAGGGCTGCGGACGGGACGTGCTGCTGGCGATGCTGCTGCCTGTGGGGGCGGCCATGCTGGTTCGGGCGCTGTGTCTGGACTGCGTCACCGATGACTTTACTGATTTTTTGAGCCCATGGTATTCCTATTTTAAAGCCAACGGCGGCTTTTCCGCCATGGCGGGCAGCGTGGGCGACTATAACGTGCCCTATCTGTATTTTATCGCCGCCGCCTCCTATTTGAATGCGCCGGACCTGTACCTCTACAAGCTGTTCTCCATCCTGTGGGACGTGCTGCTGGCCTGGGGCTGCTTCCGGCTGGTACGTTCCCTGGGCAGGGAACGGCAGGGGAGCCCCGCTCCCCTGATCGCCTTTGGGGCTGCGCTGCTGCTGCCCACGGTGGTGGTCAATGGGGCATACTGGGCCCAGTGCGACGTGATCTACGGCGCGCTGGCCGTTCATGCCGCCGCTCTGGCCCTGGAAGGACGGGGTAAGACCTCGGTGGCGCTGATGGCTGCGGCCTTCTGCTTTAAGCTTCAGGCCATCTTCATACTCCCTCTGTGGGGGGTGCTGTGGCTGGCAAAGCGGGTGAAATTCCGGGAGCTGTGGGTGTTCCCCCTGACCTGTCTGGTCATTGTCGCGCCCGCCGCGGCGTTGGGCAAGCCGTGGAGCGATATTCTGGGCGTCTATTTCCAGCAGATGGGGGAGTATCCCCGGCTGGTGCTCAACGCCCCTTCGGTTTACCAGTTTATCCCTTACCGGGCGGAAATCAATCAGACCCTGGCGTCCGCTCTGGGCATTGCCGCCGCCGGAGCGCTGGTACTGGCCATGCTGGCGTTGGGATGGCGGCTTCGGGGGAAGATGAGCCGGGAAACCGTAATGGCGGTCGCTGTGGTGCTGTGTCTGGGCGTGCCGTTCTTCCTGCCACGGATGCATGAGCGCTACTTTTTCCTGGCCGATGTGTTCACCCTTTGCTGGGCCTGCGCCAATCCCCGGCGAATCCCGGCGGCGGTTCTGGCGGAGGGGGCGTCCCTGGCCAGCTACTGCGTATTCCTCCGGCTGAAGTTCAACTGCGTGCTCCGGCTGGGCGGCCTCACCTTTGTCATGGCGCTGGAGGCCCTGGCCGTGCTGGCGGCGCTGGTATTCGCGGCGTGGGAGCTGGCAAAGGAGACGAAAACAGATCTGAGGGGGGACCGGGCATGAAATTGATATCCTGGAATGTAAACGGCCTGCGGGCCTGTATGAAAAAGGGCTTTTCCCAGTCGGTGCTGGGGCTGGACGCCGATTTCATCTGCCTTCAGGAGACAAAAATGGAGCGGGGACAGGCGGAAGTGGAGCTGCCCGGCTACCATGAATTCTGGAACTCGGCGGACAAGAAGGGCTATTCCGGCACCGCCATCTTCGCACGGGAGGAACCTTTGTCTGCGGCTTACGGCATGGACCAGGACAAGCACGATCATGAGGGGCGGCTCATCACCCTGGAATACCCCGATTTCTGGCTGGTAAACTGCTATACCCCCAACGCCCAGAGTGAGCTGGCCCGCATCGGCTACCGCATGGAGTGGGAGGACGACCTGCTGGATTACCTCAAGAGCCTGGACCGGACCAAGCCGGTGGTATACTGCGGCGACCTGAATGTGGCCCATGAGGAGATCGACCTGAAGAACCCCAAGACCAACCGGGGAAACGCGGGCTTCTCCGACCAGGAGCGGGCCGCCATGACCCGCCTGCTGTCCTCCGGCTTTACGGATACCTTCCGCCTGCTCCACCCGGAGGAGGAGGGGGCGTACTCCTGGTGGAGCTACCGCTTCCACGCCCGGGAGAAGAACGCGGGCTGGCGGATTGACTATTTTATTGTGTCCGACCGCCTGAGGGAGCGGGTGGACTCCGCGGCCATCCACCCGGAGATCCAGGGCAGCGACCACTGCCCGGTGTCCTTGATTTTGAAATAGTTTCCAATCAAAAAACAGGCTTCTTCGCGGAAAAACGGGCAAGCTAACGGGGCGAAGGAGTGATGACAATGAGAATGGACAAAAAGGCCATCCTGCCCATTGCCGGAGCCACTATGGCGGCGGGGGCGGCCATCGGCATGATGATGATGCCCAAGAAGAAAAAGCACTCCGCCCAGAAGGCGGCGGGCCGGGCCATTAAGGCCGTGGGCGAGGTTGTGGAGAACTTCAGCGGCTCATTGAAAATGTGAGGAAAAGCCCCGCCGGACCCGGCGGGGCTTTTCACAGCGTCAGACGGAGGGCGGCGGTATCCGGCCGGGCGGGGTCCAGCAGCAGAATCTCCCGGCCCTGATCCATGGCGTAGTTCAGGGTGTACTGTGTGCCTCCCGGCGTGCCGTCGAACACGGCCAGAATTGCGGCGGACCGGTCCACCATATAGCGGTCCCGGCGAAGCATACACCAGCGGTCATAATTCTGCTGCACCACGGTTTCCAGGTCGCAGGCGTCCAGAACGGCCCGCCACCGGCGGCGGAGGTCCTCCGGCCATTTTTGCGCCTGGGTAGGGCAGGGAACCGCGCCCTCCACTGTGATATCCGAATACTGGCGGCGAAAATCCAGCGCCGCCTCGGTAAAATAGAGGTCGCAGCCCATGGCCATGCCCGAGATAAAGTGGCGGAATCCCCGGCGATACAGCCCGGCCAGTTCCCGGGCTATGCTGGATTTCAGGGCGGCGCAGCGGGGATCATCCTCATTCAACCCCCAGGGCAGCTTGTCCGGCCGGTGGCCGGTAAAACAGCAGGTGAGGAGCTCAACCGGAGGCACAAAAATTCCCCCCTCTCAATATTTGGTACAATTGTACTACACAATTGGGCTGCCGTCAAGAGAATATGGAACGTTAGTTTTAAAAACACCGGTCCAATTTGACAAAAAAAGACTTGCATTCTTAGTGGTCCAGGCATATAATAAGGAGCGGAACAATTGAATGAATGTCTTCAGGGCGGGGTGAAATTCCCCACTGGCGGTATAGTCCGCGACCCGCGCAAGCGGCTGACCCGGTGAAACTCCGGGACCAACGGTATAGTCCGGATGGAAGAAGACGAGTGACCCCTCTTGAGGTAGTGTCGCGCCTGGAAGACAGTGCTTTCAGGCGTTTCAGACTATTTTAGGAGGAATTTTTATGCCAAACCTGACGAAACTGATGCAAGATATCAGCGAGAACCTGATGTATGTTCTGGTGTTCCTGCTGATTTTTGCGGCCATCTTCGCGGTGGCCATGGCGCTGGAGAAGCTGTGGCTTAAGCCTGAGCGGCAGTCCTCCGCCCGCCGCGTAGCCTACATCGGTATTTTCGCCGCCATCGGCGCCATCCTGGTGTATTTCGAGTTTCCGCTGCCCTTCGCTCCCGGATTCTACGAGCTGGACTTCAGCTTTGTGCCGGAGCTGATCTGCTCCTTCTCCCTGGGCCCGGTGGCCGGGGTGGTGTGCGCACTGGTGAAGGAGCTTTTGAAGCTGCTGCTGCGGGGCACCACCACCGCCTTTGTGGGCGACCTGTCCAACTTCGTGATGGGCTGCTCCTTCATCCTCCCCGCGTCGGTGATCTACTACGTAAAAAAGTCCCGGAAGAGCGCAGTGATCGGCATGGGGGTGGGCACCTTGGTGCTGACGGCCTTTGGCAGCGTGTTCAACGCCTTCTACCTGCTGCCCGCTTTCTCCGCCCTGTACGGGATGCCCATGGAGGCCATTATTGAGGCGGGCACCAAGGTCAACCCCGCCATCAACAGCGTGTCCACCCTGGTGCTCTTCGCCGTGGTGCCCTTTAACCTGCTCAAGGGCGTGGCGGTGTCGGTCATCACCTTTTTCCTGTATAAGCACATCGAGCGCCTGCTGCGCATGAGATAACCGTAAAAACCCCCTCCGGCCTGGCCGGAGGGGATTTTTTACAGGCTTTTGAGAAATCCGTACAGCAGGTGAAGGGGGAAGTACCCCAGCACGAAGCTGGCGATGTTGGCGGCCAGCGCATATCCAATCCGCCGGGAACGGTCATGCTCTTTGAGGAGCAGGGCATAGGCCGCGGCCTCCGCCGCCCAGATGACCAGCTCTGGAATCAGGATGGTGAGGGAATAGTTGAGGAAGTGCCAGCCCGCCTCTGCCAGCGTGGAGCCCATGGCCAGGTGGAGGCCGGTCTGGGTGACGGTATTGACCAGGAGGAACACCAGCCAGCTCCGCCCTTCCCGGAAGCCGAACAGCCAGAAGATCAGGCCCTCAATGATCAGGGTGGGGATCAGGGTGGCCGCCAGCCGGGCCAGGAACCGCAGGGGAGCGGGGGTGGCCTCCCGCACGGTGTTGGCCTGCCAGTCGTAGACGATGTTGCCCACAAACTCCCGGGTATAGGGCGCTTCCACAGCCCGGGCCTCATCCGCTGTGGCGGCGGCCACCCGGAAGGTCTCGGGCAGGCCCACGTAAGAGAAGCGCCAGCTCCCATTCTCCTGGGGCCGCACGTCGCCGAAAACCGGGGCCCGGTTGGAGATGCCGGTGGAATAGGCCAACACCCAGCCGTCCCCCTCCAGGGAACGCAGATTGTCCAAAATAGCGGGGTCGCGCTGGTCGTTGGAGTTGGGGTAGGGGTGGTCGGAGGGTGTCCCCTGCGCCAGCAGGTCCAGGTAGAGCGTCCCCTCCGGGGCGTTGACCACGGTGATGGTCACCTCCGGCTTTGGCCCTATATCGGCCTGGGCGGTAGGAATCAGGCAGAGCAGGCACAGCGGCAGGACGAGGAATACGCGGGCAAGAGATAGGGCTTTCCGTTTCATTTTGACCTCCTTATGTTCCTGTTTGACGGCATGAAGCCGGGGCGGGCGGGAAACCTGCATAAGTTCAAAAATAGTTTACCATAGCTGGATGGGAAAATCAATGGAATGCCGATACGCCTTTCTCCAGTCCGGCGCTTGAGAAGGGATCGGGGCCGCAGCAGCAGAACGGCGCGGAGAAGCATGGTACGGGGCCCGGACTCAAAGCTTCCAAATTTTGGGCAAACTGGCTGAATCCCATCCGGAAGCCTTGCGGCGTGAGGCGCGGGCGGAGGCGGGGCGCGGGCTGATTCCCATCCTCGTAAAAAAATACCTGCTTTGAACAGGCCCCGGCGGCACATAATGATTCATGGGGATCAAGAAGAAAAAGCAGGAGGCATAGGATCATGAAACAGAAATATTATGTTTTCGCCATCGCGTGCGCAATGGCTCTGTCGCTGACGGGCTGTTTTGCCAGCCGGGATGACGGGAACAGCAGCGCTCCCGTGGAACCCACCCATAGTATGCCGTCGGATTACGGCAGCTATCCTCCCAGCGCGGGTATGGACGATGTCCGGAACAGCGCGGGTGTGGGCACCGGCAACGACGCCATGCAGGGCGGGGGCGCAGGAGGCACCAACGATCAGGATAACAACGGTCTGCCTGACGATGTGGACATTCAGAATTACACGGGCGGCGTAGGCGACGATATTGGCGACGCCGCGGGTGATCTGACCCGTGGAGCAGGCAACGTGATCCGTGACGCGGGAGACGCCATCGGCGATGCGGCCAACGATGTTGGCCGGGCCATGCGGTAAATGAAACAGGGCGGCCGGGAAACCGGCCGCCCTGGAGCTGTTATTGGAGCGCCACGCGGAACACTCCGTGGAAGTGGTCCATCCGCAGGGACACGGAGCAGCGCCTGACCTGGCTCACATCAATGAGAAGGGAGGCATCCCGGCCATAGTGGCCGGAGACAGGGGGGAGGAGAACTCCCTCTGGGCCTCTGACCTCAAACTCCAGCGAGCCGGAGGTGGTTTCAACGTCCACAGACAGCGCGGAATACTTCGGAAACACCACAAAATTCCGGCGCATGAAGCCGGTGGTGTCCGCAATTTTTCCCTCCCAGCGGGTGGGCAGGCTGCAGGAGGCGCGGGACACCGCAAACGTCGCGTGAGAGGTGAGCAGGCCAAAATAGTAGAGGGCATAGCACAGCGGAATGAGGATGACTGCCAGAATCAGCGCGACGCTCCACCATTTCATGTCCATTCCTCCTCAGAGCTCCAGCCCGATGTACTTCTCCATGGTGTCCAGATGACCTATGCCGCCGGGCTCTTCGCCCACTTTGTAAAAGCCGTGAGAGGTGTAAAACTTCTTGGCCCGCTCGTTTTCCGGCGCGCACCTCAGCCGGAGCACCTGCCGCCCCATGCTCCGGTATGTACAGACGGCCTGACCCAGCAGCTGAACGCCAAGCCCCTTGGAGCGGAATTCCGGGGCCATGTAGAAGAAGGGGACCCGGCCCGCCTGATCCTGGGCGTCCTGCTGCCAGTCCATCTGGAGCACGCCCACGGGAGTGTCGCCCAGCAGGGCCAGCAGGACGCAGTTTTCATTCTGAGCGCTGTTTTTTTCCGCCACAGACAGGAAGCCCGCCCCATCAAAGCCGTCCATGGTACCGTGGCTGGCCTGCCAGCCGTCCCGGCGGGCGGCTGAATAGACCTCCCGCTCTTCGGGCAGGCGCAGAGGGCGGAACCGCAGCGCGTTGCGCTCCATGCCTGGAATGCCGTATGCGCTGCTGGCCTTGGGCAGAGAGGAACCGCTTTCCAGATGGCTGTCGTCATTGTAATAGACCACACGCACCTGCCCGTCCTCCACCTCCAGCTTGGCCACGCCGGTGTTGTTGGACAGGGGAACCTGATTGACCTGATTCAGCTGGAGGCCCAGCCAGGCGGACAGTCCGCACCGGATTGCACAGCCGTGGGAGGTCACGGCCACGGTCTGGTCCGGGTGAGCCGCGGCAATGCGCCGGATTGCCTGGTCCATCCGCTGGCGCACATGGAGAAAGGTTTCGCTGCCCTCCACCTGCCAGCCGGGGTCACAGTCCAGAAATATGGTGAGACTGTCCCGGTGGTCGTGGAGCAGCTGTCCCCAGGGCACGTCCTCCCAGACTCCCGCGCCGATCTCCCGCAGGTTGGGGTCGATCCGGAGCGAGAGCCCCCGGGGGCGGTAGATGGCCCCGGCGGTGGACATGGCCCGATAGAGATCGCTGGAGTACACCGCGTCGATGTGGATTGATTGAAACCGGTTTTCCAGGGCTTTAAGCTGTTCCCTGCCCTTCAGGGTCAGCAGGCCGTTATGCCAGCTGTGGCAGCGGCGGTAGAGATTGCCCTCCGCCTGTCCGTGGCGGATAAGATATATGGTGGTCACTGCAATTCCTTCTTTCTCTTTACCAGGGGCGGACGCCGCCGGTGAACTCCCGGACGGCGGACAGTCCCTGCCGGGCGGCCAGCCCGGCGAGGCCGTCCCGCACCTTGAGCGGGGTGTAGGGGTCGGCAAACAGGGCGCTGCCCACCGCCACCGCGGAGGCCCCCGCCAGCATCAGCTGGGCCGCATCCTCACCGTTGGAGACTCCGCCCATGCCCAGAATGGGCAGGCTCACGGCGTTGGATACTTCCCACACCATCCGCACGGCCACAGGCAGGACGGCGGGGCCGGACAGCCCTCCGGTATTCATCTTTAAAATGGGGCGGCGGGTGTTCACGTCAATGCGCATCCCCCGCAGGGTATTGATGAGGGACAGAGCGTCGGCTCCCGCGTCCGCCACAGCCCTGGCGATCTCGGTTATGTCGGTGACGTTGGGGGAGAGCTTCACCATCACCGGAACCGCGGCGTGGCGTCTGGCCTCCCGCGTGACCTCCGCCGCCAGATCGGGACGGGTGCCGTAGGCAAGCCCCCCCGCTTTCACATTGGGGCAGGAGATGTTCACCTCAATCATGTCCACCCCGGCCTCCGACAGCTTTTCGCACATGATGCCGTACTCCTCCGGGGTGCTCCCGGAGATGTTGGCAATCACCTTCACATCAAATTGCCGCAGGAAGGGCAGCTCATCCACAATAAAGACGTCCACGCCGGGGTTTTGCAGTCCCACGGAGTTCAGCATGCCCATGGGGGTCTCGGCGATCCGGGGGGAGGGATTGCCCGTTCTGGGGTGAAGGGTGAGGCCTTTACAGCAGATAGCGCCCAGCTCGGACAGGTCGAAGAAGGCTCCGTACTCCCGGCCAAAGCCAAAGGCGCCGGAGGCGACGGCCACCGGATTTTTGAGATGAACGCCCGCCAGTTCTACCGACAGATCTACCCGCTCACACATCCCAATCCACCTCCTCAGCGTTGAAAACGGGGCCGTCCTTGCATACGTGCTTCATGGTCCCGTCCTTCATTCGAATGGCACAGCCCAGGCAGGCCCCGATGCCGCAGGCCATCCGCTCCTCCATGGACACCTGGCAGGGGATACCAAACTGGGCCGCCACCGCCGCCACGCTCTTCAGCATGGGTCTGGGGCCGCAGGCCAGAATATCTGTAAAGGAATGATCCTTTGCAAGGATTTCGCGAATTTGGCCGTCCACAAAGCCATGATAGCCCAAGCTCCCATCATCGGTGCACAGGTATGTTTTCTCGCAGGACTCTTGAAACCGGCCGATCACGGCGGGGAAGGCTTTATCTTTGGTCCGGAAGCCCAGCACCGCCGTACGGGGCCAGGGCATCGACCAGCCGTACATGATGAGGGGCGGGACGCCGATGCCGCCGCCCACCAGCAGGTAACGGCGTTCTTCTATCACGGTGAAGTCTTCCTCTATCTCAGGCACCTGGAAGCCGTTGCCCAGAGGGCCCAGCACGTCCAGCTTGTCCCCCACCCTGCGCTGGGACAGCCAGCGGGTGCCCTCGCCCCGGACTTCAAAGATCAGGGTGGCCAGATCCTCCGGCTCATCCCAGCCGGCGATGGCCACCGAGATGGGGCGGCGGAGCAGCTGATTGTCTCCGCATTTGATGTGCAGGAACTGTCCCCCCCGCAGGCTGTGCTGCTCCACCAGCTTCCCGACCTCCAGCACCATCCACCAGGTGCCGGCATCCAGCTGGGTCATCCCGGCGACGGTACAAATCTGTTGAATCGGCATGGACGGCCCTCCTTACAATATGGTGACGTACCGCTTGATCTCGTCCCGCATCTTCTCGGCGGCGGCCCGAGCGGCCTCCTGGTAGTCCGCGCCGTCTTTTCCGGCTTTCTGCCACGCGCACATAATGGAGCGGGAGGCGTTGACAATGGCTCCCCGGCCCAGCTCGTCAAAGGCATAGCGCACGTCGGCGGCGGTGCCCCCCTGGGCCCCG